>Ga0207426_1001241_pt1 | contig 22421 bp, 22 predicted proteins | sample AraplaMF_Cvi_mMS_FD_184265 | JGI IMG/M metagenome (GOLD analysis project Ga0207426, IMG submission 184265) | Arabidopsis root microbial communities from the University of North Carolina, USA - plate scrape MF_Cvi_mMS (SPAdes) (version 2) | ecosystem: Host-associated > Plants > Roots > Endosphere... | reverse complement strand
TGGCTCGCTCGTGAACCGGCGAATCGCCATGTCTTTGACGGTCGAAGCGTCACTACGGTCACCAGCGTTGACCAGCAAATATCACGAATGCTAAGCCGTGACATACCGGTATGAGCTGTACCAAGGATGAGTAAGGCCGACGACAAACGCTGATACCGACCAGCTTTCTTGACCCTACCACGTCATCGCGTTCCGCTCGCGACCGGGATCTCCGTGGAGTCGTGCTCTGTTTCGCACGTCTTTTACGGTCGCTCGCAGATGAACCCTATGCTGTGGCAGACCGACTAAGTTGTGACGGAAGGAGCGTTTGGGCACATTTGTGCATCTGCGCATGTTTGCGGACTGCCGCGAGCGCCGTAGGAAATGTCACGATACCTACAGCCGGCTCGGGTCCTCGAGAGAGTGTTACGATTAGGAACAAAAAGGGAATTCGGCACAAAAAGCACTTATGCGCCGCTGTTCACGGACGTGCCGATCCTTGTAGTCACGTCAGCTCTTCGCAACTCGTCGAGCCTTCATCAAATGGCTTCCGAGACGTACGTACCCGGGATGAATAGCTTGTAAAGTATCGCCCTACCTTTGAAATGCAATCTAACCATGACGCTTCGTTGAATGGAGATTGCGATAAGGCTGGTGTGCTCAGGTTCTCGCATCCTGCGTGTATGAGGTCAGCCCGATCTTTGAACGATACAAAGTTGTGCCTCCGGGCTAGAGGTCTACTCGCCCTCGACGCGCTGTCCGAACTTTGGGCGCACCCGCGTTGTTCGTCGCCGCGCATCGACACATCAACAAATCAATGACTCTCGACTTATCTACAAAATCGTTAGGAAAAAATCCGCTCCTGCTTGCCTCCGTCTATCAAAGCGGACTTGGGAGAACATGGCAGAATCAAACTCAGGCTGCCAAAGCGCTCGCCGGGCTCAAAGTAACTCGTGCACACATAAACCGAGCGGCGCGGCTGATTGCGATGCCGGAAGCAGTCCTGTCGCTTTTTTCATCGACGAAGGTTAGAGACGCAACTGCTCGCGAGTTGATACGGCTCGAAAACAAGTTCGGAAGGGATGAAGTGCAACGGCGGGCTGAGAGGATCGATGCCAATGGCCGAAGCTGGCAAGAGTTGGTAGCGATGCTAGAAGGGGTGCCCCCGCCTGTTCGAAGGAGGGCCGAGTGGAAGGACGTCTCGCCAATTGAGCGGGCGTCCCAGTTTGCGGACGGCTTGGCTTCTAATCTTTGGTCAACCATGGCAGAGGCGGCCACCATCACTGGTTGGGACCGGTCGACGCTTGCAAGGGCGATCGCAATCTCAAAGCTTCCATCAATAGTCCTCAGCTTGTTCGACGGATCATATATGTCGCTAGAGGTCGGCGAGACGCTGATCGGGATCCAGAGGACGGTCGGCGAAGAGAGATTGATTCGGAACGCAAGGGCGCTCCACGACAGGCCCAAGCGTCGCTCTACGGATGAACTGTTAAATGCACTGGCGGGGGCACGGGACTATTCCGACATGTCTCTGAGGATACGCGCAACGCCGACAAAGATCAGCTTTGAGATGACGTTCAACGTCGAAGATGCGAGGGGATTGCTAATCGACGAGGATGAGGTGAAAGGGTACATCCAAGCTTTTTTGATGTCGTCGCGGCGAGAGAAACGAAAAAAATAAAGACTCTGGACGCTTGCCAGTGCAACCGAGCGTGCGCATGTAACGAGACTTGTCCAACGAGAGTGCGGGCCAGTTACGCGGGACTCTTCAGAAAACGACTGTTCTCGCCTCGCGGATACATCGCTACGCTTCCGCGCCTCGCTTACCGCGACACGCGGACCTGCGGCTTGGTGCGTCCGGACGAACTGACCGAAGTCCCACGCAAGATCCGAATGTCCGAAGATATTGCAGTCGGATAACGCGGATGCGTCCAACTGAAGACGCTTGAGCGTCAGCTTGCCCTACGCCGAAAAAACCTAATTATCGTATTTTTGGTTTGTAGCGGCTGTATCCTAATGTCGGGTTCTGGCTATTTACAGATGTCGAGTTTTTGACCGGTGGCAAGCTGGGGGCTGACCGTTCAGACGGGAGCCCGTCATGTCACCGAACGCACCTGTGAGTTTGACCATGGGCGAATGGGACAGACTGAAGGTTATCGAAGCGGTCGTCGAGACGGGTTTGAAGCCCGGACGCGCGGCTGAGCGCTTGGGTCTGACGGTGCGTCAGATCGAGCGCCTGCTGACGCGCTATCGGGAGCACGGACCGCAAGGCGTGGCGTCGGGTAAGCGTGGCCGACCGGGCAATCGCAAGCTGGACGACGTCCTGGCGCAGCGCGCCGTGAACCTCATCCGGGAACGCTACGCCGACTTTGGCCCGACGCTGGCCCGCGAGAAGCTCGAGCAATGTCACGATATTAGCTTTGCTTGGTTCATTGCCGCGCGTCTGCTTGGCGTCTCGCGCCGCAGACGTGTTCGACGGATGTATGCCACGCGATGATCTTTAACGCGTGCCTCTACGGCGTTTCCGATGGCGTCGGGCGCGCGACTTCAATTCTGCCGTTCAACACGTCGCACTCGAAGCGCGTCGGCAGGATGCCATAAAGCATCACGAGCGCTTCCCCGTCGCTGTGGCGCATGGCCGCTTGAACACGGCCTCGTCCGCCCGCCGATATCGGCCTGTCGATCCGCGCGGCGCGCCAGAACTATACTTCGAGCAGGAAGCGACCCCGCGCGGGTGCGATTAATCGATTCCCTGAAACGGTCGCGAGGCCCGCTCGCGCGCGGGTCCGCCGCCCCCTTTGTCCGGGGCGATTCTGGCGAACCTGAGGACCCGCTATGGTTGACGACGCACGTCTCGACGAAAACCATTTACTTTCAGTTTTGCCAGAAGCAGAAAGGGTGCGCCTTGCGCCGCATCTCGTTCCGGTCGACATGACTTTGGGGCAGGTCGTGTACGAATCGGGCGATCGCCAGCGCTTCGTCTATTTCCCTGCGACATCCATCGTGTCTCTGCTCTACGTGATGGAGGATGGCGCGTCCGCAGAAATTGCGATCGTGGGTAATGAGGGGCTCATCGGCATCGCACTGTTCATGGGCGGCGAAACGACGCCGAGCCGCGCTATCGTGCAAAGTGCCGGGGCCGCCTTCCGGCTGGACGCGCAGATACTCAAAGAGGAATTCATCCGCGGCGGCCCCGTGCAGCGGCTGTTACTGCGCTATACGCAAGCCCTGATCACGCAAATGGCACAGACCGCCGTTTGCAACAGGCACCATTCGATCGACCAACAACTGTGCCGGTGGCTGCTGCTCAGCATGGACCGCCTGCCCTCCAATGAACTGAAGATGACCCAAGAACTGATTGCCAACATGCTCGGCGTACGGCGTTCCGGTGTGACGGAAGCTGCGCTGAAGCTTCAGGACGCCGGGCTCATTCGCTACGGTCACGGACACATCCAGGTGCTCGACCGCCCGGGGCTCGAAAAACGTGTCTGTGAGTGTTATCGCGTCGTGAAGCGGGAGTTCGACCGTCTGTTGCCCGATCTAAAGGCGGTCTAAATCGCCCCTCGCGGCGGCGCTCTGTGCCACCGGCAAGGCGCCCCTTTGTTAGCCCCTACTACGTGCGCTTCGACGACAGCGCCGTGAGCTCCTGCATCGTCTGCTCGGCGCGCTTGCTGATCGCCGCCAACGACTCCGTCTGCGACTTCTGTGCCATTTCAGCAAGCTCGCGCATGTTTTCGAACGCCGTCTGCAGCGACTCCTGGATGAACGCTCCCCGCTTTGCCATCGACTCCGCTGCATTGTCGCCGCTCATCCGGCCTGCTGCCGCCTGAATCGCCTGCGCGCTCGCATTGAGCATTTCTGTTTGCTTTCGAACCAACGCCTGCATTCCTTCATACGCGAGTGTGTTGGCCTTCGCGAGCGCTTCTACGTCCTTGCGCCGCGCTTCCAGCAACGACGTCATATCGACGCCGGGAAACTTGAAGCTCTCCAGGATCTTGCTGAAATCAGCGACCTGCGTAACAGGTGTTGCCATGGTGACTCTCCTTTCGACATGTTGTTGAACAATCAGTAGCGTGACTAGTTTGTGGCATCGTCCGTCATCGTCCGCTGCAGGATGACCGCGTGCCGGCTGAACGTCCGCGCCTGGCCGATCGGAAACACGGTCCGCTCATATACTTCGTTGATGACATCGGCCGCCGACAGATAGAACGCGAGCACGGCCGTGAGCAGACCGCCATATCCGCCCGCCATCCGCAACGCTACCGAGCCCGTCCATTCGCCACCGGCGAGCAGCAGAAAACGTGATCCATAACGCCAGAAAAATGAACTGGAGCGGCGCGCGCGGCGAGCGGAACGTGGCAAGCCGCATGTAGACCGTGAAGACGCCCCAGAGAAACAGATACCAGCCGATGAAGGCGGCAGGCGCCTTCGCATGGAAGTCAAGGCGGCGCGAAATGTGATGATCTGATGGAAGGCTGCCGATGCAGGCGATCGACGACGATCATGCCGCGCGGGGCCGTCTCGGGCACCTTTCAGTGGGACTGCGGAGCAATCCACGACCACAGTGCGCGCGCCCCGGGGCAAAGTCGGTACGGTAGCGTACGGGTTCGAGCGTACGCAGCGCGGAAGGGAAACCCGATTGGACGCTCGACGAGCAGCGTACCCACCACCGGGCGCTGCTCTCGACATGTGAAACCGCACTTTCGCGACTGGCAAGTGCGGTCATAGCCTACAAAAATGTCGAAGGCCGTTCAAAGGAAAGCCGTCGAAATCCAGGGAATAAAGGCAATTGCGATCAGTCCAAGAAGCAGCATGCCGAGATAGATCCAGATCCGCCTGAGCCCCGCTTCCGGCGATACCTCGCCGATGATGCACGCTGCGTAATAGCACAAGCCGAACGGCGGCGCGAACACCCCGAGCCCCATTGCAAGCACGACGACCATCGCATAGTGCACTTCGTGTATCCCGAGCTGATGCGCAACCGGAAACAACAGCGGCCCGAACAGCACGATGGCGGGAATGCCCTCCAGCACGCTGCCAAGCACGATGAACGCAACGATCGATACCAGCATGAAGCCCGCAGCACCGCCCGGGACTCTCGTCATCATGTTCGCAAGGTCGTGCGAGAAGCCGGACTGCGTCAACGCCCAGCCCATCGCACTCGCCGCCCCGACGATGAACAGAATCGCGCCGGACAGTGCCGCCGTCTGCAGCAGCATCGGCATGATCGCTTTCCACTTGAGGCCGCCGCGATAGATCAGGAGGCCGATCACGAGCGAATAGGCGATGCCGATCGTCGATACCTCCGTCGCGGTCGCGATGCCTTCGACCACCGCGCTGCGAATCAGAAACGGCAGCAGTAGCGCTGGTAATGCGATTACGAACGTGCGACGCACCTGCGACCACGGCGCCCTCACCGCGCCAGCGCGGCTCTCGGCCGTTTCTTCCTCGCGCCCCGCACGCCACCACGCGACGACGCCGAGCACGAAAGCAAGTACGATCGCCGGCAAAATGCCCGCGGTGAAGAGCGCCGCGATCGATATACCGGTCACCGACGCGATCGCGATCAGCACGAGCGACGGTGGAATCGTTTCGCTCATCGCACCGGACGCCGCGAGCAGCGACACCAGCTCGCCGTCCTTCATCCCGCGCTTGCGCATTTCGGGGAAAAGCACGGGCGCAACCGCCGCCATATCGGCTGTTTTCGATCCGGAGATGCCCGAGATCAGCAGCATCGCTCCGAGTAGCACATACGACATGCCTCCCCGAACATGACCGAGCAGCGAAGCGAGAAACGCGACCATCACGCGCGCCACGCCCGTCACATGCACGAGTTGGCCGAGCAGCACGAACATCGGCACGGCGAGCAGGATCAGTGTGCTCATGCCCTCATCCATGCGTCCGACCACGACGCTGAGCGGTGTCGACGTGGTGGTCAGCAGATAGGCGCTCGTCGCGAGCGAGAACGCGAAGGCGATCGGCACGCCGGCCATCACCGCCGCGCCAAGCACGCCGACAAAAAACACGAGTAGCGCGCCCTGCCCCATGTGCGTCAAGGGCCCCTTGGCGAGAAAGCAGCCGAACGCGATCAGCAGGATGAGCGCCAGCGCACCGACGATATGACGCCGGTCATGCCGTGCAAGACGCAGCCCGCAACTGACCAACGCCGCCGCACAGCCGAACGGAATCGCCAGCGCTCTCACCGAGCCCGACCAGCCGAGCGCCGGCGTTTCGACGAATGCCTGATCCTGCACATAGTCGAACGCTGGATGCATCACGAGCGCGAAGAAGGCGGCCGCGGCAGTGACCGCCAGCGTCTCGGCCCACGCCTGTGCGCGCGGCGTCATGTGTGATACGAAAAAGGTCAACCGCATGTGACATGAACGCTGCACCGCGAGCGCGCTGCCCAGCATCGCAAGCCAGAGGAACAGGATGGACGCGAGTTCGTCCGACCAGATGAGCGGTTGATGAAACACCGCACGCGCGACGATGCCGACGAACAGCAGCGCAACCTCACCGACGACCGCGGCTGCGGCGAGCACTTCGATGCCACGGCGCAACCAGCGTTCGATGCCGGTCTCGCCGTGATTGTCGCGTACGAACGAAGGCCCCGGCACCTCCAGATTGTGTGCGGCGCTCATGATATTTTCCCCGTCACCGCTTCGAGGGCACTCCAGGGACCGGCACCGAACTTGTCGCGCCATTGCGCATAGAAGCCGGCTTTCGAGAGCGCTGCGCGAAACGCGTCCCTGTCCGCGGGAACGAACGTCAGTCCCTTGCTGGAAAGCTGGGACTTCAGCGACGTGTTCAACCGCGCGACATCCGCACGCTGCTCGACACTCGCTCGATCGAATTCGCGTCTCACGATCGTCTTGAGATCGTCGGGCAGTGCGTTGAATGCGCGCGGATTGCCGAGCAGCCAGAACGGGTCCCAGATGTGGTTGGTCTCAGCCACGTATTTCTGCACTTCATAGAGCTTGCCCGCCTCGATCGTGACGAGGCCGTTTTCCTGGCCGTCCACGAGATGCGTCTGCAACGCGGTGTAGAGCTCGTTGAAGTTGATCGACGTAGGGTTTGCGCCTAGTGTCTGGAAGAGCGACGTGAACATCGGCGAGACCGGCACGCGAATGCGGTAGCCGCGCAAGTCGTCGGGTGCCTTGATCGGTTTCGTGGCGGACGTGATCTGCCGGAAGCCGTTGTCCGCTGCCTTCGACACCGACACATACCCGCTCTTGTCGATCTGCGTGCGAATGATCTTGCCGAGATCGCCATCGACGCCGCGCCAGACCTGATCGTAGTCGGAGAACGCGAAGCCGAGATTGGTGATCGCCGCGAGCGGAATCACGGTCGACATCACCGAGCCTGAGATGTTGAGGAACTCGACGGCGCCCGAGCGCGTCTGCGAGAGCAGATCGGTGTCCGAGCCGAGTTGCGATGCGGGGAAGAAGCGGATTTCGAGCCTGCCGCTGCTCGCCTCGCGTATGCGGTCGATGGCTTCCTTGAGCCGCGCATTGATAGGCTGATTAAGGGATTGCCCGGTGGCGAGCTTGTAGGTGAACTCTGCGGCGCGTGCGGGCCGGGTCCATATCGTTACCAGCGGAAGGGCGGCCGCGGCCTTCAACACCGCGCGTCGCGAGAGGCGGCGCGGCGAGTTCGACGTGCTCATGATGCTGTCTCCTGTTTATGAACTTGCGTGTCCACGCGCCACTTTGTCTGTATGGCGTCGCGGCACGTCGCGACACTTGTTCGACTCTCGTCGAGGCGCCGCCGGTCCTGCGTGTGCAAAATATAAGAGGCTTGTTGGTGAAGGACAATTCAATTATTTTGCGCAAAGGTGTAGCCAATCTAAAGGGTGAGTCATGTATCTGCCATTGCGGGCCATCAGTGTTTTTCATGCGGCTGCGAGTTCGGGGAGCATCTCTCGCGCAGCCGCGGAACTGAACGTCACACCATCGGCCGTCAGCCAGCAAATCCAGTCTCTGGAGACGCATCTGGGCACTACGTTGATGACGAAGGTCGGACGTGGTGTGGCATTGACCGAAGCAGGCGAGCGCTACTTCGCGATGATTTCAGAAGAGATCGACCGCATCGCCGACGCGACTCAGCGTATACGCGGGTTGCGCTCCGTCACGCTCCTGACCGTGCGCGCGACGCCAACGCTGTCCACCAAGTTTCTCCTGCCGCGCCTGCGCTCGTTCCTCGACGGTCATCCCGATCTCGAAGTGCGTCTTAACGGCACCAATGAAATGACCGACTTCGCGCAGGAATCCGTCGATATCGAGATTCGTCACGGCACCGGGCAATGGCCGGGCTTGTATGTCGAGGCGCTGACCGAGGAATCGTTCCTGCCGGTCTGCTCGCCCGCGTACTGCGCACCGTCGAGTCTCGATGCCGCCGAACTGCGGCGCCATCGGCTCATCTATTCGATCAAGTCGCAGGTCCAGTGGCCGCACTGGTTCTCGGTGGCGCGCACAGAACCGCTCGATCCGGGGCAGCGCGTGCTCTTCGACCGCAGCCATATGGCGATCGATGCCGCCGTCGACGGCATGGGCATCGCCCTCGAAAGCACGCTCATGATGTGGCGCGAACTGCGCGACGGCACGTTGATCTGCCCTGTGCGTGAGCCTCCGGAGATACGGCTGACGACGCAGTGGGTCGTCTGTCCGTTCGAGCATCTGCACAAGAAGAAAGTGATCCTGTTCCTCGACTGGCTGCGCGCCGAGCGTGCCGCCTGGCAAGCCGCTTCGTAGCGTGCCGCCGCCCGCTGACGTTGAAGCCTGGCTAACAAATCGCCTCGGAAATGTTAATTGTTCTGGCTGACCCCCCTGACTACACTTGCTCGCAAGTAAGGCGCACCGCTGTCATGCCTTCGAACACGCCTCCCCGGCCACTCACCGCGCGCCGCGCTCGCGGCCACGATCCATAGTCTCGACCACAAAGGATTGCAAATGAATCTCTCCAGTCTGCTCCAGGCACGCAACGCTTCCGGACGCCCCGTACGCGTCGGCCTGATCGGCGCCGGCAAGTTCGGCTCGATGGTGCTGTCGCAGGCCCGCCATATCGAAGGGCTGCATGTCGTAGGCGTCGCCGATCTCGACGTCGGCAAGGCGCGCGCATCGCTTGCGCGAGTCGGCTGGCCTGCCGAACAATACGGCGCACGCACCCTCTCCGATGCCGTCGAGACCGGCGCCACCTGCGTCCTCGACGATGCCGCCGCACTCGCCGCCTGCGGGGAAATCGAATGCATCATTGAAGCGACGGGCCATCCGATCGCCGGCGTGCGTCACGCACTGGCCGCAATCGAAGGCAACAAGCATGTGGTGATGGTCAACGTCGAGGCCGACGCGATGTGCGGCCCGCTGCTCGCCGCCCGCGCTCGCGAGCGCGGTCTCGTCTACAGCATGGCATACGGCGATCAGCCCGCGATCATCTGCGAACTGGTGGACTGGGTGCGCTCGTGCGGCTTCGAGCTGATCTCGGCTGGCAAGGGCATGAATTTCGAGCCGCGCTATCGCTATTCGACGCCGGACACGGTATGGAGCTTCTTCGGCTGGACCGAGGAAGAAGTGGCCAAGGGCGACTTCAACCCGAAGATGTACAACTCCTTCACCGATGGCACGAAGGCCGCGATCGAAATGGCTGCGGTCGCGAACGGAACCGGCCTCGACTGTCCGGACAACGGCCTCGCCTTTCCTCCCGCTGGCCTGCATGATCTGGCGCGCGTCTTTCGGCCGGCGCAAGACGGCGGACGCTTGTCGCGCAGCGGTCTCGTGGACATCGCCGCGAGCCAGGAACCGGACGGCCGCGAAGTGCTCAACAACATCCGCTACGGCGTCTTCGTCACGTTCAAGGCGCCGAACGAATACGCGCGCGCGTGCTTCAAGCAGTACGGCCTGCTCGTCGATCCGACCGGCTGGTACGGCTCGATGTGGCGCCCGTTCCACATGATCGGTCTCGAAACCAGCGTGAGCGTGCTGTCGGCCGTCTTGCGCGGCGAGGCCACGGGTTCGTCCAAGGAATTCCGCGGCGACGCCGTGGCGACCGCCAAGCGCGACCTCAAGCCGGGCGAGACGCTAGACGGCGAAGGGGGCTACGCAGTCTGGGCTAATGCGATCCCGGCATCGAAGAGCCTCGCCATCGGCGGCCTGCCGATCGGGCTCGCGCACAACGTCAGACTCAAGCGCCCGGTCGCCAAGGACACCATCGTGCGCTTCGAGGACGTCGAACTGGAACGCGATCTCGATGTCGTCGCGCTGCGTCGCGAGATGGAGCAGAGCGCGCTCGGCAAGCCCGCGAAAGCAGCGTGAAGTGCGCACATCATGTGCATCGATTGGAGAGTCCAGCATGGATAGCCGAACGGAAGCATTCGTTGTCGTCGCGGAGTTCGAAGTAAAGGCCGCGTGTGTGCGCGACTTCCTTGCACTCGCACGCGACGACGCGCGGCACTCGCTTGCCGACGAGCCCGGTTGCCGGCAGTTCGACATCGTCCAGTTCGAAGAAACGCCGGCGCGCGTCATGTTCTACGAGGTGTACGACAATCGCGCCGCGTTCGATGCGCACTTGCAGACCTCGCACCTCGATCGGTTTCGTGCCGGCTTTCCGGCGCTGATCGTGAAGGAGCGCCCGGTGTGCTTCGGCCGTCGCGAGCCTGCATGATGCGCGCGAGCCTTGCAGTAGGTTTCATCGGCACGGGCATCATGGGCTTGCCGATGGCCCGGCGCGTGGCCGGCGCCGGCTACCGGGTCGCGGCGTGGAACCGCACCCGGGACAAGGCGGCGCCGCTCGTGTCGGCGGGCATCGAGGTGGTCGGTCATGCAAGCGAAACTGCGCGCGATGCGGACGTCGTCATCTGCATGCTGAGCTCGGGTGCCGCGTGCGACGACCTCCTGCTTGGCGACGACGGGATCGTCGCCAGGATGCGTGCGGGCAGCGTGCTGATCGTGATGAGTTCGATTCCTGTCGATACCGCGCAGCGCCACGCGCAGGCCGCAGCGGCGCGTGACGTCGGCTATCTCGACGCGCCCGTTTCTGGCGGCGAGAAAGGCGCGCAGGACGGCACGCTCGCGATCATGGCCGGCGGCGAGGCGGAGGTATTCGAACGCGTGCGCGCCGTGCTGCAGACGATGGGCCGTCCGACGCGCATCGGCCCGGCGGGCACGGGCCAGCTCGCGAAGCTCGTCAACCAGATGATGGTCGCGAGCACGATCGCCACCGTCGCCGAAGCGATGCTGCTCGCGGAACGCGGCGGCGCCGATCCCGCGCAGGTCCGCGCGGCGCTCCTCGGCGGATTCGCCGACTCGACGATCCTGCGTCAGCACGCGGCACGCATGATCGCGCAGGATTTCAAGCCGGGTGGGCCGGCCAAGTATCAGATCAAGGATACGAAGACGGCGCTCGGTTTCGCGCACAGCGTGGGGCTGGAGCTGCCGGTGCTGGGGCTCGTCGACGGCCTCTTCACCGACATGGTCGAGCACGGTGACGGTGAGCTGGATCACAGCGCGTTGATCCGCGAACTACGCAGGCGCAATGGCTTGCCGGTGGCGTGACGGCGTGACGAATGCATCGCGGCTTTTTTTCACGACTTCGCTTTTCGCATTCGCATCGCCGTTTCCGCGAACAGTCGATCACCACCTCGCGAAGCCAGCGATCGCGTTCGTCTCGGTGGACTTTCGACCGGCTTGACCCATTCGCCCCCCGCCGGGAACCCGGTCAATCGACCCTGCGCACCTTCCGGCGCCCCGTGCCGCACTCATACGCGTACGCATAGCCGAGCAACGCGGCCTCATCCCACTGCCGTCCGACGAAGATCAGCCCGAACGGGGAGCCCGACCGATAGTAGCCCGCCGGCACTGCGATGCCCGGCAGACCCGCGATATTGATCTCGCCGACCGTCGTCTCCTGGATGAGGTCCTTGCCGTGAAGCGGCGGAAGCTCGCATCGCATCTGCGGAAAGACCAGCGCGTCGAGCCGATGCGTGCTCATCACCCTATTGAAGATCGTCAGATAGCGCGCCTTCAGTTCGATGAATTCGGGCATCTCGGGCGGCAGCGACGGATCGGCCAGCGCCGAGCGGAAATCCGCGAGGCTATGCAGATAGCCAAGCACGCCTTCGGGGCCGAATGCATCGTCGTCCCTCGTCGCTTCGGCGAATTCCGCGAAGCTCTTGAGCGGCGCATGCTTGCCGAGCCGTTGCAGATACTTCTCGAGATCGTACGGAATGGATTCGAGACCGCGCGCATCGAAATGCTCCAGCGGCGGCGTCGGCTTCCTCAAGTCGGCGAAACCGGAGCCCGAGAAAGGATCGTCCATCAGGACCGCGCCCAGCCGCGTCAACTCATTCTTCACGCGCTCGTACAGCGCGGCGGCTTCATCCGAAAGCGGCTGCGCGCGCCATCCGGGGCCGTATAAGCCGATACGCTTGCCCTTCAACGCGTCCGGCTTCAGCGCCGACGCATAACCGCTCTCCGGTTGACGGCCGACGCTGGCGAGCGTCTTCGGATCTTCGCTCGAATAGCCGGCAAGCGCGTCGAGGCACAGCGCCGCATCCCGCACATTACGCGCAATCGGTCCCACGACGTCGCGATTACCGGACAGCGGAACGACGCCCGCGTTCGGCACGAGCCCGATGGTCGGTTTGATGCCGACGAGATCCTGCGCCGAAGCCGGGTTCTGGATCGATCCGCCGGTCTCCTCGGCGAGTCCGAGCACCGCCATGCCCGACGCCACCGCCGCTGCCGTCCCAGCGCTGCTGCCGCCCGGCACGCGGTCGGCCATTGACACATTTATGGTCGGCCCGGCCCAGCTATCGTTCGCATGCGATCCGGTGTGACTCAGAATCGGCACGTTCGTCTTCCCGAGCAGGATCGCGCCCGCGCGCCGCATGCGCGCAACGACCGGCGCATCGCGCTCGGGCATCAGATCGATGCCGCCCCGCTTGCTGTACAGCTTCGCCCATCCCGCCGTGGTCGGAAAGCCGACCATGTCCATCGGATCCTTGATGACCACCGGCACGCCCGCGAGCGGCCCCAGGGATTCACCGGCAGCACGCCGTTCGTCGATTCTGCGCGCATCGTCGATTGCATCCGGGTTCAGGAAGATCAGCGCGTTGTACTTCACGTTGTCGCGCTCGATTCTGTCGAAGCAGGCACGCGTCAGTTGCTCGGCCGTAAACGTGCCCGCCCGAAAACCCGCCTGCACGGCGTCGACCGTGAGAGCGTCCAGATCGATGTCCTTTGCACTGCCCTGTTCCATTCGATGCTCCTGTTGAATTGCCGCTCAAAGCTGCACGCCGCGCGTGAGCGCACCATCGACGACGAAGTTCGCCCCGCTCACGAAGCTTGCCGCCGGACTCGCGATAAACGCCACCGCGTTGGCGATTTCCTGCGGCCGGCCCATGCGTCCGGTCGGATTCAATGCGAGCGCGCGTTCGAACAGCGCTGCATCGTTATGTTCGATCCAGTCCCATACGCCGCCCTCGAAATACACGTTGCCCGGCGACACCGTATTCGCTCGGATGCCCTTCGACGCGAGTTGATTCGCGAGCCCCTGCATGTAGTGAACGAGCGCGGCCTTGAATACGCCGTACGGCCCCGCCGCGAAGTCGATCTCGCGTCCCGACACGCTGGATATCGCGACGATCGAAGCGGCCCGGCTCGCCTCGAGAAACGGCATGGCGGCATCGACGAGATTGACCGTTCCGAGCAGGTCCGTCTCGAACTCCTTGCGCCACGATCCGATGTCGTTGCCGATCGCAAGCGCACTCACGTTGGCCACGATGATGTCGAGCCCGCCCCACTGCGCACCGACACGCGCGACCCACGCCTTGAGCGCATCGCCGTCCGATACATCGATGGCCGCGCCCGATGCCCGTGCGCCGCTCAGTTCGGCGAGCACGCTCGCGGTCGCTTCGACGGCGGCTTCGTCGCGCGCGCAGATAGCCACATCCGCGCCTTCCGCTGCCAATGTTCGTGCTATGGCAAGCCCGATGCCCTTGGTGCCGCCGGTGACGATCGCCTTCAAGCCTTTCAGTTGCAGGTCCATGTTTGCCGCTCCTGTGCGTGTCGATCAGAAAACGTGACGGCGCGCTCACTCTTTCTCGCGCCCGTCCCCGGATGTCATGCCGCGCGCAATCTGCAACACTTCGCCCGCCTGAATGACGGAATGACAGATGTCGTCGATGGTCACGCGCTTCTCCATCGCCTGGGCGCGCAGCATGTCGTATGCATCGCGCTCACTCACGCGATGCATGATCATCAGAATGTTTTTGGCTTCCTGCAGATGCCGGCTGTCGAGCAGTTTCTGTTCGAGCTTGGCGATGCGCTGCGCGTGCTGACGCGAACGCTTCGCGTGATGCAACGCCATCACCACGGTCGACAGCAATCCCGATGCGCGAATCGGCGTGGTGACGATGCCATCGGCGCCGAGCTTGATGGCCTGATCGATGAACGTCGGATTCTCATAGGCCACCACGCAGATCAACGGCGGCGCATCCGGTCCGGACCATTCGCCCTTCGGCGCACGCTCTTCCGGCAGTAGCGCGCGAAACACGAGGTCGACGCATTCGGGCAGCGTGTCCGTCGGCGGCCAACATCGCTCCACCTGAAAGCCCATGCGCCGCAGATGGTTCGCGAGCGTTTGCCCGTCGTCGTCATCCGGATGGAAAACGACCACGCGCGCATTGCGCTCGAGGATCGAACTGGTGAGGCTTCGCTGGCCTCTGTCCGCGCGCGCTCTCACGTCAGTAATCCCGCGTGCTCAACTTCGTGACCCAGTCCCCGAGCGTCTGACGCGTCATGTACGGATCGGGGCCGACAGCGAACTTCGATTCGCGCAGGATGGTGAACTGGCCGTGCGCATTCGCCCGGCCGATGCGCGGATAAAGCGCCATGTGATGATTCACGGGATCGATGCGCACGCGGCCTTGCGGCGCGGTGAATTCCGAACCGAGCAGATGCGGCATGATGGTCGCAAGCTCGTCCGAGCCTGCGCGCGCGAATGCTTCGGCGAACATGTGCATCTGGTAATACGCAGCCTCCCAGTTCATGTCCGTGGGCGTATCCGCGCCGTAGCGCGACTGATGATGCGCGACCGCGCGATGATTCTCTTCGGTGTCGATGCTCTGGAAATAAGGCGCCGCCGTGATATGCCCCGCCGCGATGCCGCGTTCCATCGCGTGAATTTCGGTCTCGGAGGTATTGAGACTGCCGATGGGCATCGTGGCCGGATCGAAGCCGGCATGCGCATAGGCATCGTAGAGGTACGGCACGGTCTCCCCGATCACCGTGCAGAAGATCCAGTCCGGCGACTTGCGCCTGATGTCCGCAATGACGTGCGCGAACTGATCGCGCGTCGCATCGAGCGGCAGATACCGCTCGCCGAGAATCGCGCCTTCAGGATGCTGAAGCAGCAGTTCCTGCATCGTACGATTGCACTCGTACGGATAGACATAGCTCGATCCGACGAAGTACACGCGCGCGCCGAACGTCTCGGTCATGAAGTCCGCGAGCTGCACACCATTCTGATTGGGCGACGCGCCGCTATAGATGATGTTGTCCGAATACTCGAAGCCCTCGTACATCTGCGCGTAGATCAGCAGACGGTTGTGCTTTTCGACGACGGGCAGCATCGCCTTGCGACTGGTCGACGTATAGCCGCCGAAGATGGTATTGACGCCGTCCTTCACGATCAGCCGCTCCGCAAGCTCACGAAACGACACCGGATCGGAGCCGGGATCGTAATGAAGGACAACGAGTTCGCGTCCGTCGATACCGCCGCGCGCATTGATTTCCTCGACAGCGAGGCAGGCGCCGCGCCACTGAGACTGCTCCAGCAACGCGGTCGAACCGCGCGTCGAACACAGCAGGCCCACTTTGATGGGGTCGGACAAAGCCATTTCGTGACACGCTCTCTAATGCGCGCGAAGCGGTCCCTCCGCGCTTTGGTCGTCTCTGCTTCTATTCGTCTGACAGATGTTTTACTTGAGGTAGTGCTTGGCGACCATCGCGCCAACCGTGTATTTTGGATCGACAAAATTGCCGAGGCGAACGCGCCCGACCTGACTCAGCATCATGTACGCGTCCCACTTGTCGAAGCCATACTCGGCGGCCATCCATAGCACGAGTTCGCGATAGGCGATGCGCGTCGCATCCTCAAGCGGCCGCGCGCTGCCGATGCTCATCAGCGCATCCTCGTTTTCGAGCCGCGGCCAGTCGATCTTCCATCCTTTGATGAGATCGACGCGAACGGTCGTCGTGCTTTGATACTCCACTGCCGTGCCGCACACTTCGCCGTCGCCCTGACAGGCATGCGCATCGCCGATAAAGAGACGCCCGCCTGGCGAGCGAACCGGCAGATACGTGATGCTCCCCGGCCCCATGTCCGGCACATCCATGTTGCCGCCGTGATTGTCGGGCGTGAGCGAATTGATCGAATCTATTTCCGGCGAGAGACTCAACGTGCCGATATGCGGCTTATACGGCAACGTGTTGCGCTTGCTCCAGTACACGTTCTCTTCGTCGATCCTGATCTTGCGCACGACTTCCGGCAAAGGCTCGTTGAGCAGCGCGGTGTAGTCGGTGCCCGTCAGTCCGCCGAAGTTCGGAATCATGCAGCAGAAGCCGTGCGGATCGTCGCCGCGCGGCGCCATCTTCTCGATGTACACCGCGACCACATCGCCCTTCTCCGCGCCTTCGATCATGATCGGCCCGTTCTGCGGATTGAGAAACGGCACCTGGAGCACCTGAGAGGGCTTGTCGGTCTCCTCCCTGATCTTGCCTTCGAAGGCATCGCGCGTTTCCACCACGACGCGATCCCCGGGCTTCACGTGCAGCACCGGCTGCGAATACGGCCCGATGGTGTAGTGATATGTCTTCTGCTTCTCTTCGGTGAGGTGATGCTCCACCGGTTCCCGATCCGCGCCGACACCGCGCTTCATCATGATCGATTCTTCAAGCCATTTCATGTTCCGCTCTCCGTCACAGTGCCAGATACTGGCGAATCAGTTGCTCGTCTCCGAGTTGCGCGGGGCTCAATGTTTCGACGATACGGCCCTTGTCCATCACGCAGCAGCGTGTCGCGATACGCTCGACCATGCCCATGTCCTGCTCGACGAGCACCACGCCGATGCCCGTCTCGCACGCGATCTGCTGCAGCGTCTCGCCGATCAGATCGACGATCGACGGCTGTATGCCTTCCGAGGGTTCATCGAGCAACAGCACCTTGGGCGCGCTGATGAGCGCGCGCGCAATGGCGAGTTGCTGCTGTTCCCCGCCGCTCATGGTCCCGGCCTTCTGCGTGTAGCGCTTCTTCAGGATAGGAAAATAGCCGACGACCTGCTCGCGCATCTGCGCTGCCTGCGCGCGATTCGCCTGCGCGCCGACCTGCAGGTTTTCGGCGACCGTCAGCGCGCCGAATATCTCGCGGCCTTGCGGCACGTAGCCCATGCCTTTCTGCGCGCGAACGTACGGTTTCTCGTGGCCGATCGCTTCGCCGTCGAGCCTGATTTCACCGGCATCGAGTTTGACGAGACCGATCAGCGCGCGCATCAGCGTGGTCTTGCCGACGCCATTGCGCCCGATCAGCGCCAGCACCTCGCCTCGCCCGATGCCGACCGATACGCCGTTGAGCACCCGGCCGCCGCCATATCCCGCTTCCACGCCTGACACCTCGAGCAACGCGCTCATTTCTTCTTCCCCAGATAGACTTCCGCGACATCGTCGCGCGCGAGGATGTCTTCGAGCGGCCCGTCCGCGAGCAGGCTTCCGCCGTGCAGGACCGTCACCCGCGACGCGATCTGCTTGACGAAGGTCATGTCGTGCTCGACCACCATCATCGTAAGACCGGCCGCCGACAGACGCTTGATCAGCTCGCCCGTCGCGTGCGTTTCCTCCACCGACATACCCGCCACGGGTTCATCGAGAAACAGCAGTTTCGGCCGCAGCGACACGGCCATCGCGATTTCGAGCCACTGCTTCTTGCCGTGCGACAGATTGCGCGCGAGCACATGCTCTTCGTTTTCCAGCATGAAGCGTTGCAGCAATTCGTCGAGGCTTTCGGGGCGATCGTCCTTTGCGCGATGCAGCGACAGTGTCAGATGCTGGCGCACGTTCAGGTCCGGGAACACGCCGGGAATCTGGAACTTGATGCTCATGCCCATGCGGATGCGCTCGTGCGGGAGCACATGGCTCATGTCCTGGCCCAGAAAAATCACGCTGCCTTCCGAGGGACGATGCTCGCCCGTGATGAGCTTGAAGAACGTGCTCTTGCCCGCGCCGTTCGGCCCGATCACGCAGCGAATCTCGCCCGCGTCGATCCTGAAGTCGATACCGTTGATGACGTGCGCGCCGCCGAAGTGCTTCTTGAGTCCGCGCGTTTCGAGTAGCGTCGTCATGACTTCCCCTCCTCTCGCTTGAGACACGCGCCACCGTGGCGCGTGCCGTCGCTCGTGCGGCTGGAGAGACGTTTGAGCTGCCGCGTGACGAAGGGCAGCAGGCCTTCGGGCGCGGCCAGCACGACGATCAGCAGGATCGCTCCTAGCAGGATCAACGCATACTGGCTGCCGTACACCGCGAGATTCTGCGAGAGCCAGACGAGCAACGCGGTGCCGAGAATGGTTCCGCCGATGCTCTTGCGGCCCGACGTCGCGACCCAGATGACGGGCATCGCGGCGGCCGTGAGACCCATCGTCGATGGTGTGATGTAGGCGCCCCAGATGGTGTACAGCGCGCCCGACACGCCACCCAGCGTGCAACCGAGCACGAACACGAGCAATTGATGACGGCGAATATCGACGCCCAGCATCTCCGCACGTTGCGGGTTCTCGCGGATCGCGATGAGCGTGAGACCGAAAGGGCCGTCGAGCAGCTTGCGCATGACGGCGTACACCGCGATCAGCAGGATCAGCACGAGGTAATAGAAGCTCGCGTTCTCCAGCGTGAGCGGTCCGCCCGGCCAGGGAATCGTCAGCGGCGACATGCCGCCCATGCCGTTGTAGCCGTTGAGCCTCGCCTCGCCGATCGCCCACTGCGGCCCGGCCGTCTGCGACATGAAGGTCTCGAGCACGAGCGTCACCGAAAGCGTGACGATGCCGATGAACACGCCCTTGATGCGGCCATAGAAGATCATGTATCCGATCAGCGTCGCGACCGCGACGCTCACCGCCAGCCCCGCGCCGAGGCCCAGCCACGACTCGAACCACGTGTCGTTGTAGTTCAGCGTGAAGATGCCGTAGCTATATCCGGACAGCCCGAAGAAGGCCGTCTGTCCGAACGACAGGATGCCGCCATAGCCCCACATCGCCGCAAGGCCGACCGCGCTGAATGCCCATAGCAGGCAGTACGCGAGATTGCCGCTGGTGTTCGCATCGACGACGAGCGGCAGACACAGCGCAATGAGCCACGGCACGGTTTGCAGCGCACGGGTGGAAGCGCTCATGGATGGCATTTTCGTTTGCTTCACGTCTGCCTCCTAGCGCAAGCGGGTGAAGAGATTACCGAGGCCTTGCGGCATCAGCCGGATCACGACGATGACCGTCACCAGCAGGCCGATCTGCCCGAACAGTTGCCCGTAAGACGCCGTGAGCCCCGTCTGGATGATGGCGAGCACGCCAGCGGCTGGTGTCGTACCGGCGATCACGTTCGCGCCGCCGACCACCACCGAAACGAAAGCCTGCACGATGAAGTTACTGCCCATCGTCGGCACCGCCGTCATCGTCGGGGCGTAGAGCGCGCCGGTGAGACCCGCGAGCCCTGCGCCGAGCGCGAAGGTCAGCGTGTAGAGCCGGTCCGTGCGCAGGCCGAGGCATTGCGCGATATTCGCGTTCTGGATCGTTGCGCGTGCGCAGACGCCGTAATTCGTCTTGAAGAACAGCAGATAGAGGCCGAAAAGAATCGCCAGCGCAATGAGCGGCAGCACGGCGCGATAAGTCGAAAACGAATAATCGCCGAGCGAGAACGAGCCGAACGGCGTGCCGATGCCTTCGATGGATGGACCGGCGACGAGCAGCATCGTCTGCTGCACGATGAGGCTGATCGCCCATGTCGCCACGACGGAATCGAACAGCCGGTCGTAGAGGTGACGGATCACGAGCCTTTCGACGATCACGCCCGCGAGCGCCGCGGCGATCGCGCCGAGCAGCATGGCGAGCGGCAGCGGCACGCCGCGCTTCGCCGCGATGATGGTGACGTACGCCCCGCACATGATGAACTCGCCGTGCGCGAGATTGATGACGCCCATCATGCCAAAGATCACCGCGAGACCGAGCGCCGCGAGCACCAGATAGGCGAAGTTGTCGCCGAACTGATAAACGAGCGAATAGACATTCGGTAGAGTGGCCATGCATCCTCCACGTTCAGGAGGCCGGCGCCCTGCGTCTGTCGAACGCGCGCCGGCCTCGGATCAGGACTTCTTGGGAAGATTCGACGGCGTGTACTGACGGTGATCGGGCTTGTTCGGCAGATCGCATCCGACCTTTCCGAGCCAGTACGGCTGGACGTCGTCCCACACCTTCGGAATGTCTACGGAGTGATCTTCCTTCACGTGCACCAGATAGATCGTGTGGCTCGCGTGGTGGCTCTTCGGATCGATGCAGACCTTGCCCTGCGCGCCCGTCGTGCAGATGTCGCCGCTTTCCAGCGCCTTGCGCACCGCATCCTGACTCGTCGACTTCGCCTTTTCCACGGCCGCCTTGTAGAGGTAGATGGCGTCGTAGGCGTTCGCCGCTTCCTGGTTGATGTACGGCTCGTTCGGGAACTTGGCGTGAAAGCGCTTCTTGAAGTCGTTGCTCGCCGGTGAATCCACTTCTTCGACGTAATTCGCGGTCACGTACATGTCCTTGAGCGCGGGCGGTTTGAAGCGCTTGTGCTCGTATGCCTGACCGACGTTGACCGAACTCGCCATCGGAAGGTTCAGATGCGCCGACGCCTGTTGCTCGTAGTACGAGGCCTGATTCGCGCCGACCAGCAGCGTGACCACGAAGTCGGGCTTTGCCTTTTGAATGTTCTGGATCGTCTGGCCGAACTGCGACACGGACAGCGGAATGAATTCCTCACCAGCCATCGTGCCGCCGTTTTCCTTGACGATATTGCGCACCCATTCCGCCGAAATCTGCCCGAAGTTGTAGTCGGCTGCGATCGTGTACACCTTCTTGCCGTACTTCTGCATCATCCATGGAATGAGTGTCGAGAATTGCTGCTCGGGCACCGCGCCGGTGACGAAAGTGTTCGTATCGCAGACGCCGCCTTCGTACTGGTTGTCGTACCAGTAAAGCTGATGGGCACGGTCCATGATGGGCCGAATCGCTTCGCGCGAGGCGCTGGAGAACGCGCCGAAGATAACATCGGGCTTGTCCGTCTGGACGAGGCGCCGCGCGAGTTCCTGAAACTTGGTGTTGTCCGACTGCGTGTCGTACGCGATCAGGGTCACCGGACGTCCGAGAATGCCGCCCTTCCCGTTGATTTCATCGACCGCGAGTTGTGTGGCGTGGATCTTCGGAATGGTTGCCAGTGCGAAGTTTCCCGAAGCGTCCTCGAGCAAGCCGATTTTCACGGGATCGGCGGCGCTCGACGCGAGCGAAGTCAGTGCAAGTCCTGCGGTGAGGGCGAGACGCATCCAGCCCGACGGCTTCAGCAACATGCGGGTTCTCCAGTGATGAGCGCTATAACAAGGGGGAAATTTCGGACAAAAAAAAGCCCCCTGACGAACCGTCGGTTCGTCAGGGGGCTTCTGTGCCGAGTCCTCGGGCGGACATCTTTGTCGGGCCTCGAGGAATGGGCCCAGTCTAAAGCGCCGTATTTTTGCTTGTCAACATTGATCAAAAATCTTCAGGCAGGCCATATTGGCGCATCACTCGAGCAACTGGCTTGTGATTGGCTGCAAGGCCGCGAGAAGCGAGGCATCCCCTGATGGAACGGGACGCGGGCCGCTGATAATCAATGAGCTCTCGCTGTCCCTCACGAAACGCAGGCGCGGCAATTTTTCAAGAAGGTCGATTTCCGTCGTCAGCTGCCCGACCTTCCTCTCGAGCGTGGAAATCTTCGCCTCATGTGTCTCGATACCACGGCCCGATGGAGCCGGAGGATATCTGATACACCGGACGGCGAATGTAACCGGTATCATTTCGCGACACGATACACAGCGTCTGCTTGTAGGGAATCTCCCTACACAGCCCGTTTTCCAGCTTTGCATGAGCCACATTAAAGTAAGGTCCTATCCGGTTTCATCCTGAAACCGCACACACAAGGGGGTCAAATGAATGAAGAGGCAAGCGCACCTGCCGAGAAGCGAAGCCTGGACATACTGGCCGCTATCGGCTGTTCGAAGGTTGTAGCTGGATTGTGGCGCGTTCGCGAGTGGAACATGTCCGCCGCTCTACTGAATCGCTACGTGCAGGAAAGCATGACGCTGGGTGTCACGACGTTCGATCACGCCGACATCTATGGCGGCGG
>Ga0207426_1001240_pt1 | contig 22455 bp, 19 predicted proteins | sample AraplaMF_Cvi_mMS_FD_184265 | JGI IMG/M metagenome (GOLD analysis project Ga0207426, IMG submission 184265) | Arabidopsis root microbial communities from the University of North Carolina, USA - plate scrape MF_Cvi_mMS (SPAdes) (version 2) | ecosystem: Host-associated > Plants > Roots > Endosphere... | reverse complement strand
GATGCCGACGCGGAGGATCTCGCCGCGATCCTCGACACCACGGCCGAGGGCATCGTGATGTTCGATGCCGAAGGCAACATCCACGCCTGCAATCGCAGCGCGGAGGCGCTGTTCGGCTATGACGGCGATGCGCTGATGCAGCACAATCTGGTCACGCTGTTCGCGCCGGAGAGCCAGCACGTCGTGATCGACTATCTCGAAAACCTCAAGAGCCAGGACATCGCGAGCCTGCTCGACCACGGCCGCGAGGTGCTGGGCCGCGAGCGCAACGGCGGTGTGATTCCGCTCGCCATGATCATGGGCCGCACCCGGCCCGACGGCCCGAACTTCTTCGCCGTGTTCCGCGACCTCTCGCAGAGCAAGAAGGGCGAGAGCGAGCTGAAGCACGCCCGCCGTCTCGCCGACGGCGCCGCCAATGCCAAGGCCGACATGCTGGCGCGGATCAGCCACGAGATCCGCACGCCGCTCAACGCCATCATCGGCTTCGCCGAGGTGATGATCACCGAACGCTTCGGCACGCTCGGCAACGAGCGCTACGGCGAATACATGAAGGACATCCGCGCCTCCGGCGAGCGCGTCATCACGATCATCGACGACCTGCTGGAGCTGTCGCGGATCGAGACCGGCAAGCTGGATCTCAACTTCGCGAATTTGAACCTCAACGACATGGTCGAGGCCTGCGTGGTGGTGATGCAGCCGCAGGCCAATCGCGAGCGCATCATCATCCGCACCTCGCTCGCGCATGCGCTGCCGCAGGTGACGGCGGACGCACGCGCGATGCGGCAGATCACGATGAATTTGATCTCGAACTCGATCCGGCTGGCAAGTGCCGGCGGCCAGGTGATCGTCTCGACCGCGATGACCGATCGCGGCGAGATCGCACTTCGCATCCGCGACACCGGCCACGGCCTCACCGAGCACGACATCGCCGCCGCGATGGAGCCGTTCCGGACGCCGCCGCCGGGCGACGCCGCGGACAGTTCCGCGCTGAACCTGTCGCTGACCAAGGCGCTGGTCGAAGCCAACCGCGCACAGTTCAACATCAAGAGCGGCGCGAACTCGGGAACGCTGATTGAAGTGGTGTTCGTGCCGGTCGTGGCGGGGGCGTAAGGAGCCTCCGTCATTGCGACGAGAACAGCACGCATTCAGTCGCCGAACCATCGCGACGCGGCCTGCGCAGCCTCTTCCTCGTTTGACATATCGTCGCTAGCCCAGGCCACGAAGCCATCAGGACGCACCAACACAGCGTTGAGACCCAGCCGATCCCTGGGCTCGCCAGCGACATAGGCAATCCGGTCGCCCCATCGACTTGCAAGCGCGCGAAGTGATGCGCGTTCGTCGAAATCCAGCAGCATCCCTTTCGCACTCCTGAGCAGCGCCCCGACCGTCATTCCATCACTCAGCTCGAAATCTGGAACACTCCGGCCGACGAGCGGATGGCCGCCGCCAAGCTCGTAGCGAAGCGACACACCACGCACGCGCTCGGCGAAATAGCTCGCGCCGTCGCGGGTCTCGATCAGATCGCGGATGATGGCTTGGAGCGCGCGGCTGCCCGGCGCCGGCTGCATGATCGCCACCTGCGCGCGCGACCAGTCGAGAATCTGTACGCCGACGGGATGCCGTTCGCGCGAATAGGTGTCGAGCAGATCGGTTGGCGCTTGTCGATGGATCGTGGCGACCAGCTTCCAGCCGAGGTTCATCGCATCGCCGAGACCGAGATTGAGACCTTGGCCACCAAGCGGCGAATGGATGTGAGCGGCGTCGCCCGCGAGCAGCACGCGACCCCTGCGATAAGTCGTTGCCTGATGCGCCCGGTCCGTCCACGTCGCGGCAAGCCGAAGGGCCGTGACAGTCACGTCCGTGCAGGACACGCGACGCAGGACGCTCTGCACGTGCTCGCGCGTGATCGGCGCGGTCCGGTGGAGCGCACCGCCGTCGAAATCGACCATCGCGATCGTCCCCGGCTCCGCATAAGTGTACATGCCCGCTTGCGTGTAGTTGCGGCCCGGGCAGAGCATGTCCGGATCGGCCAGCTCGACCTCGACCGAATAGCCGGTGAATTCGGGATTAGTACCGACGAAGTCGAAGCCGGCGGCTTTGCGGACCGTGCTGCGGCCACCGTCGCAGCCGACCAGCCAGCGTCCGCGAAACATCTCACCAGCCGCCTGCACGGTCACGTCGGCGTCCGAAACGGCTACGGTCGTGACGCCTGCACCGCGCCGGATCGCGACGCCCATGCTGGCTGCACGTGCAGCCAGAACGGATTCGAGGGTTTGCATATCGACGGCGACAGCAGCATCGGCGGGCGTCGGAAGGCGCCACGGCCATTTCGCGGTGTCGACATCGTCCTGATAGAATTGGATGCCGGCGAAATGACCCGCGGGCCGTCGTGCCTGCTGCATCCAGTGGGCAGAGCTCTTGATCGCGCCGGCGCTCGCACGCTGCGCAGCCACGATCTCGTCGAGCAGACCGCGCCGGTGAAAGGCCTCGCATGTCGGAATCGTCAGACCGCGCAGGCCGAACGGAAGCTGCTTCAGCGCCGAACGCGAATCCTCCGCCTGCTCCAGCACGAGGACCGAGAGACCCGCGAGCCTCAGCTCGCACGCGAGAAACAGGCCGACGGGGCCAGCACCGGCAATGATGACGTCGTAGGTGAAAGTGGATTGGGTTTGCATGAGACGCTCCTGGGGTCGATGTTCGACCGGAGCGTTCCCAGAGCTTCGAGAATCACACGGACGAACGATTGAACGCCTGCATGGCGTCCGATGTTCGTCGCGGGGATCTCGTGCACGAGGCCAAAGACCAGAGCTTTCGTTACCGAAAGGATTTGGGCTTACCAGACCAAATCTGCCTTTTCCGACACAAGGCTTATAGTTTCGCAGGCCTGGGCGCGCAACGAAAAAGCACGGCGCTTGAGGCGCCGTGCCTTTCACATTCAGGTGCGGTTGATCAGCTTGGGGCTGATCAGCCGGGCTCGCCTCAGCTGTAGATCTCGAACAGGCCGGCGCCGCCCTGGCCGCCGCCGATGCACATGGTGACGACGCCCCACTTGGCCTTGCGGCGGGCGCCTTCCTGCAGGAGGTGGCCGGTGAGACGGGCGCCGGTCATGCCAAAGGGGTGGCCGATCGCGATCGATCCACCATTGACGTTGTACTTGGCGGGATCGATGCCGAGCTTGTCGCGCGAGTAGAGGCACTGGCTGGCGAAGGCTTCGTTGAGCTCCCAGAGATCGATGTCGTCGATCTTGAGGCCGTGGCGCTTCAACAGCTTCGGCACGGCGAAGATCGGCCCGATGCCCATCTCGTCGGGCTCGCAGCCCGCAGCCGCCCAGGCGACGAAGCGGCCCATCGGCTTGAGGCCGCGCTTCTCGGCGTCCTTGGCTTCCATCAGCACCACGGCGGCAGCGCCGTCGGAGAGCTGGCTGGCATTGCCGGCGGTGACGAACTTGCCGGGGCCCTTCACCGGCTCGAGCTTGGCGAGGCCTTCCATCGTGGTCTCGGGGCGATTGCATTCGTCGCGATCGACGACGTAATCGACGATCGACTCGGCCTTGGTCTGCTTGTCGACGACCTTCATCTTCGTCTTCATCGGGACGATCTCGTCCTTGAACTTGCCGGCCTGCTGCGCGGACGCCATGCGGCGCTGCGACTCCAACGAATACTCGTCCTGGTATTCGCGGCTGAGCTTGTAGCGCTCGGCGACGATGTCGGCGGTGTCGATCATCGCCATGAAGATGTCGGGCGCGGTCTTGAGCAGTTCCGGATCAACAGTCTCCTTCGGCGTGCCGCCGCCGGGCATCGAGATGCTCTCGACACCGCCGGCGACGATGCAGTCGGCGCCGTCCGAGCGGATCGAATTGGCGGCCATCGCGATGGTCTGCAGGCCCGAGGAGCAGAAGCGGTTCACCGACACGCCCGCGGTCGACTTCGGCAGGCCTGCGAGCAGCGCGGCCTGGCGGCCGATATTCGGCGCGCCATGGGCGCAATTGCCGAGATAGCAGTCCTCGACATAGTCCTTGGCGACGCCGGCGCGGTCGACCGCGTGGTGGATGGCGTGCGCGGCCAGCGACATCGGCGGCGTGATGTTGAACCCGCCGCGGCCGGACTTGGCCAGACCCGTGCGCGCATAGGAAACGATGACGGCTTCACGCATTGTTTTCTCCCTTTCGAACTTTGAAGGCGTTGGCAACAGACGTTGGTAAGAGGCGTTCTGGACGCCATTGGTACACAAAGTTCGGCAGCCGTGGGAGACTTAAAGCGGGTCGCAGCATCAACAAAAACGCCGCCCTCGCGAGAAGGGCGGCGTTGTTCCGCAGGTCGGAATATATGATGTCCGTCATTCCGTGGGGTGCGCGCCTTCGCGCACCCTGGAACGGCGTACCTCAGAACGTCAGTGCCTTGACCTGCTTGACCTGCGGCAGCGCCTGCACCTTGGCGAGCACGTCGGCCGGCACTGCGCCGTCGACCTCGATCAGCGCGATGGCATCGGAGCCCGGCGCGACGCGGCCGAGATGGAAGGTCGCGATGTTGATCCTGGCGTCGCCGAGCAGGCTCGCGAAGCTGCCGATGAAGCCCGGCTTGTCCTCGTTGGTCACGTAAATCATGGACTTGCCGAACTCGGCGTCGACGCGGATGCCCTTGATGTCGACGAGACGCGGCTTGCCGTCGGCATAGACGGTGCCCGAGACCGACCGCTCCTGCCGCTCGGTGGTGACAGTCACGGTGATCAGGCTCTCGTAATCGCTCTGGGCGGCGCGGACGATCTCGTCCACCACCATGCCGCGCTCCTTGGCGACGACGGGCGCCGACACCACATTGACCTCGCCCAGCATCGGCCGCAGCAGGCCCGACAATACGGCGGAGGTGATCGCCTTGATCTTCATCTCGGCGACCTGGCCTTCATAGGTGATCTCGACCTTGAGAATGCCGCTTTCGGTGAGCTGGCCCGCGAACGAGCCGAGCTTCTCGGCAAGCGAGATGAAGGGCTTCAGCTTCGGCGCCTCCTCCGCCGTGATCGAGGGGAAGTTCACGGCGTTCGAGATCGCGCCGGAGAGCAGATAATCCGACATCTGCTCGGCGACCTGCAGCGCGACGTTCTCCTGCGCTTCCGTGGTGGAGGCGCCGAGATGCGGCGTGCAGATCACGTTGGGATGGCCGAACAGCACGTTCGCATTCGCAGGCTCCTCGACGAACACGTCGAAGGCGGCGCCGGCAATGTGCTTGGAATTGAGCGCATCGACCACCGCCTGCTCGTCGACGAGACCGCCGCGGGCGCAGTTGATGAGGCGAACGCCTTTCTTCATCTTGGCGATCGCGGACGCGTCGATGATGTTCCTGGTCTTCTCGGTGAGCGGGGTGTGCAGCGTGATGAAGTCGGCGCGCTTGACGAGCTCATCGAGCTCGACCTTCTCGACGCCGATGTCCTTGGCGCGCTCGGGCGACAGGAACGGATCGAACGCGACCACCTTCATGCGCAGGCCGAGCGCGCGGTCGGCGACGATCGAGCCGATGTTGCCGCAGCCGACCACCCCTAACACCTTGCCGGTGATCTCGACGCCCATGAAGCGGTTCTTCTCCCACTTGCCGGCCTGGGTGGAGGCATCGGCCTGCGGGATCTCGCGGGCCAGCGCCAGCATCAGCGTGATCGCATGCTCGGCGGTCGTGATCGAATTGCCGAACGGCGTGTTCATCACGATGATGCCCTTGGCGGTGGCCGCGGGAATCTCGACATTGTCGACGCCGATGCCGGCGCGGCCGATCACCTTGAGGTTGGTCGCCTTGTCGAGGATCTTGGCGGTCGCCTTGGTCGCGGAACGGATCGCGAGGCCGTCGTAATTGCCGATGATCTCGGCGAGCTTGTCCTTGTCCTTGCCGAGGTTGGGCTGGAAGTCGACCTCGACGCCGCGATCCTTGAAGATCTGAACGGCGGCGGGAGAGAGCGCGTCGGAGATGAGAACTTTCGGCTTGGACATGGGATTTCTGCCTGCTGTTATCTGAAGAGTTTCTGGAACAAGCCGCGCTTGGCGGCGGGGATTGGAATTCCGGTACGCAAGGTCGATGCGAGTGAGCTATCTTCGAGCGGCACGGCGTCGAGCGGCCGTCCCTTCAACACGTTGCCGGCGACCGCGCGATTGATCGCCGCCAGGACGTCCGACCACGATCCCTCGTGATCGACGCCGAGCATCCAGCTCTGATCCGGATGCCCGGCCCGCGCCGCCAGCATCAGCCAGGCGCCGCGGATATTTTCCAGCGCGCTGAACTCGCGCGACAGCGCGGAGATCAGCTCGTCCGGCACGTCGCTGGGATGGCCGAGCAGCAACTGTTCGCCGGCGGGAAGCGTGATCGTCTCGGCGCCTTCCTCGAAATGGCCGGCGAGCAGCCGTTTCACCTCGGCGGGAGTAAACTCCTTGCCGTAGTCGGAACCAGGGTTGAGCACGAAGGACGCCTCCGGGTAGCGGCCAAACAGATCACGCGTGCGGTCGGGGGCGACGATGTGATCGCCGCTGAACCAGGCACGCGCCCGGGAAGGCGCAGTGAAGAAAGGAAGGAGCCGCTCCTCGCCGCGCATCGCGCTCGGCAGAGTGAGCTTGGTTCCTTCCGGAACGATTGCATTGCCGTCCGGCCCCTGACGGAGCCGGCCGCTTTCGGGCACCAGCACCACGACGATCTCGGCATCGATCAGCGCCCGCGCGAAGACCGGACGTTCCGACGGCTCCTGCGCAGCACGCATCAGCATGCGCTCGATCTCGTTCTCGGGTTCGAACATGACGGGCCTGTGGAGATCAGGCCGCGCGGAATGACCCGCACGGCGTCAGCTCACGGCGTGTGTCAGGCGGCTTTTGCCAGCGAGGCCTTGGTCTCGGCGAAGGCCCAGTCGATCCACTGCGTCAGCAGCTCGACATCCTTCGCCTCGACGGTCGCGCCGCACCAGATGCGCAGGCCGGCCGGCGCATCGCGGTAATACGCGAAGTCGTAGCCGGCGCCTTCCTTCTCGACCAGCGCGACCAGCTTCTTCGAGAACTCCGCCTGGGCGTCGTCCGACAGCGAGGTGATCGCGGGATCGGTGAACTTCAGGCACACCGAGGTGTTGGAGCGGATCGCGGCGTCCTTGGCCAGGAAGTCGATCCAGGGCGTCTTCGCCTTCCAGTCGGCCAGCACCTTGGTGTTGGCGTCGGCGCGCGCGATCAGCGCCTTGAGGCCGCCGATCGACTTGGCCCAGTTCAGCGCATCGAGATAGTCCTCGACGCAGAGCATCGACGGCGTGTTGATGGTCTCGCCGACGAAAATGCCTTCGTTGATCTTGCCGCCCTTGGTCATGCGGAAGATCTTCGGCAGCGGCCAGGCCGGCTTGTAGGTCTCGAGCCGTTCGACCGCGCGGGGTGAGAGGATCAGCATGCCGTGCGCGGCTTCGCCGCCGAGCGCCTTCTGCCAGGAGAAGGTCACGACATCGAGTTTTGCAAAATCGAGCGGCTGCGCGAAGGCGGCAGACGTCGCATCACAGATCGTGAGACCTTCGCGGTCCGCCTTGATCCAGTCAGCATTCGGCACGCGCACACCGGAGGTGGTGCCGTTCCAGGTGAAGACGACGTCGCTGTTCGGATCGACCTTCGAGAGATCAGGAATCTCACCGTAAGCCGCGTTCAGCTTGGTGACGTCCTTGAGCTTCAATTCCTTAACGATGTCGCTGACCCAGCCTTCGCCGAAGGATTCCCAGGCGAGCGTGGTGACGGGCCGCGCACCGAGCAGCGACCACAGTGCCATCTCGACCGCGCCGGTGTCCGACGCCGGCACGATGCCGATGCGATAATCGGCGGGCACTTCAAGCACTTCGCGCGTCAGATCGATCGCGAGCTTGAGCTTGGTCTTGCCGACCTTCGCGCGATGCGAACGGCCGAGCGGTGCGTCCTTGAGATTTTGGGCGTTCCAGCCGGGGCGCTTGGCGCAGGGGCCGGAGGAGAAATGCGGCACGGTCGGCCGCGAAGCGGGCTTCGCTACGGTCATGATCTACCCTTCCAGATAGTAAGCCTCCCGTTGGGGGGAGGTGTCCCGCCGCGGCTGATACGGGAATCGGGAAGAGCAGTCAAGGAAGTTCCGGCACCTCACGACCGAGTGATGGCGCCTCCGGCGTGATATCGGGAGCTTCCACGGGCGCCAGCGCATTCAGCAGATCCGTGGCCTCGCAGATCAATTGCGCGGCACGGCGGCGGCTGCCGACTTTCAAAATGCGTTTGTCATTGGCCTGCACAACGTAGTCGTTGCCGACCTTGATCATCGAATAACTTGTCATCGCAATCCCCGAACTAACCGAGCCCGGTGTGAGACGCTCCCGTAGCACTGTTCGTTCCGGGTTCCATGAGAACCACGTCCCGGTAGTTTATCAGCTCTTAAGATGAACGAACGTGCGATCCGATTCCGCTGATCGCGCAACGCATGCAAGGCGTTGCGTCAAAAGCGGACGGCTCAAAAGCGGACAGTCATGCCGACATGGCTCGACGCGAATCCGAGTCGCTTGTAGAAGCGCTGCGCATCGGTTCTGCTCGCATGCGTCAGTAGTTCGACGAGAATGCAACCGCGCGCTTTCGCTTCCGTCACGGCCCATTGCACCAATTGCTCGCCGATCCCGCGGCTGCGGCAATCGCTGGCCACACGCACATCTTCAAGCAATCCGCGAATGCCGCCTTGCGAGCTGATGCCGGGCAGCAGTGCAAGCTGCAGACAGCCGACCACCCTGCCCTCGCTTTCGGCCACCACGAGCGTGAGATTTTGATCGCGTTCGACCCGCTCGAATGCCTCGTAATAGACCGCGGGCAGCGGATCCTCCACGCGTTCGCGTGCGCGGCCGAGATGATCGTCGGCGAGCATGGCGATCATCGCCGGGACGTCCTCGCGGCGCGCGGGACGGATGGAGACGGATTTATCGTTCATACGGGAACTCCAGGATGATTCAGCGCGCCGGCGGCAGGCCGAGAGAGGTCTCGGTCGCGCCGATCCAGCGACGGATCTCCGCATGATTGCCGAGGTCAAAACCGCCTTCATGCGCGACGCGCGTATAGGCGAGCAGCGAGACGTCGGCGAGCGACATCTCGTCGCCGGCGAAGAAGCGGTGTGCGGTGAGATGCTGCTCCATGCGGTCGAGCGCCGCATAGCCGCGCTTGACCTTGTCCGGGTCGAGCTCGGATGCGTCCTTGCCGAGATAGACCATCTGGAAGCGGCACACGGCGATATAGGGCTCGTGGCTGTACTGCTCCCAGAACAGCCATTCATCCATCTTGGCCGCGGCGAAGGCGTCGCGCGGGATCAGCGCGCTGTCGCGGGCGAGATAGCGGATGATGGCATTGGACTGCGCCAGCGTGCGGCCGTCGTCGAAGGCCACCGTCGGCACCTGGCCGGCGGCGTTCATTTTCAGGAATTGCGGCGTACGCGTCTCGCCCTTGCGGGTGTCGACATCGATCCATTGGTAAGTCAGCGCGAGCGTGTCGCAGACCCACTTCACCTTGAGACAATTACCCGAATTGGTGTCGCCGTAGATCTTCATCGCCGCCGCCCCTACTGTCCGGGCGACAGAGCATCAGGGCGCGCGAGCGCTGTCAATCAGCGCCATGCGTAGTCGTCAGAACTTGTAGCCCGCACCCAAGCGAAAATTATTCAAGTTGACGGAGATATCCTTGGCGTTCGAGAACCCGACGTGTTCCCATTCGCCGCGCAGGATCACACAGTCGAGCAACGCGTATTCGATTCCGATGCCCCCCGTCCATCCGAAGATAAAACTGTTCGCGCGCCGCTCGGCCTGCGCCATCGTCTCAGTCCCCGCGATCGAGCGAGTCGTGACGCCGCTGATGGGGTCCGTGAAGTCGTCGTATTTCACATACGACACGGTCGCAAACCTCGACACGTCGGCGCGTCCGATCGCAAGCCCGCCAAACGCATAGGGCATAAAGTCACCACCGGACCATCCAACTCGACCCCGGAAGGTCGCGTAGTCCTTGAGCTGCAACGCCGCGCCGCCGCCGAGCGTCGTATTGTAGGTATACACGTGATTGGTGGGGGCTGTTTCGCCCGGAATCAAGCGCGTCATGGAATCGCTTGCACTGGTCGCGAGATTGTTCATGTAGCTGTAGTTGGCCTCGACGCCCATTACCGCATCGTAGTACTGCCAGTTCTTGCCGACATAGGCGCCGAAGCCGGTAGATTGCACGTGGTTCTTCGGCAGCAGCGACCAGCCGCCGACCGGTGCCTGGAGGATGCTGTTCCGGAGCATGAAGTCGGTCATCGACTTCGGGGCATGGCTGAAATCAACCTCGGAGGTGGCGAAGCCGAACTGGCCGCCGACATAGAAACCATCCCAGTTGCGGGAGGTATTCGAGAGACCATCGGTGAAGCTGCCACGCAGGAACGGCAGGTCCGGCATATCGGCCGCATGCGCGGCGGACACCGTTCCCAACATTGCCGCCGCCAACAAAAGCCCACGCATCGCAACGCTCCATCGAACTCTAAACTTCGCCATGATCATGGCTCGTTAACCTTAACCAATGGTTGCGTCCGACGTTTTCGTCGCGGCTCGCCATGAAAAATATGCAAAGCAAAACGGCGCGGGATGATCCCGCGCCGTTAAGAAGTCCTAACCGATCAGGCTTGTCAGCCGATCAGGATTGCGATCAGCCCTTGGTGACGAGCGGCGGCGGCGCGTAGACCGGCGGGCTGTTGATGTCCCAACGCACGCCGAGCTTGACGTCGTGCGAGGTGATGTCCTTGACCTTGATCGTCGACGGACCCGAGATGCTGTTGTCGTAGGCGCGGAAGTTGCCGGGATTCGCGTCGCCGAGGTTCATGTAGCTGTAGGCGAGTTCGACCGTGAGGCCGGGGCTGACCTTGTAGGCAAGACCGGCGTGAGCGGCCCAGGCAAAGTTCCACTTACCGTTGTCACCGAAGTAGGTCACGCTGTTGGAGAGCACGCCACCGGTGATGCGGGTGCCGTCGTCGCGGAAGCCGCTGAGCTTGTTGTAGGAGCCGCCGACGCCGGCGCCGATGAACGGGGTGATGCACCACCAGGTGCCGAGATCGACATAGGCGTTGGCCATGACGACCCACTCGGACTTGCTGCCGGAGTAGTTGTTGGCTTCGAAATCGGTGGCGCCCAGCGTGACGTTGTCCGAACCGTGCAGGTTTGCCCTGCCGCGATACTGACCGATCACGTCGCCGCGGAACCAGTTGTTGAAGCGATAACCGACACCGAGGTCGAACAGCGGCGAGGAGTCGAAGCCGAGGCCCACGGTCTGGGTCGGGAACGTCTGCGCGGTGGCGCTGTCGATGCGCTTGGCGCTCTGGTTGGTCATGCCGACGTCGCCGCGGAGATACCAGCCGCCGAAATCGGCGGGCGGGGCCGGCGGAGCGTACATGGGAGGCGGAGCCGCGATCGGCATATCGGCGGCGAACGCCATCGACGAGATCAAGGTTGCCGCACCCGCGGCAAGGAGAGACTTAACGCTACGCATTGGCTTCGTCCTTATGGCCGGTGAGGCTAAATACGAGCGCCTCACGTTCTGGAAACTCACGGGCCGGACGATGCCACCAAATGTTTAAGCGCCACTTAACCCTAATTTTTAAGGTTGATTTTTTCTGACTGCCCGCGCGGATGCGGCGCAAGCGTTGCAAAAATGCGGCAGCGCGAGTCTCGGACGCGCCGCATTTGCTAACGATGTGTGAAGCCGCAATGCAGCGAAAGAAGATTTGTTAACGCGCGTGCTGCGGCAGCCTGGGCAGGAAAACCGCGAGCAGGCCGATCGCCGGCAGCCAGGCGCAGACCTGATAGACGAACGCGATCGAGGTGTGGTCGGCGACCTTGCCGAGCACGGCAGCGCCGAGGCCGCCGATGCCGAAGGCGACACCGAAGAACACGCCGGAGATCATGCCGAAGCGATGCGGCACCAGCTCCTGCGCGAACACGATGATCGACGACGTCGTCGAGGAGATGACGAGACCGATGATCACCGACAGAACGGCGCTCGCGGTGAGGCCGGCATAGGGCAGCGCCAGCGTGAACGGCAGCGCGCCGAGGATCGAGATCCAGATCACGATCTTGCGGCCGAAGCGATCGCCGAGCGGTCCTCCGAGAAACGCGCCGGCCGCATTCGCGGCCAGGAAGATGAAAAGATACATCTGCGCCGCCTGCGTCGATACGCCGAAGCGGTCGATCAGGTAGAAGATGTAGTAGCTCGACAAGCTCGAGACGTAGAGCTGTTTCGAGAACAGCAGCGCGACCAGCACGAGCAGAGCGACGGCGACGCGGCGCGAGCTCGGCGCATCGGGATGGGCCTGCACCGCCACCGTCTTCTTCGCCTTGATCTGCGGTTCGTACCAGCGGCCGATGCGCCAGAGAATGACGATGGCGAGGAACGCGATCGAGGAGAACCAGGCGATGCTGCCCTGCCCGAACGGCACCACGATCAGCGCCGCGAGCACCGGCCCCATCGAGGTGCCGAAACTGCCGCCGAGCTGGAACACCGATTGCGCGAAGCCGTAGCGGCCGCCGGACGCAAGCCGCGCGATGCGCGCCGATTCCGGGTGGAACACCGCCGAGCCGAGGCCGACGAAGGCCGCGGCAACCAGGATGATCAGATATTGGTGCGCGACGCTGAGCAGCAGCAGGCCGAAGAAGGTCGAGGCCATGCCGATCGACAGCGAATACGGCTGCGCCCTCTTGTCGGTGTAGTGGCCGACAAGGGGCTGGAGCAGCGACGCCGTGAACTGGAACGCCAGCGTGATCATGCCGATCTGCGCGAAGTCGAGCGCGTAGGTGTCCTTCAGGATCGGGTACACCGAGGCGATCAGCGATTGCATGGTGTCGTTGAGGAAGTGCGAGACGCTGATGCCGGCGAGCACGATGTAGGCCGGCCCCGCGGCTTTGCCGACAGCAGGCCCGACGTCGCTGACGACGACGGGCTCGGTCAGCGTTTCCTCTGAGACGACGACAGGCTTGTTCAAGGCGGCGATCCCGACGCGGCGGATTGCCGCGTTCAGTACGAGTACGATACGTCGCGTGGTGGAGCCACCGCCAATCGCCCATGGCTGGGATGCGCTTGCTCTGCTGCGAGGCAGCGCGTCCTTCATGATGGGACGCCCGCTACGCGGGTGCCTCACTATGAGGCCTCATAGCTTGCCAGGACGAAGGTCTCGTAGGGTGGGCAAAGGCGCGCTTGCGCCGCGCCCACGTTCTTTTCGATACGGCGACAGATGGTGGGCACGCTTCGCTTTGCCCACCGTACAACACCGCCCTCGCCGCTAGGCCGCGGCCTGACCCAGCGCCGAGACGATGGTATCGACGACGTCCTCGACGAGTATGCGGTCCTCGCCTTCGCCCATGACGCGGATCACGGGCTCGGTGCCGGAGGAGCGGATCAGAAGACGGCCGTGGCCGTTGAGACGCTTCTCGCCGTCGGAGATCGCGGACTTGACCTCGGAATCGTCGAGCGGCTTGCCGCCCTTGTGGCGGACGTTCTTGAGGATCTGCGGCAGCGGGTCGAAGCGGCGGCAGACCTCCGAAACCGGACGGCGCGACTTCTGCACCACCGCCAGCACCTGCAGCGCGGCCACGAAGCCGTCGCCGGTGGTGGCGTAGTCGGACAGGATGATGTGGCCTGACTGCTCGCCGCCGAGATTGTAGCCGCCGCTCAGCATCTGCTCGAGCACGTAACGGTCGCCGACCGGCGTGCGCACGAGATCGAGCCCCTGCCCCTTCAGGAAGCGCTCGAGGCCGAGATTGGACATTACGGTGGCGACGATGCCGGGACGCGACAGGCGTCCGTCTTCTTTCCAGCTCTGCGCGATCACCGCGAGCAACTGGTCGCCGTCGACGACATGACCGCGCTCGTCGACCAGGATGACGCGGTCGGCGTCACCGTCCAGCGCAATGCCGATGTCGGCGCGCATCTCGCGCACCTTGCGCGACAGCGCTTCCGGCGAGGTCGAGCCGCAGTCCTTGTTGATGTTGAAGCCGTCGGGTTCGACGCCGATCGGCACGACGTCGGCGCCCAATTCCCACAGCGCTTCCGGCACAACCTTGTAGGCGGCGCCATTGGCGCAATCGATCACGACGCGCAGGCCGTCGAGCGAGAGGTCGCGCGGAAGCGTGCGCTTGGCGAATTCGATGTAGCGGTCGTGCACGCCGTCGATACGGCGGGCGCGGCCGAGGCTCGCGCTCTGCGCCAGCCGCTTCTCGATCGGCTCGTCGAGCAGATGCTCGATCTGCTTCTCGACGTCGTCGGAAAGCTTGAAGCCCTGCGGTCCGAACAGCTTGATGCCGTTGTCCTCGAACAGATTGTGCGAGGCCGAGATCATCACGCCGAGATCGGCGCGCATCGACTTGGTCAGCATCGCGACCGCTGGCGTCGGCATCGGGCCGACCAGCAGCACGTCCATGCCGACCGAGGTGAAGCCCGCGACCATCGCGTATTCGATCATGTAGCCGGACAGGCGGGTGTCCTTGCCGATCACGACCCGGTGGCGGTGATCGCCGCGCTGAAACGCAAGGCCTGCGGCTTGGCCAACCTTGAGCGCGAGCTCCGGCGTGATCAGTCCGTTGGCGCGGCCACGAATCCCGTCCGTCCCGAAATATTTGCGGCTCATAATAATCGTCCCCCAACGCAACAACCAGGATGCCCCGAGACAACCTACGGGTGCCTCAACAGGCCCCGCATTCCTGATTTGCTGAGGTCTTATAAAGCCATCACGCCTAACTTGGCTTCAAGAAATGTGATGAATCATTACGGAACCGGGGACAGTCCTTTCCAGTAACCTATTGTTAACGCTTCACTTCTGATGGATCGGCCAGAACCCGGCCTAGCCGGACCGCTTGACGTGGCCGTCGCCGCGGCTCGGCGGCGGCTGGGTGACGTTGACGGGATCGGAGCCCGGAAAGGTCTCCTCCAGGCCCTCCTCCAGCGCCTCCTCGAGATCCTGCTTCTCCTTGATCTCTTCCGGCGTCGGATGGCTGTGCGGCCTGGTCATGGCACTGTCCTTTCAAACGATTTGGCTGTGCATCCAACCATGCTAGATGACCCTTCAATCTGCTGATGCAAGACGCCTCACGCGAGACTTCTCATTCTCCAAGACAAGACGGGCCGGGGAACGTTCATGAAGCATATCACCTGTATCGACGACCTTCGCACACTGCATAAGCGCCGTGTGCCGAAAGCGTTCTTCGACTATTGCGACCGCGGCTCCTATGCCGAGGAGACGCTGCGCGCCAACCGCGAGGACATGCAGGCGATCAAGTTCCGCCAGCGCATCCTGGTCGACGTCTCCAGGCGCGACACCTCGACGACGATTCTGGGCGAGCCCTCGACCATGCCGCTGATGCTGGCGCCGGTCGGGCTGCTCGGCATGCAGCATGGCGACGGGGAGATCCACGCCTGCCGCGCGGCGCAGGCCGCCGGCATCCCGTTCACGCAGTCGACCATGTCGATCTGCTCGATCGAGGACATCGCCGCCAATGTCGAGAAGCCGTTCTGGTTCCAGCTCTACGTGATGAAGGACCGCGGCTTCATCAAGGAATTGGTCCAGCGCGCCGCGGCCGCCAAGTGCAGCGCGCTCGTGCTCACGGTCGATTTGCAGGTGATCGGGCAGCGCCACGCCGACATCAAGAACGGCATGACGATCCCGCCGGAATGGTCGCTGTCGAAATTCATCGATTTCGCGACCAAACCGGCCTGGGTCTCCGGCGTGCTGCAGGGCAAGCGCCGCACCTTCGGCAACATCGCCGGCCACGTGAAGAACACCGAGGACCTCAACCGCCTCGCCGAATGGACCGCCTCGCAGTTCGACACGTCGCTGAACTGGAAGGACGTCGAGTGGATCCGCAGCATCTGGCCGGGCAAGCTCATCATCAAGGGCATTCTGGACGTCGAGGACGCCGAGGAAGCCGCCAAGACCGGCGCGCAGGCGCTGGTGGTGTCGAACCATGGCGGCCGTCAGCTCGACGGCGCGCCGTCCTCGATCGAGGTGCTGCCCGAGATCGTGGACGCCGTCGGTGACAGGATGGAGATCATGTTCGATGGCGGCATCCGCTCCGGCCAGGACGTGATGCGCGCGCTCGCGCTCGGCGCAAAGTCCTGCATGATCGGCCGTGCCTATGCCTACGGCCTCGGTGCCGGCGGCCAGGCCGGCGTCGCCAAGGCGATCGAGATCATCCAGAAGGAGCTGCTGACCACGATGGGCCTGTGCGGCGTCAACCGGATCGACGAGATCGACGACCACATCATCGCGATGGCGCCGGAGTAACAGTGCTGTAGCCGTCAGGCACGATGCCGTAGAGTGGGCAAAGCGACTCGTCCGCCGTAGCTCGTAGAGCGAAGACGGAAGCGTGCCCACCAAGTTTCGCGACTGGAAGCAAGACGTGGGCACGGCGCACGTGCGCCTTTGCCCACCCTACGGGATCCGGCTTGGTCGAAGACTGCGGCTACTAATTCCGCCGCCGTCCCGGACAAGCGCAGCTCCTGGCAACGCCGAGCGTTGTCCAGGACGACGCTTATCCGGAACGACACCGAGGGTGCTGCAACAGCCTCCGTCTACATCGGCGGCGTGATGCCGTCGCGACCCACATTCACCCGGTTCGCTTCCAGCGTCCCGTCGTCCTTTTTCGCGGCGCCGAAGATGATCAGCTTGGCGCCGGGCTTCACTTCCGACTTGTCGCTGGCGATGAAGGTGACGATGGGCGTATCCGGCGGCACCACGACTTTCTTCTCGCCGTCCTTGTACTTCACCGTGATGTTCTGGCCGTCGGTGCCCTTCACCGTCTGCGCCACGGTGGCGTTGGTCATGGTGGAGTTGGTTCGGGCATCCCAGGGACGGAAGCCTTCCGCGGCGCCGCGCTGGTTTTCCGGGAAGATGTGCACGGCGATCGCCTTCTGGGTGCCGTCGGGCTCGGGCATGCCGGTGACGCCGATATAGGAGCCGTCCTTGATCTCGGACAGCGAGGTCTTGACCACGGCGAAAATGGCAACGTTGTCGGTCATCTTCACCTTCACGTCGGTGCCTTCGCGGGTCTTGATGCCGAGCGTGCTGCCGTCGACGCTCTCGATGGTGCCGCGGATGCGGACCGTCGGCGCCTGCTGCGCGATGGCGGATGACGTCACGATGAACGCGGCGAATGCGGCCAAGGCGGCGCGCGGCACGAGAATGTTCAGCTTCGGCATGATGGTCCCCTTCACGGTGTTGCGGCGATCAGACACGGCAACCCCGCGCGACCGCCGCTATTCCCGAGACAAACAATCACATCGGCGGGGTCAGCCCGTCGCGGCCGACGCTGACGCGGTTGGTCTCGAACGAGCCGTCCGGCAATTGCTTCATGAACGCGATCACCTTGGCGCCGGCCTTCAGCTCGGACTTGTCGCCGGGCACGAAGGTCACGACCGGCGTATTGTCGCCGACGAACACCTTTTTCTCGCCGTCCTTGTACTTGACCAGCAGCGTGTGGCCGTCATTGCCGACCACGCTCTCCGACACCGTCGCGTTGGTCATGCTGGAGTTCGGCTTGAGGTCATAGGGCCGCGAGCCCTCGCCGGTGCCGCGCATGTTCTCCGGAAACACGTGCACCTCGACCGCGTTGTTGCCGCCGTCCGGTCCCGGCACCGTGGTGGCGCCGACGAACGAGCCGACCTTGATGTCGGCAAGTGAAATCTTGGTCACGCCTGATATGTTGACGTCAGAGGCGATGTGAAGCTTGACGTCCTCGCCGCTGCGCGACTTGACCTGCATGGTGTCGCCGCTGACGCTCTCGATCGTGCCGCGCACGCGCGTCGGGACCGGGGCCCGCTGCGCGGCCGCGGCAAGGGTGGATGCAGCCACCATCGCCACGGCGATGAGCGGACGCGCGAAACCTGTACGCTGGATTGTCATGATAGTCTCCGATTATCCCCACGAAGAGAGAACGCCTGAGATCGTTCCCTATTCTCTCAAGTCTTCGTGAGATCGGCCTCGACAAGCGCACGCAATTCGGCAGTGACCTCGGGCCTCCGGCCGAACCACAGTTCGAAGCCGCGCACCGCCTGATGCAGCAGCATGCCGAGCCCGTCGGCGGTCTTCAATCCGCGCGCCTGTGCAGCCGCGAGCAGCGGCGTCACCAGCGGAACGTACACGAGATCGGCAACGACGGCGTCCTGCGGCAACCGCGCCATATCGACATCGAGCGCGGGCTGGCCGTGCATGCCGAGCGAGGTGGTGTTCACGAGAAGTTTTGCCCGCGGCAGCACGTCGCCGATCGCATCCCACGTCACAGGCTGGACGTTCGGTCCGAACTGTCCTGCAAGCGTCTCCGCGCGCGCGATGGTGCGATTGGCGAGATGGATGCGCTTGATCCCGCGCTCGCGCAGGCCGAACACGACCGCGCGCGAGGAACCGCCAGCGCCTAGCACCAGTGCCTCGTCCGCCTTGTCCCAGCCGGGCGCGCTGGCATCGAGATTGCCGATGAAGCCCTCAACATCGGTGTTGGTCGCGCGCAACTCGCCGTCCGCAAACCACAGCGTGTTGGCGGCGCCGACGGCCTTGGCCCGCGCGTCCGGCGTGGACAGCGCCAGCACGGCTTCCTTGTGCGGAATCGTGACATTGGCGCCGACGAAGCCGCGCAGCGACAGCCGCAGCACGAAATCCCTGAGATCATCGGGCGGCACCGCCTCGATGACATAGCCGCCCTCGATCCCGAGCGTGCGCAGCCAGTAGTGATGAATCAGCGGCGAGCGCGAATGCGCGGCCGGCCATCCGATCAAGCAGGCTGCGGGAGATTTGGGCGCGGTCATCTTTGCCTCTGGCGTGACTTTCGAGACGATCCATTTCGTGTCTGACCGCCCCTGTCAAGCGCGCGAGAGCCGCATCGGAACAGTGACGATCGCAGCGAGCACCAGCGCGGCACCGGCGGCGAACCAGATTGCGGACAGGCTGATCCTGACATAGGCGAACGCACCGCCCGCCGAGCCTGCGACCAGCGCGGCCCAGAGCAACAGGTTCGGTGCCCAGCTCCAGCGCGGTCCGCCGCTGAGGCTGACGGCGAGCAGCTGGCCGACCTTAACCAGCGCGCCCGTGACATAGGTGAGACCGAGGCCGGCGCCGCCGTCGATCTGGAACACGGCGTTTTCCAGCCCCATTGCAAGCACGATGGCGGCAATCGCGAAACTGGGCAGGCCGTACAAATGGCAAAGCCCGGCGCCCGCCAGCAGCACGGCCTCGATCACCAACAGCCATGGCTGCCGTTCCACGCCGCCCCCGAGCACGACGAAGCTGCCTGCCGCAGCACCAGCGACGAACAGCGCGATCAGCCCGAGCGCGCCAGCGGCTTGCCACCACTGCGCTTCCGCAAGGCTGACGCCAAGCCGCGTGGAATTGCCGCTCATGAAGGAGACGAACAGGCCGCCGAGATCCAGGAAGCCGATGCCGTCGACATAGCCCGCGAGCATGGAGAGCGCACAGGCCAGCGCAATATTGCGACCCGAATTGAGCATGTTGATGCACCACCGCCGTGATACGGCAGTGTCGATCAAATTGTCCGGCTTGAGAAGTGCGCTGCTAGCCTGATGCGCCTGCAGCTTCGACGCACTTGATGTCGGCAACCGCGCGCGCGATGGTCTCGCGATAACGCGCATGCGGCTCGGTGACGCCGTGGGTCAACAGCGCAGCGCGGACGGACGGTGAAGCCCCGGTGATGAACAGCGGGATGCCCTGGCGGTGTGCCTTGGCCGCGACGCGGCCGAGCACGTTGGCCGCGGTCGAATCCAGGAACGGCACCGCCGCGAAATCGACCACAAAGCCCTTGCGGCCGCCCGCGATGCCGTCGAGCACGTTGCCGATGGCCGAGGCCGCACCGAAGAAGAACGCGCCCGTGATGCGATAGACCAGCACGTCGCGGTCGACCGCGAGCGCGGGATCGTAAGGCACGCGCTCGCCGTTGCCGTCGTCGGGACGATCGGCTTCCACCAGCGGCGAGCGCTCCTCGATGCCGGTCATCTCGGCCATACGATGGATGAACAGCACCGCACCGAGCGCAAAGCCGACCAGGATGCCTTCAGTGAGGTCGCGGAAGATGGTGAGCAGGAAGGTTGCGAGCAGCACGACGGCGTCGCCCCAGGACGAGCGCAGCAGTGTTGCGAATTCGTGCTTCTCCGCCATGGTCCAGGACACCACGACGAGCACGGAAGCGAGCGCGGCAAGCGGGATGTAGCTGGCGAGCGGCGCCGCGATCAGCATGAACAGCAGCAGGAACACCGCATGCAGCATGCCCGCGACGGGTCCGCGCGCACCGGCGCGGATATTGGTGGCGGTGCGCGCGATCAGACCGGTGACGCAGATGCCGCCGAACAGCGCCGAGCCGATATTGGCTGCGCCCTGCGCCACCAGCTCGCAATTGGAGCGATGACGGCGCCCGGTCATGCCGTCGGCCACCACCGCCGACAGCAATGATTCAATCGCGGCCAGCAGCGCGAACGAGATCGCGTCGGGCAGCACCGCCTTCGCCTTGTCGAGCGAAAACGCCGGCAGCGCCGGTGACGGCAGTTCGCGCGGAATGCCGCCGAAGCGCGAGCCGATGGTCTCGACCGGCAGCGCGAACACAGCGCACACGATGGCCGCGAACAAGACCGCGATCAGGATGCCGGGCCAGGACGGCCGCCAGATACGCAAGCCGGCGATGATGGCGATGCTGACGAGCGCGACGGCAACGGCCGACGGGTTGATGGTGTGCAGACCGCCGGCTAGCGCGACGAGCTTTGGCACGAATTCGCTGGGCTCCTTCCCCGCGAGAGTGATGCCCGCGAGATCGCGGAGCTGGCTGGAGAAGATGATCACGGCGATTCCGGCGGTGAAGCCGACCGTGACCGGATAGGGAATGAACTTGATGTAGGTGCCGATCCGCAAGAAGCCCGCGGCGATCAGGATCGCGCCCGCCATCATGGTGGCGAGGATGACGCCGTCGACGCCGTGCCTCTCCGCGGTGACCGCGACGAGCACGATGAAGGCGCCGGCGGGCCCGCCGATCTGGAAGCGGCTGCCACCGAGCAGCGACACGATGAAACCGCCGACGACCGCGGTGTAGAGCCCGCGATCCGGCGTCACGCCTGAGGCGATCGCGATCGCCATCGACAGCGGGAGCGCGACGATCGCAACAGTCAGGCCCGCGAAGACATCGGCGCGGAAATCCGCGAGCCCGTAGCCTTCGCGCCAGACGGTGACGAGTTTCGGCAGATACAGTTCGGCAAAGGTCGGCCGGCGCAGCTGGCGCAGTCCGCTCGCGTGATCGCTTGTGATGCTCATACGCCCCCACAATGCTCCACTGCATCGTGCGGCCGCGATGGTCGCGACGGTGCTAACTCATCCTGATCCCAAGCATGATCATCGCAGCGATCATGCCCCGACACGGCGCGGCGGCCCCGGCTCCTTCAGGCGAACGCCCCGCCCGCCGCTGTCGCTGCGCGCCTGTTCACCAATGAGCTCGACGCCGGCCCGGTCGAACGCCTCGACCACTTTGATCAAGGTCTCGACCACGCCGCGCACATTGCCGGTGCTAGCTTCCATCCGCTGGACGGTCGGCAGCGACACGCCGGCAAGCTCGGCCAAGGTTTTCTGGTCGATGCCAAGCAGCGCGCGGGCGGCCCGCATCTGGAATGACGTGATCACCGTGGCCTCACGTTTCAGGATTTATAAGTGATATCTGGTGCATATACAATGATGTAAAATACATCATATGAGCGTGAGCGCAAGCGTCTCTTCCGCTCGCCATGACGGGACAGACAGCAAGCACCGGCCACTCGTACCGTCACCTTGAGGTGGCCGCTTCTTCAGCGGCCCTCGAAGGGCGACGGCCCGGCTGCAGCAGCGGGGCCGTGCATCCTTCGAGGCTCCCGGCGCGATGCCTTGCGTCGCGCCACTCGCACCTCAGGATGACGGAGATGGTTCGCTTTGCTGGCAATGACGAGTGGAGAGATCGCTCGCATCTCCCTCTCCCGTGCGAACGGGAGAGGGAATGAGAGAGTGCGCGTGCCTTACCGCACGACCCCGATCACGCCGCGTGCTGATGCGCGGCGATGATCTGGTCGGCGGCGCGGCCGGTGACTTCGGCCATGTGGTCGAACTGACGGGTGAAGCTGCCCGCACCGGCCGTGGCCGAGCGCAGCTCGACGATCAGCTCGCCGATCTCCGCTTCCGGCATCATGGCGCGGACGCAATCCCATCCGCTCCAGCCGTCACGGGTGTCGAAGCCGAGGATCTGGCCGCGCCGCGCCGACAGGATCGCATTGATCTTGGCGGTGGCATCGGTGGGGCAAACGATCTCGACCACGTGGATCGGCTCAAGCAGCACCGACTGACAGAGCGGCAGGCCTTCGTTCAACCCGATCCGCGCCGCGGTCCGGAAGGCGAGGTCGGAGGAGTCGACGCTGTGATAGGAGCCGTCGGTCAGCGTCACCTCGACATCGGTGAC
>Ga0207426_1001238_pt1 | contig 22461 bp, 12 predicted proteins | sample AraplaMF_Cvi_mMS_FD_184265 | JGI IMG/M metagenome (GOLD analysis project Ga0207426, IMG submission 184265) | Arabidopsis root microbial communities from the University of North Carolina, USA - plate scrape MF_Cvi_mMS (SPAdes) (version 2) | ecosystem: Host-associated > Plants > Roots > Endosphere... | reverse complement strand
GGTAGCTGTATTCGCCGTCCCCGTAACGCAGTACTACAGAGTTGTCGCTCACGTCATCCCTCACCGACGTTGTGCCTCTTCTTCGAGGTGCCCTGACTGCCTATACCTTCCCCCATTTGGGCCTTGGTTGTGCACTCGGGGTCGGCCATAGGGCCTGTCTGCGGCACTCAGTGCCGTCTGGGTGCCCATCCTGCCCCCCTTCGCCCCGAATGGGAAAGAGGGGTGACCTCTCACATCGCACCGGCGAGCCGGTGATCGAGCGCCGTACACCGCCGACCGGCGGATACCGTGCGGACGGCCTGTCCCAACGCCTTACGGGAGCCGACCAGCACCACCAAGCGCTTTGCCCGGGTCACTGCGGTATACAGCAAATTGCGCTGCAGCATCATCCAGGCACTGGTGGTGACCGGAATCACCACCGCTGGATACTCACTACCCTGCGAGCGGTGGATCGTCACGGCATAGGCGTGCGCGAGTTCGTCGAGTTCGTCGAAGTCGTAGGGGATCTCCTCGTCCTCGTCGGTGCGCACGGTCAGCCGCTGCTCGTCGGAGTCCAGGGCGGTGACCACGCCGACCGTGCCGTTGAAGACGCCGTTGCGGCCTTTTTCGTAGTTGTTCCTGATCTGGGTGACCTTGTCGCCGACGCGGAAGACCCGGCCGCCGAAGCGGCGCTCGGGCAGATCGGGGCGGGCGGGGGTGACGGCCTGCTGGAGCAGGCCGTTCAGGGCCCCCGCACCGGCCGGGCCGCGGTGCATCGGGGTGAGGACCTGGACGTCCCGGCGCGGGTCGAGGCCGAACTTCGCCGGGATCCGGCGGGCCGCGACGTCCACCGCCAGCCGTCCGGCCTCCTCGGCGTCCTCCTCGGCGAACAGGAAGAAGTCCGTCAGTCCGGTCGTCAGGGGCGGGACGCCGGAGTTGATGCGGTGGGCGTTGGTGACCACCCCGGACTGCTGGGCCTGCCGGAAGATCCGGGTCAGCCGGACCGCCGGCACGGTCCCTCCCGCCACCCGGCCACCCCGGTCCGGCACTGCCCCGGACTCCGTCCGGGGGGACCCCGCTCGCGCGGCCCCTCCCCCGGCGAGCAGATCGCGCAGCACCTCGCCCGCACCCACCGACGGCAGCTGGTCGACGTCCCCGACGAGCAGCAGATGGGCGCCCGGCGGCACCGCCTTGACCAGCTTGTTGGCGAGCAGCAGATCCAGCATCGAGGCCTCGTCGACGACCACCAGATCGGCGTCCAGCGGCCGGTCGGCGTCGTAGGCGGCGTCCCCGCCGGGCTTGAGCTCCAGGAGGCGGTGGACCGTGGAGGCCTCGGCGCCGGTCAGCTCCGAGAGCCGCTTGGCCGCCCGGCCCGTGGGCGCCGCCAGGACCACCGTGGCCTTCTTGGCGCGGGCCAGTTCGACGACGGACCGGACGGTGAAGGACTTGCCGCAGCCCGGCCCTCCCGTGAGCACCGCGACCTTCTGGGTCAGCGCCAGCCGCACCGCCTGCTGCTGCTCGGGGGCCAGCTCGGCACCCGTCCGCCGCGCCAGCCAGGCCAGCGCCCGGTCCCAGTCGACGTCCTGGAAGGCCGGCATCCGGTCCTCGCCGGTGCGCAGCAGCCGGGTCAGCCGGCCGGCCAGGGAGATCTCGGCGCGGTGGAAGGGCACCAGGTAGACGGCGGTGACCGGCGGCGCGCCCTCCGCGTCGCCCGGCACCTGTTCGCGCACCACGCCCTCCGGGTCCGCGGCCAGCTCGCCCAGGCAGTCGATGACCAGGCCCGTGTCCACCTGGAGCAACTTCACCGCGTCGGCGATCAGTTGCTCCTCGGGCAGGAAGCAGTGGCCCTGGTCCGTGGACTGCGACAGCGCGTACTGCAGGCCCGCCTTGACGCGGTCGGGGCTGTCGTGCGGAATGCCCACGGACCGGGCGATGCGGTCGGCGGTCAGGAAGCCGATGCCCCAGACGTCGGCGGCCAGGCGGTAGGGCTGGTTGCGGACGACGGAGATGGACGCGTCGCCGTACTTCTTGTAGATCCGCACGGCGATGGAGGTGGAGACGCCGACGCCCTGGAGGAAGACCATGACCTCCTTGATGGCCTTCTGTTCCTCCCAGGCCGCGCCGATCATCTTCGTGCGCTTGGGGCCCAGGCCCGGCACCTCCACCAGGCGGGCGGGGGTGGTCTCGATGATGTCGAGGGTGTCCGTGCCGAAGTGTTCGACGATGCGGTCGGCGATCCGCGGGCCGATGCCCTTGATCAGGCCGGAGCCCAGATAGCGGCGGATGCCCTGGATGGTGGCGGGCAGGACGGTGGTGTAGTTCTCGACGGTGAACTGCTTGCCGTACTGGGGGTGGGAGCCCCAGCGGCCCTCCATGCGCAGCGATTCGCCCGGCTGCGCCCCGAGCAGCGCGCCGACGACGGTCAGCAGATCGCCCGCGCCGCGGCCGGTGTCGACCCGCGCGACGGTGTAGCCGTTCTCCTCGTTGGCGTAGGTGATCCGCTCCAGGACCCCTTCGACCACGGCTGCGTTGACCATGGAACGACCGTACCGCCGGGGTCCGACAGCGCGCCGGGAGGCGGGAGCTCCGGCGCACCATCGAGGGGCCCGTCCGATGGTCGGGCCCCTCGATTCCCCCTCCACGCCGGTCCCGGGTCCCCCCCCCGGGCCCCTCCCCTTCGGGACCGGCGTCAGCTATGACCTTTGTGGACGGCCAACGGTTGCGCGCATCCGCTGAGTTGTTTCTCCGGCACCGGCTGTGCACGCTGCCCCGTCGTGCGCGGCGCGCCGCGTCCCGCCGGGCGGCGTGCACAGGGCCTGGTCGTGCGGCGTGCGCGGTGCCCCGTCCCGTCATGCGACGTGGGTGCGGAAGCGGTCCACGATCTCGGCCAGCACGTCCGTGCCGTTGCGCGCCCACAGCGCCGGGTTGAAGATCTCGACCTCGACCGGCCCCCGGTAGCCGGCCGCCTCGACGCGTTCGCGGAACCACCGCAGGTCCACCGCGCCGTCCCCGAGCTGCCCGCGCCCCAGCAGGGCGCCCTCGGGCAGCGGGGTGATCCAGTCGGCGAGCTGGAAGGCGGCGATCCGGGACGCGGCGCCGCCTCTGCCGCCGGCGCGGGCGATCTGCGTGCCGACGGTGTCGTCCCACCACAGGTGGTAGGTGTCGACGACCACGCCCACCTGCCCGGCGGGGAACCGCTCGGCGAGGTCCAGGGCCTGGGCGAGGGTGGAGACCACGCAGCGGTCCGCCGCATACATGGGGTGCAGGGGCTCCAGGGCCAGCCGGACGCCCCGCCGCTCGGCGTAGGGGCCCAGTACGGCCAGTGCGTCGGCGACCCGCTCCCGGGCGCCGGGGAGGTCCCGGCTGCCGGGCGGCAGGCCGCCCGAGACCAGGACCAGGGTGTCGGTCCCCAGAGCGGCCGCCTCGTCGACGGCCGCCCGGTTGTCGTCCAGGGCGGCGGCCCGCCCTGCCGGGTCCGTCGCGGTGAGGAAGCCGCCCCGGCACAGGCTGGTGACCCGCAGCCCGGCGTCCCGTACGAGCCGGGCGGCCGCGGCCACCCCGTACTCCCGCACCGGGGCGCGCCACAGGCCCACGCCCCGTACACCGGCCCGGGCGCAGCCGTCGGCCAGTTCGGGCAGCGACCACTGCCGGACGGTCTCCTGGTTGAGGCTGAGCCGGTCGAGGAGGCAGGGGGTGGCGCCGTTCATGCGTCCTGCGCCCCGTGGACGGCGAGCAGCCGGCGCATCCGGTGGGCGGCGAGCTCCGGGTCGGGGAACAGGCCGAGCCGGTCGGCCAGTTGGTGGGCGCGCCGCAGGTGGGGCAGGGAGCGGGCCGACTGCAGGCCGCCGACCATGGTGAAGTGGGGCTGGTGGCCCGCCAGCCAGGCCAGCAGGACGATGCCGGTCTTGTAGTGGCGGGTGGGTTCCTGGAAGAGGTGCCGGGCGAGCGCGACGGTGGGGTCCAGGGCGGCCCGGAACCCCGCGGTGTCCCCGCCGTCCAGGAGGCGCACGGCAGCGGCGGCGAGGGGGGCGAGCGGGTCGAAGACGCCCAGCAGCGCGTGGCTGGCGCCGTGGGCGTCGCCCGCGATCAGCTCCGGGTAGTGGAAGTCGTCGCCGGTGTAGCAGCGCACGGTCCGCGGCAGCCGGCGGCGCAGCGCCACCTCCCGGGCGGGGTCCAGCAGGGAGACCTTGACGCCGTCGACCTTGCCGGGGTGGCCGGCGACGATCGCGAGGAGGGTCTCCGTGGCGGCGTCGGGGTCCCCGCTGCCCCAGTAGCCGGCCAGCGCCGGGTCGAACACCGGCCCCAGCCAGTGCAGGATCACCGGCCGGGCGGCCTGGCGCAGCAGGTGGCCGTAGAGGGCGCGGTAGTCCTCGGGGCCGGTGGCGGCCGCGGCGAGCTGGCGGGACGCCATCAGGACGGGGCGGGCGCCGGCGTCCTCGACGAGCCCGAGCTGTTCCTCGTAGGCGCCGCGGATGCGGTCCAAGGAGGTTTCGTGCGGCGGCAGTTGGTCGGTTCCCGCGCCGCAGGCGAGCAGGCCGCCGACGGCCCTGGCCTCGGCGGCGGAGCGCCGGATCAGCTCGGCCGCGGCGCGCCAGTCCAGGCCCGCACCGCGCTGCGCGGTGTCCATCGCCTCGGCCACGCCCAGGCCGTGCGCCCACAGGTGGTGCCGGAAGGCGAGGGTGGCGTCCCAGTCGACGGCGGCCGGGCCGTCCGGGGTGCCGGCGTGGGGGTCGGCGACCACATGGGCGGCGGCGAAGACCGTACGGGAGCGCGGCGGGGGGTGCGCGCAGACCGGGCGGGCGCCGGAGCCGGTGCCCGGCGCGGAGGGGGACGTCCGGGTCGCTGCGGGGCGTGCCCCGGGGGCCGCGGGGTCCGCCGCGGCCCCCGCGGGGTCCTGGGGCGCGGTCACCGGCCCGGCTCCGCCACGGCCAGGCGGCGGCCCTCCGCCGCGGACCGGCGGCCCAGTTCGGCGAGGCGGACGCCGCGGGCGCCCGCCGCCAGGTCCCAGCGCCAGGGCTCGTCGCGGACGACATGCCGCAGGAACAGCTCCCACTGCACCTTGAACGCGTTGTCGAAGTCGGCGTTGTCGGGGACCTCGTGCCACTGCGCGCGGAACGGCTCGGAGGCCGGCAGGTCGGGGTTCCAGACCGGTTTGGGGGTGTGGGCGCGGTGCTGGACGCGGCAGTGGCGCAGGCCCGCGACGGCCGACCCTTCGGTGCCGTCGACCTGGAACTCGACGAGTTCGTCGCGGTGCACCCGCACCGCCCAGGAGGAGTTGATCTGCGCGACGATGCCGCCGGCCAGCTCGAAGATGCCGTAGGCGGCGTCGTCGGCGGTGGCCGCGTACGGGGTGCCCGACTCGTCCCAGCGGCGCGGGAGGTGGGTGGCCAGGTGCGCCTGGACGGTCTCGACCGGCCCGAACAACTCGTGCAGGACGTACTCCCAGTGCGGGAACATGTCGGCCGCGATGCCGCCGCCGTCCTCGGCGCGGTAGTTCCAGGAGGGGCGCTGCGCCTCCTGCCAGTCGCCCTCGAAGACCCAGTAGCCGAACTCGCCCCGTACGGACAGGATGCGGCCGAAGAAGCCGCCCTCGACGAGGCGGCGGAGCTTGCGCAGGCCGGGCAGGAAGAGCTTGTCCTGGACGACACCGTTCTTCACGCCCGCCTCCCGGGCCAGCCGGGCCAGCTCCAGCGCGCCCGCGAGGCTGCTCGCGGTGGGTTTTTCGACGTAGAGGTGCTTTCCGGCGGCGATCGCCCTCTTCACGGCCTCCTCGCGGGCGGCGGTGATCTGGGCGTCGAAGTAGATGCCGATGGTGTCGTCGCCCAGTACGGCGTCGAGGTCGCAGCTCCAGTGCTCCAGGCCGTGCCGTTCGGCCAGGGCCCGCAGTTTGGGCGCACTGCGGCCGACGAGGACCGGTTCGGGCCAGATCACCGTGCCGTCGGCCAGGGCGAGACCCCCCTGTTCCCGCAGAGCGAGGAGCGAGCGGACCAGGTGCTGGCGCTGTCCCATGCGCCCGGTCACGCCGTTCATGGCGATGCGTACGGTCGTGCGTGTCACGGCCCGGCCCCTCTCGCGCACGGCAGGTGGCAGTCCCGCTCCAGTAAGCGCCTTCCGGGCGGCGGGCGCCAGACCGCATGGCGGGACTCGAACAGCGGGACGGGCGCAGCGGAGGGCGGGGGGCGGGTGCCGGCGCGGGGGACGGCACGGATGACACGAACGAGGGATGTGCGGATCGGGCCCGGCGACCTACTCTTGACTCAGTCAAAGGTGAGGGGCCGGCCATGACCGCCAGGACGCCATCCGATGCACCATCCGACACGCCATCCGCCACACCGCCCGACGGCTCGCGCGGGGCACCGCCCGGCGCCCCGGCGGACGTCCGTGAACTGCGCGGATTCAACCGCTTCTATACGAACCTGATCGGTGCACTCGACTACGGGCGGCATCTGTACACCCCGTTCACCCTCACCGAGGCCCGGGTGCTCTACGAAGTCGCCCACCAGTCGCGGGTGGACGCCGCCGACCTGCGCGCCGCGCTGTCGCTGGACGCCGGCTACCTCAGCCGGCTGCTCGGCAAGTTCGAGGACCGCGAGCTGATCACCCGCGGCCGGTCCGAGCAGGATCCCCGGCGGCAGCGCATCACGCTGACCGAGGGCGGCCGGAAGGCTGCCGGGCTGCTGGAGGAGCGCTCCCAGGACGCCGCGGGGTCGCTGCTGCGGCGACTGCCGGCCGCCGACCGCGCCCGCCTGGTGGACGCGATGCGCACCATCCGCGTCCTGCTCGACGAGGACGCGCAGCAGCACGACGAGGCGGCGCGGCGGCCGCCCGGGGACCGCGCGCCGGAGGTCTCGCTGCGCACGTCCGGCCCCGGGGACCTCGGCTGGATGGTGGAGCGCAACGCCGCCCTCTACGCCGACGAGTACGGCTTCGACCTCAGCTACGAGGCGCTGGTGGCCCGGATCGTCGCGGAGTACGCCGAGGACTTCGACCCGCGCTGGGACCGCACCTGGATAGCGGAGCTGGGCGGCGAGCGCGTGGGCGCGGTGATGTGCGTACGCGACGGCAGGCCGGGGGTCGCCCGGCTGCGGCTGCTGCTGGTGGAGCCGGGCGCCCGGGGCCACGGCGCGGGCCGTCGGCTCGTCGACAGCTGTGTGGAGTTCGCGCGGGACGCCGGGTACGGCGAGATGGTGCTGTGGACCAACTCCGTCCTCGGCGCGGCCCGCGGCATCTACCAGCGGGCCGGTTTCGAGCTGGTCTCCGAGTCGCCGCACCACAGCTTCGGGCAGGACCTGGTCGGCCAGGACTGGCGGCTGACGCTGTGACGGGGGCCGACACAAACGGCGGCTGACGCGGTGACCGGGCGGCCGACGCCGTGGGGAGGCGGCTGACGCAGCGAAGGGGCGGGTGACGGTGCGGTCGGGAGGGCGATGAAAGCGCGCAGGCCGGGAAGGACGGGAAGGACAGCGACGACGTAGCCGACACGGGCGACACGAAGGAGCGCAGCCATGGCCACCACGGACCGCACGGACGACAGGACCCCCGCGACGCGCTTTGCGTTCTCGACCCTCGGGGTGCCGGGGATGCCGGTGGCCGAGGTGCTGCAGCTGGCCGCGGACACCGGGTATCAGGGCGTCGAGCTGCGGGCGCATCCGGAGGAGCCCGTGCATCCGCGGCTCGGGGCACGGGAACGGGCCGCGGTGCGGGGACAGTTCGCGGACGCCGGCGTGGAGATCCTCGCCGTCGCCGGATATGCGCAGGTCGCGGCCGCCCGGGAGGCGGCGGGCGAGGAGGAGCTGGCGCGGGAGCTGGCCGGCCTGGTGGACCTCGCCGCGGATCTGGGGGCGCCGTACGTCCGGGTGTTCCCCGGCGGCGGGGAGCGCCCGGCGGCGGAGGCGGACGCGGATGCCGCCCGCCGGCTCGCGGCGGTGGCGCCGCTGGCGGCCGAGCGGGGCGTCCGGGTCCTGCTGGAGACCCATGACTCGCACCGGACCGGCGCGGCCGCCGCCCGGGTGCTGGGCCTGGTGGGCCATCGCCGGGTCGGGGCGCTGTGGGACGTGCTGCACAGCTGGCTCGGCGGCGAGGAGCCCGTCGACACCCATGCCGCGCTCGCCCCGCATCTGGGCTATGTGCAGGTCAAGGACGTCGCCTCGGCCGAGGAGCGCACCCCCCTGCCGCTCGGCGCCGGCACCCTCCCGCTGGCGGCCGCGCTGGCCACCCTCAGCCGGGAGCCCGCGGACGCCCACGGCCCGGTGCCGGCTCCCGAGGGCACCTACGACCAGGGCGCGGGAGGCTGGCTCTGCTGGGAGTACGAGAAGCGCTGGTACCCGGAGGCGGCCGACCTCCCCGCCCTCCTGGCCCCGGGCCGCGCCCACCTCCAACGGCTCCTCGACCGGCCCGCCGCCTCCTGATCCCGGGCCGCGCCCGACGCCCCATCACATATCCCCGCCCGCCGCGCAATACCTGGGCGCCACCGCGCATGGAGTCATTGACCGACAATAGTTTTCCGGCTATCCGTGTCTCCTTGGAAGTTTCCTTCAATGAGCCGAGGAAGCCCTCCGGAAGGAGCGCACATGCCCTCCCGACGTACCGTCCTGACCACCGCCGCCGCTGCCGCCGCGGCCGCGGGCACCGCCGCCGCGCCCGCCGTCGGAGCCCAGCCGCCCTCCCCCGCCGACTCCCCCGCCCCCTCCGCCGCCACCCGGGCCCGGCTGCGCCGCCTCATCTCCCGTATGTCACCGGAGGAAAAGGCCGGACAGCTCTTCGTCATGCGGATCTACGGGCACTCCGCCACCGACCCCGACCCGGCCGATGCCACCGCCAACCAGAAGGAGATCGGGGTCGCCAACGCCGCCGAGCTGATCGCCAAATACCACGTCGGCGGCATCATCTACTTCGGCTGGGCGCACAACACCCGTGATCCGCACCAGATCGCCGACCTGTCCAACGGCATCCAGAAGGCCGCCGCCGCCCAGCGCGTCCCCGTCCCGCTGCTGATCTCCACGGACCAGGAACACGGCATAGTGGCCCGGGTCGGCGCGCCCGCGACGCTCCTCCCCGGGGCGATGGCGCTCGGCGCGGGCGGCTCCCGCGACGACGCCCGCACGGCCGCCGCCCTCGCCGGCCAGGAGCTGTACGCCATGGGCATCCGGCAGGACTACGCGCCGGACGCCGATGTCAACGTCAACCCCGCCAACCCCGTCATCGGCGTCCGGTCCTTCGGCGCGGATCCGCAGGCCGTGGCCCGTATGGTCGCCGCCGAGGTGAAGGGCTATCAGGGCGCCGGGATCGCCTCCTGCGCCAAGCACTTCCCCGGGCACGGCGACACCGACACCGACAGCCATGTCGGACTGCCGTACATCCACCACAGCGTCGAGGAGTGGGAGCGGCTGGACGCGCCGCCCTTCAAGGCCGCGATCGCCGCCGGAATCGATTCGATCATGACGGCGCACATCGTGGTGCCGGCCTTCGACCCGAGCGAGGACCCGGCCACCCTCTCCCGGCCGATCCTCACCGGCATCCTGCGCGAACGCCTCGGCTACGACGGTGTGGTGGTGACCGACTCCCTCGGCATGGAGGGCGTCCGGAAGAAGTACGGCGACGCCCGGGTGCCGGTGCTCGCCCTCAAGGCCGGTGTCGACCAGCTGCTGAACCCGCCGGACCTCGCCGTCGCGCACGCCGCCGTCCTCACGGCACTGCGGGACGGCGAGCTGACCGAGCGGGAGCTCGATGCCAAGCTGATGCGCATCCTGCTGCTCAAGGAGAGACGCGGGCTGTTCAAGGACCCGTACACCACCCACCGCGCGGTGGACCGGGTGGTCGGCATCCGCAGTCACCTCGACGCCGCGGACCGGATCGCGGACCGCACCACCACGCTGCTGCGCAACGACGGCGGGGTCCTGCCGCTGTCCCGGCGGCGGGAGCGCCGGGTGCTGGTGGCGGGCGTCGATGCGGCCGCGCCGTCCGGCACCGGCGGACCGCCCACCGCCGTCCTGGCGAGGACCCTCACCGAGCTGGGCTTCACGGCCACCGCGCTCTCCACGGGCACGGCCCCGACCCAGCGGGGGATCGACGAGGCGGTGGCGGCGCTCGGCGAGCGGGACGCGGCGGTGGTGGCGACGTACAACGTGACCGCGGACTCGCGGCAGCGGGCGCTGGTCGCCGCGCTGCTGGCCACGGGCAAGCCGGTGGTGCAGCTGGCGGTCCGCAACCCGTACGACATCGCCCAGTTGGACGGCGTCAGGGCGGCCCTGGCGAGCTACTCGTGGACGGATGTCGAGCTGCGGGCCGCGGCCCGGGTGATCGCCGGCCGGCGCAATCCGGCGGGCCGGCTGCCCGTCGCGATACCGCGCGCCGACGCCCCGGCGCAGGAGCTCTACCGGATCGGCCACGGCCTGACGTACTGACCGGCGGACGGACCCGGCGCGCTCCCCTGGTCCCCGGGGAGCGCGCCGCCCCGCATCACCGCACCGCGGCCACCGTGGGCTCCGGCCCGGCGGCGACGTACGGCCTCACGGCCTCACGGCCGCAGCATCGGCATCCGCCGGACCTCCTGCTTGTCCAGCTGCTTGTCGTACGGCGCCAGGGACGTGGCCCGGCCGCCGGGGGCCTGGACGCCGGCCCAGTCCAGGAGCTCGGCGGTGGCCTTGGTGCGGTCGGCCTCCGGCAGCTTCGCGATGTTCGAGCCGTGGTTGCCGCCGGGCACGGTGAAGACATACGAGTCCCGGGCACCCCTGCCGACCTCGAAGTGCTCCGAACTCCACGGGTCCCACTGGCCGTTGACGAACATCATCCGGTTCGCGTGGTGGCGCACCCAGTGGTCGATGTCGGGCATCGCGCGCTTGTCGAAGCGCATCGGGATGTCCTTCGGCACGAACGACCGGGAGTTGTTGATCCCGGGGTACTTCAGCAGGCCGGCCAGCTGCGGATAGCGGTAGCCGGGCTCACCGAGCTGGGTGCCCGCCTGGTAGTAGTACGGCGTGTACGGCTCCATGCCCTGGTCGGTGTAGCTGTCGAAGCCGCCGACCTTGTCCATCCACTTCCACAGGTCGTCGGTGGAGACGGTCGGCTTGGGCACCTCGGCGCAGGCGGTCTCGGCCGGCTGGTACTGCCAGAACCCGAACACCAGGTCCGTGACCATGACTTCATAGGCCCGGTCGGCGCTGCCGACGGTCCGGAAGGTCTGCTTCTCCTTGTCGGCCCAGGCCTGGAAGCGGGCGACCATCTCCTTGCGGCGCACCAGCGCCTCGCGCTCGATGGCGGCGAGGTCGACGCGGCACTGCGCGGTGCCGACGGTCTTGAAGAACCGGTCGTACGCCGAGTCCTCGTCGTTGCGCACGTCGTTGGGCGCGACGTAGGCGACGGTGCCGTTCATGTCGTGCGGGTGGAAGCGGCGGTAGTACGTCGCCGTCATGCCGCCCTTGCTGCCGCCGGTGTCGATCCAGTTCTTGTCGTAGATCCGGTGCAACGCGGTGAAGAGGCGGTGCTGGTCGTCGGCGGCCTGCCGGATGTCCAGCTTCTTCCAGTCGGCGGGCGACGGCCGCGACGGGGTGAAGTAGCGGTACTCCAGGGACACCTGGTTGCCGTCGATGATCTTGGTGGGTTCGCTGCGGGACGGCGTGGTGTTGACGTTGTAGCCGGAGGTGAAGAACACCGTCGGGCGGTCGACCGACTTGTGCAGCAGGGTCAGCCGCTGCTGGAAGGTCCCCTTCGACGGGTGCCGGTGGTCGATCGGCTGGGTGTAGTTCAGGACGAAGAAGCGGTAGCCGTCGACCGGCTTCTCCTCGACGAGGCTCATGCCCCGGATCGACAGGATCCGGTCCTTGATGTCCCCGGTCTTCGGCTCGGCGGCGGTGGCCGCTCCCGCCGGCGCGCTGCCGGCTCCCGCCGTGCCTATGAGCACCGCGAGCGACAGCAGCCATCTGGTGGCCTTGCGCATGCACCCTCCCCTTGGGATAGCAAAGGTCGGGCTGAACCTATCGGCGCGGGGAGGGGGCCACCAGACCCTGGCACGTTTCGGCGGGTCGGCTCACGGCTCGGGGCCCCTCAGGCCGCGAGTTCCTCCTCCTCGCCGGTGAACGTGCGCCACAGCTCCGCGTAGCGGCCGTCGCGGGCCAGCAGTTGGGCGTGGCTGCCGTCCTCGGCGATCCGGCCGCGGTCGAGCACCACCACGCGGTCCGCGCGGGCCGCGGTGGTCAGGCGGTGGGCGACGACGAGGGTCGTGCGGCGTCCGACGAGGCGGTCGGTGGCCTGGTTGACGACCGCCTCGGTGGCCAGGTCCAGGGCGGCGGTGGCCTCGTCCAGCAACAGCACGTCCGGGTCGACGAGTTCGGCGCGGGCCAGCGCCAGCAGCTGGCGCTGGCCGGCCGAGAGGTTGCGGCCGCGCTCGGCGATCTCGTGGAGGTAGCCGCCGTCGAGGGTGGCGATCATCGCGTGGGCGCCGACGGCCCGCGCGGCGGCCTCCACCTCGGCGTCGGTGGCGTCCGGGCGGCCGTAGGCGATGGCGTCGCGGACGGTGCCGGCGAAGAGGTAGGACTCCTGGGGGACCACGCCGATGCGGCGGCGGTAGGCGGTCAGGTCCAGCTCGCGCAGGTCGGTGCCATCGACACGGACGGCACCCGCCGACGGGTCGTAGAACCGCGCGACCAGCTTGACCAGGGTGGACTTGCCGGCGCCGGTCTCGCCGACGAAGGCCACGGTCTGACCGGCCGGGATGGTCAGGTCGACGTCGGCCAGCGCCGGCTCGTCGCCTCCGCCGTAGTGGAAGTGCACCCCGTCGAAGGTGATGTCGCCGCGCAGCGCGGGCACGTCGCGGGGCCGGTCGGCCTCCGGGGTGGTGGTCGGCTCGCGCAGCAGCTCCTGGATGCGGCCGAGGGAGACGGACGCCTGCTGGTAGCCGTCGAAGACCTGGGAGAGCTGCTGGACGGGGGCGAAGAACAGGTCGATGTAGAGCAGGTAGGCGACCAGCGCACCGGCGGTGAGGGTGTGCGAGCCGACCCGGTCGGCGCCGACGATCAGCACCAGCGCCGCGGCCACGGACGACAGCAGCTGGACGAACGGGAAGTAGACGGATATCAGGAACTGGCCGCGCACCCGGGCCCGGCGGTAGGCGTCGCTGCGGGCGGCGAACCGCTCGGTGCCGCGGCCCTCGCGCCGGAACGCCTGGACGATGCGCAGCCCGGCGACGCTCTCCTGGAGGTCGCCGTTGACCACACTGATCCGCTCGCGGGCCAGCTCGTACGCCTTCACGCTCTGCTTGCGGAAGAAGTAGGTGCCGATGATCAGCGGCGGGAGGGTGGCGAAGACGACCAGGGCCAGCTGGAGGTCGATGGCCAGCAGGGCGACGAGTATGCCGAAGAAGGTGAGCATCGAGACCAGGGCGGTGACCAGGCCGGTCTGCAGGAACGTCGACAGGGCGTCCACGTCGGTGGTCATCCTGGTCATGATCTTGCCGGTCAGCTCGCGCTCGTAGTAGTCGAGGCCGAGGCGCTGGAGTTGCGCGAAGATCTTGAGGCGGAGGGAGTAGAGGACGCGCTCGCCGATGCGCCCGGTCATGCGGTTGCCGCCGATCTGCGCGGCCCACTGCGCCAGGACGACGAGCAGGGCGATCCCGGCGGCGGTCCAGACCCCGACCAGCGCGCCGCGCCGGACGCCCTCGTCGATGCCCTGGCGGATCAGGACCGGCAGCAGCAGCCCGGCCAGCGCGTCCAGGGCGACCAGTGCCAGCGCGAAGGCCAGCGGACCGCCGAAGCCGTGCAGCAGCCGGCGCAGTCCGTAGGAGCGCTCGGGGCGCACGGCCCGCTCCTCGTCGACGTCCGGGGTCTCCGTCGCGGGCGGCAGCGCGGCGACCTGGGCGAGGAGTTCGGGGGTGGCAGGGAGGCCGGCCATGGCGGCGCCGATGCCGGGCCCGGCCGCGACGGCCGCGCGGGCCGCCATCCCGGCCCCGCCCGCCTCGGCCTCCTGCTCCCGGCGGACCCACAGCTCGGGGGTGATGGTGCCGCCCGGCCCGGGCCGGGCGGCCGCGCCGTCGGCCGCGCCCTCGGGCCCGTCGCCGTCCACTGCCGCGCCCTCGTCCGGCACGCCGGCCGCGAACTCGCCGTCGAGGGCCCCGGCCAGCTCGCCCGCGGGGTCGCGCTCGACGCCGCCCAGCTCCTCCGGGTCGGTCAGCAGCCTGCGGTAGAGCGGACAGCGCTCCGCCAGCTCCTCCTGGGTGCCGATGTCGACCAGCCGCCCGCCGTCGAGGACGGCGACCCGGTCGGCGAGGGCGAGGGTGGAGGCGCGGTGGGCGATGAGGAGGGTCGTGCGGCCGGCCATGACGCCGCGCAGCGCCTCGTGGATCTCGTGCTCGACCCGGGCGTCGACCGCGGAGGTCGCGTCGTCCAGGACCAGCAGGCGGGGGTCGGTGAGGATGGCGCGGGCCAGGGCGACGCGCTGCCGCTGGCCGCCGGACAGGGTCAGCCCCTGCTCGCCGACCTTGGTGTCGTAGCCCTGGGGCAGCTCGGATATGAAGCCGTCGGCCTGGGCCGCGCGGGCCGCGGCGCGCACCTGCTCGTCGGTGGCGTCCGGATTGCCGTAGGCGATGTTGTCGCGCACGGAGTCGGAGAACAGGAAGCTGGCCTCGGGCACCAGGCCGATGGCGGCCCGCAGCGACGGAAGGGTCAGGTCCCGCACGTCGTGGCCGCCGACCAGCACCCGGCCCGCGGAGACGTCGTAGAAGCGGGGCAGCAGCAGCGAGACGGTGGATTTGCCGCTGCCGGAGGTGCCGACCACGGCGACCGTCTCACCGGCCTCGATGCGCAGCGAGAAGTCGTCGAGGACGGGGCGCAGGGGGCGGTCGTCGCTCGCAGCCCCCGCGGGCCCGTCGCCGGCCGGGGCGTCCTCGGCGGGACCGTCCACGGGACCGGCGCCGTCGTGCAGCGGCGCGTAGCCGAAGGTCACCCGGTCGAAGACGACCGTGGCCGGGACGCCGGCGGGCAGCTCGTGCGCGTCCGGCCGCTCCGTGATCGACGGCTCGGTGTCGATCAGCTCGTAGACCCGCTCCACGCCGGCCCGCGCCTGCTGGCCGACGGTCAGCATCATCGCCAGCATCCGGACCGGGCCGACCAGCTGCGCGAGGTAGGTGGAGAAGGCGACGAAGGTGCCGAGGGTGACCTGTCCCTGGGTGGCCATCCAGCCGCCGAGGGCCAGCATCGCGACCTGGCCGAGCGCCGGTACGGCCTGCAGTGCGGGGGTGTAGCGGGCGTTGAGCCGGACCGTGCGCAGCCGGCCGGCGAACAGCCGGCGGCTGACCTCGCGCAGCTTGCCGGTCTCCTGTTCCTCCTGCCCGAAGCCCTTGACGACCCGGACGCCGGAGACCGCGCCGTCCACCACACCGGCGACGGCGGCGGCCTGCCCCTGGGCGTACCAGGTGGCGGGGAAGAGCCGGGCGCGGCTGCGCTGGGCGATGAACCACAGGGCGGGGGCGACGGCCAGCGCGATGACGGTGAGCATCGGCGAGAGCACCGCCATCACGACCAGCGAGATCACGAACAGCAGGACGTTCCCGATCATCATCGGGAGCATGAACAGCAGGCTCTGGATGAGCTGGAGGTCGCTGGTGGCGCGGCCGACGACCTGGCCGGTGCTCAGCTCGTCCTGGCGCCGCCCGTCGAGCCGGGAGATCGCGCCGAACATCCGGGTCCGCAGGTCGTGCTGGGCGTCCAGGGCGAGCCGGCCGCCGTAGAAGCGGCGGATGTAGGTGAGGACGTAGACCACGACCGCGGCGACGACCAGCAGGCCGGCCCAGGGGCCGAGGGCGCGCTCGTGCGTGACGATGACGTCGTCGATGATCAGCTTCGGTACGAGGGGGACCAGGGCCAGCACGGCCATCCCGGCGAGCGAGGACCCCAGGGCGAGCAGCACGTCCTTCCGGTACTGCCAGCAGTCGCGGATCAGCCGCCGCGCCCAGCCCACTCGCTTGTTGTCCGTCCCCGCCACCCGGTGCCTCCTGCGCCCTCGACACTTGACGCCTGGCACCAACACCGCGGGGGGCGGATTTCATCCCGCCGCAACAATTCACCGGCCGGGCCGGTGCTCCCCGCAGGTGTCCGCACGCGGGACGGCCCCCTCCCGGGTGGTCCGGAAGGGGGCCGTCCGCGCCGGTGTTCCCGAGCGGGCTACTTCACCCGCTCCACCGTCAGCTCCGAGATGCCCGGATGCGGCTTCGGCTTGCCGTCCTTCCCCTTGGCCTGGTCACCGTGCACCACGACCCGGACGTACCGGGCCGGCGTCTTTCCCGCATATCCGGTCCCCGACCAGTGCTTTCCGTCCCGGGAGACCTGCACGTGGTAGGACGCGGGCCGGGTCGCGTTCCAGTGCGGGGTGATCTGGCCGACGCGGGTGGTCCGGCCGAGGTCGACGGTGAGGGTGCCGTTCGCCGAGTCGGGCACCCAGGCGGTGGTGGCGTTGCCGTCCACCGCGGCGCCCGCGTACAGACCGGGCTCCTCGGAGGTGGCCTCGGCGGAGGTGCAGCGGGCCGCGTTGGAGGTCGCCGCGAGGTCCGGGCGGCGGGTCTTCAGGACGGCCGGCACCCCCCGGCTGACGATCTTGTCGCCCTCCGGCGTCTCGATCCGCATCGGCGCACCGGCGGTCAGCCGCACGGTGGTCTGGTGCGCGCCGATCGCGATGTCATAGGTCCGGCCCTGCCAGTGCAGACCGCGCAGGGTGACGCCCCGGGACAGCTGCGGCGGCAGCATCGGGTCCAGGCGCACCGCGTTCTCCCGCAGCCGCAGCCCGGTCAGCCCGTGGGTGAAGGTCTGCAGGAAGCCGCCCTTGCCGGTGAGGAAGTCCTGTGCGGGCTTGCCGGCGTGCGGGTCCGAGGCTCCGGCCTTGTCGCCGCGAGCCTCGGAGAACTGGTCGAAGGGCCCGCGGACGAACGGCTGGATGGACCGCATCAGGTAGGTGTACGTCGAGCAGCCGGGCTCGCCGATCCCGGCCGCGTCGATGGCGTGCACCGAGTCCGTCATGGCCGGGCCGTCCGGGTCGGTGTGCCCGGCGTAGAAGTCCAGCGTGCGGGCGGCCCGGGTCTGCGACATCGGCCATTCCAGCGGGTACATCAGCAGCACGGTGTCGGCCTGCTTGATGGTCGTGCCCTTGTACCCGGCGTACTGCTCGAAGATCTTCTTCTTGCTGTCGTAGGGGATGCGCAGCTTGTCGGCGATGGTCTTCCAGGAGGCCGGTGCCTTTTCGCCGAGGATGGCGGCGACGCCGGTGGCGTGGCGCAGGGCGGTGGCGGCGCCGGCGTTGGTGAAGACACCGTCGTTGACGCCGTTGCTGTACTCGTCCGGGCCGGCGACGTTCTTCACGGAGTAGCTGCCGTCGGCGTTGTGGGTGGCCCGCGAGGCCCAGAACTCGGCGATGCCCTTGAGGACCGGCCAGCCGCGGGACTTCAGCCAGGCGGTGTCCTTGGTGGCGAGGTAGTACTGCCAGGTGGCGAGGGAGATGTCGCCCATGAGGTGGTTCTGGGTCTTGCAGTGCGGCGGGTCCCAGCTGTGGCACTCGTTCCACAGGTCGCCCTTGCTGCCGCTGGTCCAGGGGTAGAACAGCCCCTTGTAGCCCAGCTTCCTGGCGTTGGCGCGGGCCCCGTCCCGGGTCTTGTAGCGGTAGTCGACGATCGACTTGGCGAGGTCGGGGTGGGCGGCGAGCAGGCCCGGGTACATCCAGGTCTCGGCGTCCCAGAAGACCTCACCGGCGTAGTTGTCGCTGGTCAGGCCGGTGGGGCCGATGCTGTTGCCGCTGCCGGCGCGGGTGGAGGAGAGCAGTCCGTACTGCGCCGAGCGCACCCAGGACTGCAGATCGCGCCGGCCCTTCACCTCGATGTCGCTGCGCCACAGCCGCTGCCAGGCGGCGGCGTGCCGGGCGAAGAGGGCGTCCCAGCCGCGGTCGGCGGCCCGGCGCGAGGCGGCGTCGGCGTCGGCACGCGGGGAGCGGGAGGTGAGGGCGGTGTCCACGCCGACGTACTTGGTCAGCTCGTACGAGCGGCCGCCGCGGACCGGGAAGGACACCCGCTGCCGGTTGCCGAGCCCCTCCGCTCGCGGGGCGGGGCCGGGCCGGCCCGCGCGTACCCCGGGCCCGGTGCGCAGGGTCGAGGCGACCGCGCCCTCGGTCTTCGTCCCGTCGGTGCGGAACCCGACGTCCATGGTGCGGCCGGACTCCCCGCCGCCGGCTTCCTTGCCGCGGGGCTCCTTGCCGCCGGTTTCCTTGCCGCCGCTGTCCGTGCCCGCGGCGGCGGACCCGGTGCCGGACGGTGCCATCCGGCGTGCGCCGCGGCCGTCGAGGCGGTCGGTGACGGTGGCCGAGCCGCTCCAGTGGGGCGTCATCCGCAGGCGTACGGCGCCGGTGTGGGCGTCGTTGCGGTCGGCGAGCACGTCGTAGACCAGGTCGGTGGCGCGGCCGTCGGCGGCCGTCCAGGTCAGCGAGGTGCGGACGAAGCCGCAGCGCAGCGAGAGGGTCTGGCGGTAGTGCGAGATCCGGCCGGGCGCGGTGGCGGAGGAGAAGGTGTCGGGGTGCGCGCCGCCGGTGGCCACGTCCAGGGTGCTCCAGGTGGGGAGGGCGGCGATGGCCTGCCGGCCCTTCACGTCCTTGGGCCCCTTGGCGTACAGACCGGAGACGAAGGAGCCGTCGTACTCCGGGGTCTTCAGCGGCCAGCCGGTCGTGCCGCCCGGCGCGGCGTAGCCGGTGCCGTTGGGCGGCACCCGCTGGCCGAGGTAGCCGTTGCCGACGAAGGCGTGGTGGCTGTCCTTGGGGTCGATCTTGGTGCTGGTGGCGGTCCAGCCGTCGCTGTCGTCGCCCTTCAGGCAGGGGCCCTGGGCGCTGCCGGCCGGCCGGGGCGCGGGCCGCGGTGCGGAGGCCGAGGCCGATACGGGCGCGAGGACCGCGACCAGGGCCGTGGCGAGCAGCGGGGCGGCCAGTTTGCGGGAGCGGCGCGCCACCGGGCCGGAGCGCTGCCCGGCCTCGGGAACGTGCTCCGTCGGCTGCCGCGGGGGCGGGCCTGCGGGGTGCTGTGCCGAATGTTCCATGGTTCTCCGTCGTATGCGCGCACCCGTGCCGCATGACCGCGGCACGGGCATCACTTTGAACATCATCAGGCCCCCGCCTGCACGGCACCCTAGGACGGTTCCCCCGTTCGGGTCACGGGCCGATGGGCACGAATTTGCCCGACCGTGTTCTCCGGGCACCCCGATTGGTCAAGAAGGCCCCGCATGCGGCACACTTTTAGACTGACCAGTCAGATCAAAAGGGGAGGGGTGTTTGTGAACACCACCCGCCAGGGGGCGGCGGTCGACGCCAGGGGGATCGGAGTGGAGGGCCCGAGAGGGTGGGCCTTCCGGGGCATCGACGTCTCCGCCGAACCGGGCACCCTGATCGCGGTGCAGGGGTCCTCCGGCTCCGGCCGCACCTGTCTGCTGCTGGCCCTCACCGGCCGGATGCGGATCACCGAGGGCACGGCGACGGTCGCCGGACTCCCGCTGCCCCAGCGGATGGGCACGGTGCGCAGCCGCACCGCCATCGCCCACGTCCCGGGCGTCGTCGACCTCGAACCGGCCCTCACGGTCGGCGAACACCTCAGGGAACAGGCCCTGCTGGGCCACCGTTTCCAGGGCCTCGGCGCGTGGCTCCCCTGGAGCAGGCGCCAGAAGGAGGCCACCCGGGCCCGGATCGACGCCGCGCTCGCCGCCGTCCGGCTCGACCCGGACACCCTGCCCAAGGGGCTGCGGACGGCCGTGCGCGACCTGGAGCGGATCGAGGCGCTGCGCCTCTCCGTCGCGCTCGGGATGATGCACGGCCCGCAGCTGCTGGCCGTCGACGACGTCGACCTCAAGCTCTCCGAGGCCGAGCGCGCCGAGGCCTGGCAGATGCTGCGGGAGATCACCCGGGAGGGCACCACCGTCGTGGCGGCCGGCAGCGACGCCCCCGCGGACGCACTGCTCGTCCGCACCGCGCGGAAGGACACCCACGCCGCGGCCCCCGCCGCCGAGGACGAGTCCACCGCCACCGGGGACGAGCCCGCCCCCGCCCAGGACGAGCCCCGCACCACCGAGCAGGACGAGCCCGACACCACCGAGGAGGAAGCGGCGCATGCGTTCGCCAAGACTGGCCGCGCTTGAGCTCAGGCGTTTCAGCAGGGGCAAGCTGCCCCGACTGGGCCTGATCGCCCTGATGCTGATCCCCCTGCTCTACGGGGCCCTGTACCTGTGCTCCTTCTGGGACCCCTACAGCCGCCTGGACAAGATCCCGGTGGCCCTCGTCAACGACGACCGGGGCGCCACCTCCGACGGCAAGAAGATCCACGCGGGCGACGACCTGGCCGAGAACCTCAAGGACAGCAAGAAGTTCCACTGGGAGGACGTCAGCTCCGCGGACGCCGCCAAGGGCGTCGAGAACGGCACGTACTACCTCTCGCTGACCGTCCCCGAGGACTTCAGCAAGCGGATCGTCTCCAGCTCCGGGAAGACCCCGCAGACCGGCGCGCTCAAGGTCCGTACGAACGACGCCAACAACTACGTCGTCGGCTCGATCTCCAAGACGGTCTTCTCCGAGGTGCGCGCCAAGACCTCGGCCACCTCCGCGCGGGCCATGCTCGACAAGATCTTCATCTCGTTCTCCGACCTGCACGACAAGACCGCCGAGGCGGCGGACGGGGCCGGGAAGGTCGACCAGGGCGTCGGCAAGGCCAAGAAGGGCTCCGGGGACCTCGCCGACGGCCTCGGCAAGCTCCACGAGGGTGCCGGCAAGGTCAGCAAGGGCGCCGGTGACCTGAGCAAGGGCGCCACCACGGCCGTCGCCAAGGCCCGGGAGCTGCGCGAGGGTGCGGGCCGGGTCGCCGACGGCACCCAGCAGCTCGCCGAGAAGGTCCACGGCCTCGCCAAGAAGGATCTGCCCTTCCTGCGCGAGCACGGCAAGGAGATCGGCCGGGGCGCGCAGTTCGTCGCCGACGCCACCGAGACCATCGGCGACGTCCTCGACACCGTGCCCGGCGAAACCGCCAAGGCCGCCTCCGAGACCCGCAAGAGCGCCGACAAGGCCGCGGACGTCTACCAGGACCGCTGCGGCGGACTGCTGGACACCGACCCGAACTGCACCGACCTGAAGGCGGTCGCGGACGGCACCAAGGCGGCCGCCGACGCGGCCCAGAAGGCGGACGACGCCGCCTCCGGGGCGGACTTCGGGCACCTGCGGGCCAAGCTGCGCGAGATCCACCAGGGCGCGGAGATGGTCGCCGAGCAGGCACCGGGCATCGGGCAGCGCGCCGACACCGCGATCCGCCAGATCAACGCGCTCAACGCCGGGGCCCACAAGGTCTCCGAGGGCGCGGGCCTGTTCGCGGACGGCATCGGCAGCCTCGCCGACGGCGCGGGCAAGGTCGCCGACGGGGCCGGCCAGGTCCACAGCGGCGTCGGCAGCGCCGAGGACGGTGCCGACAAGCTCACCGGTGGCCTCTTCAAGCTCAAGGACGGCACCAACCAGCTGGCCGACGGCCTGCACGACGGCGTCGCCAAGATCCCGGACTACAACAAGAAGGACCGCGACGCCCGCACCGAGGTGATGGCCGACCCGGTCGACCTGGCCGCCAAGTCGATGCACAAGGCGCCCAACTACGGCACCGGCCTGGCGCCGTACTTCATCCCGCTCTCCCTGTGGGTCGGCGCGATGGTCGCGTTCATGCTGCTCCAGCCGCTGGGCAAGCGCGCGCTGGCCGCGGGCGCACCGGGCTGGCGGATCGCCCTCGGCTCCTGGCTGCCGGCCTACGCCATCGGCGTGGTGCAGGTGCTGGCCCTGATGGCCGTCCTCCACTGGGGCCTCGGCCTGGAGATGGCCCGCACGGCCGGGACCGTCGGCTTCCTGCTGCTGGCCACGGCCTGCTTCACCGCCATCATCCAGCTGCTGGGCGCGTTCTTCGGCCCGGCCGGCCGGGTGCTGACCCTGGTCGTGCTGATGCTCCAGCTGACCTCGGCGGGCGGCACCTACCCGGTGCAGACCAGCCCCGGGTTCTTCGGTGCCATCCACCCGTTCCTGCCGATGAGTTACGTGGTCGACGGCCTGCGCCGGCTGATCACCGGCGGCGACCTGGCCATCGTCCAGCAGGGCTGCGGGGTCCTCGTGGCCTTCACCCTCGGCGCGCTGGCGCTCACCGCCCTCGCGGCGCGCAGCCGGCAGGTCGTACGGATGAAGGACCTGCACCCGGAACTCAGCCTGTGAGCGTGTCCCAGGGGTCCCGGGGCGGTGCCGGCAACGGCACCGCCCCGGGGGCCTCCCCCGTCACCCGCCGCACCTCGACGCGCCGCCGGCTCTTCGACGCGGCCGTGACCCTCATCGCGGAACAGGGCTTCTCCGCCACCACCGTCGACGAGATCGCCGACCGGGCCGGCGTCGCCAAGGGCACCGTCTACTACAACTTCGCCAGCAAGAACGTCCTCTACGAGGAGCTGCTGCGGGACGGCATCGACC
>Ga0207426_1001236_pt1 | contig 22468 bp, 14 predicted proteins | sample AraplaMF_Cvi_mMS_FD_184265 | JGI IMG/M metagenome (GOLD analysis project Ga0207426, IMG submission 184265) | Arabidopsis root microbial communities from the University of North Carolina, USA - plate scrape MF_Cvi_mMS (SPAdes) (version 2) | ecosystem: Host-associated > Plants > Roots > Endosphere... | reverse complement strand
CGGCGAGCACTTTCCGCCCATGACCCCTGAGAAAAACTCGGCCCGCACACTTCTGTGGGAGGCAGTCACCCATCGGCCCTTGGAGGAAGTCGCCGCCCTGGTGGAACGGCTCAAGCGCAGTGGCGACGTGCCCAACCCCGGCGACGAAGCCCTGCGTATGGCGGTCGTTTCCCGGCCGGTGAGCGAGGTCGCCGCGCTCTTCGACATGCTCAGAGCCACCCCGCACACCGCGGAATCGAGCCATGAGGCCCTGCGCGCGGTGGCCGTCGACAGATCCGTGGAGGAGGTAGCCCAGCTGATCGAGCTGTTCGGCGGGTCGAGAGACGGCGGCGCCGATGTCCACGGCCTCGTCGAGCAGTTCCCGCCCGGCCCCGGTGGCTTCGGTGGCCCGGGCGGTCCCGGTGGCCCCGGTGATCCCCTCGAACCGGAGCGCACCGCGTCCATGCACGTCCTCGACCCCGACGTCCGCCCCCTGGGCCGCGACGGACAGCCGCTGTACGGCGCGCAGAGCGAAGCCCCGATGAACCAGCCGCCCAGTCGCCCCCCGTGGGCCCAGCGGTCCGCGAGCCCTACGCCGCAGGGCGGTCCGCGCTGGGCCCCCGCGGACGAAACTCCCCGCCAGCCGGGCTATGCGATGCCCGGTGTGCTGCGGTCCGTCCTGCGCTGGCCCGCGGCCCTGGCGCTGGCGCTGTGCGGGCTGAGCCATCTGCCGGTGAACTCGACGCACCTCCAGGGCGCCCAGGCGACCGCGGGGCTCTCGATGGCCATCGCCATCGTCTACCTGCTGCTGGCCGGCTGGCTGGCGATGCACGACACCGCCCTGGTCTGGACGGTGAGTGCCGCCGCGGCGATGATCATCATCGCCCTGCACGCCCTGTCCCGCGCCGGGGTCTTCGCCCCACTGGGCAGCGGCCTGGGCGACACCGGCATGTGGCCCGAACTGCTCGCGGTGGGGCTGGCGATCGTCAGCGCCGGGCTCGCGGGTGCGGCGCTGCTCTACCGCCCGCGCCGTATGGGCGCGGCCGCCGCGGGCGTGTGACCGCCGACAGCACACGGCCGCTCAGGGCGCGGGCCGGGACCTCATGTGGTCCCGGCCCGCGCCCTTGCCCGTGGTGCGGCAGCTCATTCCCGGTCCGAGTACCGGTGCAGCACCCAGGCGGGCAGCGCGAACCAGCAGAGCATGAACCAGGCGACGAGTCCGGTGACGATCCAGGGGACGGCGGTGTCGTCCATGGCGATGCGCAGGATCAGCAGCAGTGCGGAGGCGACCGTCGCCAGCAGGAGCACGATCCCCACCATGGCCAGCCGCCCGGCCCAGACCACCGTCTCCGGCTTCAGCCGGTGCCCGGTGACCAGCCGGTGGAAGGTCACCGTCCCGATCAGCGCGCCGGTCGTGGCCGCCCCCAGCAGGACCGTCACCACGTAGATGGTCTGGTCGGTCTGACTGAGCGTGGGGAAGCGCGGGGTGAAGGCGACGGTGAGCAGAAACCCGAAGAGGATCTGCACCCCGGTCTGGATGACCCGCACCTCTTGCAGCAGCTCGTTCCACCGTCGGTCGGCACGCTCCTCCGGCGACTCATGGCGTCCCTGGGACGTGTCACGCGGGCCGAGTGGCGTCACCCGGACTCCTGCTGTCTCTTGCCGGTACGGAACGCCAGCTCATTGGCCTCCACCTCGATGCGCACCTCGTCCCCGTTCGCCAGGGCGCCGTCGAGCAGCAGCCGCGAGAGCATGTTGTCGATCTCGCGCTGGATGGTGCGGCGCAGCGGCCGGGCCCCGTATTCGGGCTGGTGGCCGCGGTGGGTGAGCCAGTCCACGGCGCCGGGGGTGAACTCCACGGCGATGTCCTGGGAGTGCAGCCTGCGGCGGGTCCCGTCGAGCAGCAGCTCGGTGATCTGGCGCAGCTGATCGTCGGTGAGCCGGCGGAAGACGATGATCTCGTCGAGCCGGTTCAGGAACTCCGGACGGAAGTGCTCGCGCAGGGAACTCAGCGCCCGTTCGCGTGCCCCGTCACCGGCCTCCGCCCCCGAGATGTCCGGGCCGAACCCCAGCACCCCGCGACCGCCGCTGAGCGCATCGGAGCCGAGGTTGCTGGTCATCACGATGACGGTGTTCTTGAAGTCGACCGTGCGGCCCTGGGAGTCGGTCAGATGCCCGTCGTCGAGGACCTGGAGCAGGATGTTGAAGACATCGGGGTGGGCCTTCTCCACCTCGTCGAGCAGCAGCAGCGAATACGGGTGGTGGCGGACCGCCTCGGTCAGCTGCCCCGCGTCCTCGTGGCCGACGTATCCCGGGGGCGCGCCCACCAGCCGGCTGACGGTGTGCCGCTCCTGATACTCACTCATGTCCAGCCGCACCATGCGCTCCTCGCTGCCGAACAGTGCCTCGGCGAGCGCCCGGGCCAGTTCGGTCTTGCCCACGCCGGTCGGGCCGAGGAAGAGGAAGCTGCCGATCGGACGGTCCGGGTCGGCGAGTCCGGCCCGCGAGCGCAGGATCGCGTCGGAGACGGCCGTGACCGCGTCGTCCTGCCCGATCACCCGGGTGTGCAGCCGTTCCTCCAGCTTGAGCAGCCGCTCCTTCTCCTCCTGGGTCAGACTGCTCACGGGCACGCCGGTCTGCCGCGACACGATCTCCGCGATGTCCTCCGCGGTGACCTGCACGATGTGGCAGTCGCTCGGCGGCTCCGCCTGACCGGCCTCGATCCGCGCGGTGAGGTCGGCGATCCGGTCCCGCAGCTCGGTGGCCCGCTCGTACTGCTCCGCGGCGACCGCCTGGTCCTTGTCCCTGACCAGCTGCTCCACCTCGCGTTCCAGATCGCGCACATCGGTGGCCTTGGCGCCCGTACGGAGCCGGACCCGGGCGCCGGCCTGGTCGATCAGGTCGATCGCCTTGTCGGGGAGGAAACGGTGGGCGATGTAGCGGTCCGAGAGCTCGACCGCCGCCACCAGCGCCTCCTTCGTGTAGCGCACCTGGTGGTGGGCCTCGTAGCGGTCCTGTAGTCCGCGCAGGATCTCCACCGTGTCGGAGACGCTCGGTTCGGGCACGAGGATGGGCTGGAAGCGACGGGCCAGCGCGGCGTCCTTCTCGATGTGCCGGCGGTACTCCTCCAGCGTGGTGGCGCCGATGACGTGCAGCTCCCCGCGCGCCAGGGCGGGCTTGAGCATATTGCTCGCTTCCAGGGAGCCGCCGTCCCCGCTGCCGCCGCCGGCCCCGACGACCGTGTGCAGCTCGTCGATGAAGACGATCAGTGATTCGGGGTGTGCCCGGACCTCCTCGATGATGCCGTTCATCCGCTCCTCGAAGTCACCGCGGTAGCGGGTCCCGGCGAGCACCGCCGTCAGGTCCAGGGCGACGACACGACGCCCCGCCAGGGTCTCGGGGACGTCCCCGTCGGCGAGCCGCTGGGCCAGGCCCTCGACGATCGCCGTCTTGCCGACCCCGGCGTCGCCCACCAGCACCGGGTTGTTCTTCCCCCGGCGGGAGAGCACCTCGATGGTCTGCTCGATCTCCTCGCCGCGGCCGATGACCGGGTCGATCCGGCCCGCGCGGGCCAGGTCGGTCAGATCGCGGCTGTATTTGTCGAGCGTCGGGGTGTCGTGCTTCGGTGCGACGCCGTGTTCGGCGCCCGGGTGCGGGGCCCCGTGGGCACCCTGCGGGGTGCCCTGCGGCTCGAAGTGAGCGAGGTTGAGAATGCGCCCCGCAGCCGAGTCCGGATTGGCCGCCAGGGCGTCCAGCACATGCTCCGGGCCGATGTACGAGGCACCGTTGTCCCGTGCCAGCTCGTGCGCGCTCAGCAGGGCCCGCTTGACCGCGGGCGTCACGGCGACGCTGGACTGCTTCGGGCCCGAACCGGCCGCGCGGTCGATCTCGGCCGCCAGCGCGTCGGGGTCCGCCCCGGCGTGCTGGAGCATGCTGCGGGTCGGTTCGGACGCCAGGGCGGCGCGCAGCAGGTGCTCGGTGCCGAGCTCCGGACTGCCGTGCTCGGCGGCGTAGGCGGCTGCGGAGGTCACCAGATCCCGGGCGGGGGCGCTCATCATGCGCGCGATGTCCGCCTGCCGGGGCATGGCCTTGCCCTGCTCACCGCCGGTGGACTGCGCGGAACCGAAGAAGCGCGCGAGGAAGTCACCGAACGGGTCCGGGCCGTAACCCTCCGGACCCATGAATCCATTGCTCATGTGTGTCCGTTCCGCTGTCACGGCGGTACCGCGACATGCTGCCTTGTCGGGTGCCTTGTGCTGTTGCCGCGTGTTTCTCGCCCTGCCGGGTGCCCGGGAGACGCGATGCGACACGTCGTACGCGGCCCCACTGCTTCAGGATCAGGGCCAGCAACTCCATCCGCACCCGGGCGACGCGAGCCGGGCCCCCGCCCGGTGTCGGACGTCCGGCCCGGCGCGCACCACGCCACCGCACGGCGAGCGGCCGCGGCGGCAGTGCTCCCCGGGCCCGGCGGCAACGGCGTCACATCTCCTGGTGGAGATGGGTCAGATCGGCGGTCAGCGCGTCGAGCCAGATCACCGAGTCGAGCAGCAGCGCGGCGGAGACCGCGCGGGTCTCCGTGTCGGGGCTGTGGTGCGGGATGGCCGGAGCGACCGCCAACAGGGCGCGGATGTCGAGCGGTTGCGGACCGTCCCGGGGTGTGCTGCCGTCCGTGCAGAGGTGTTGGGCGAGGGACCGGTAGTCGGCCGCCGTCCGGTCGGCCGCGTGCCGCAGCCAGGCAGCGACCGCCGGTGAGGCGATCCGGCCCGGGCGGCCGGGCAGCAGCCGCTCACCGCGCCGCGCGTCCTTCCCGGCGACCAGCAGCGCCGGCCAGTCCGGTTGCACGGCGTCCTGCCGCGGCTCGGACTGGTACTGGGCCAGGCTCTCCTGCGCGAGGACGAGAGCCCGGTTGAGGGCGAAGAGTTCGGTAGTGCCGGAGCGTTGGACGACCCGTGTGGTGGTGTGCCCGATGGTGTCGGCGATGGCCGAACACAGCGCCGCCATACTGCGGCGCACCTCGCCGCTCGCGCCCCGTGGCCAGGCCACCAGCCCGCAGGCCAGCCCGATGAGGCTGCCGACCAGCACATCCACCAGCCGCACCGGCGCCAGCTGCCAGGTGACGGGGGAGACCTGCGCGAACAGCGTGGCGACGACCAGGGTGAAGCCGCCCTGCGCCCAGGCCAGCCCGCGCAACGGCCCCGCGGTGAACGCCACCAGCATGACCACGGGCAGGACGACGGCGTACACCGTGTCCCGGTCGTGCACCAGCGCCAGCATCCCGCCGGCCAGCACCGCGCCGACCAGCGTGCCGGTCAGCGCCTGCCGGACCGCGGACCGGGTCTCCAGGCTGGTGGTACGGGTCAGGGTGAGCGTGGCGAGCAGGACCCAGAAGCCGTGCTGGAGGTCGAGGAGCCCGGCGATGGCCCGCGCCGCGGCCAGCCCGAGCGCGAACCGGCAGGCGTTCTGGAAGATCACCGAGCGGGGCGTGAGGTGCATGGTCAGCCGTTGCCACCACAGTTCGAGGGCACCGGCCCGCGCGTACGCGAAGGTGTGCCCGGCGGGGTCCCGCTCGACGGAACGGTCACCGAGCATCAGCCGGGTGGCCAGGACGAGGACGACGGCACAGTCGGCGGCCTGCACCACCTGCGATCTGCGCCGCAGATAGACCAGCCGATCGTCGGTGCTGAGCCGTTCCAGGGTGTCCACGGCCCGGTGGGCCCGGACCGGGGCCAGCTCCTCTTGGAGCGCCGTGGCGGACGGTCCCTCGCCGGGCCGCAGCCGCCGGGTCCGCTGCCGCAGCGCGCCCGCCGCCTCGCGGGCGGAGACACTGATGCCCTCCAGCAGCGCCACCGTCTCCGGCTGGTACTCCCGCTGCGGCCCGGCCCCCGTGTGCAGGGCGTCCAGCCGGGCCAGCAGGGTGCGGACCGCCTCGGCGCCGTGCGCCATGGCCTTGTGGGCGACGCTGGGGGAGGCGGGCCGGTCGGCGGGTGGTACACAGGAGGGACGCAGCGCCTCCCCGGCCGTGCGCGCCGCGGCGAGCGCCTGTACGGGAGGGGGCCCGCCGTGGTGGTCCGCCAGCCGCGCGGCGGCGTCCGCGGCGTCGGCCAGCAGCCGGCGGAAGGACGGGGTCTCCGGGTCGGGCATCACGAAGCGCTCGCCCAGGGCGAGCAGGACCGCTCCCAGCAGGAAGCCGGACAACCGCTGCCCCAGTGTCTCCGGGGCGTACGGAGGGAAGCACGGCAGGATGTAGAGCAGCTGCATCCCCGGCGCCGCCCCGGCGATCCGCGGGCCGGTTGTACCCGCGTACGCCACCAGGAAGCCGATGACGAGCATGCCGACGACGGCCGCCCAGGTCTGGACGGCGAGCAGGGTGCCCAGCGTGATCAGTACGAGCCCGGCGGGGAGCGCGGTGAGGACGGTCGTGGCACGCTGCCGCCCCCAGCCCGGAATCCGGGCGAGCGCACCGAGCGACACCACGGTGAAGGTCGCGTAGACCGACATCACGGTCAGCCCGAGCCCGTAGCGGCAGACATAGAACGCCGCACAGGAGGAGACCGTCACCCGGACCGCGTTGCCCACCACCGTGTGGTGCGCCTGCACTCCGTGTCTGCCGTGCTCCAGCAGGTAGCGCACCCTGCGCACCCCGGCCCCGACGGGTCCACCGGCCGAACGCCGCGGCCCGGACCCCGCAGAACCCTCCTGCTGCGAACTCACCTCTCCACTATTGGCCAGCGCGTCCCGCTCCGCACCGCGTGACGCCCGCCACCCTCACACCTCCCACCCCTCCCGCGCCACGGCGCCCGGTACCGCACCGAGCCCACCTCCCCGCTGTATTTCCAACCGACATACCTCTAGCAGGAATGCCAAGAAGCGGAACGGGAGTTGGCGCTGAGCGGTCGGGCGGGCGGCGGGCGCGGACCGTAGGATGCCGCACGTGATGGAGAAGAGGGCGGACGCCGCGGACACCGGCGATGCCGAGCGACCGGCGCTGCCGGCGACCAGTTGGGCGGTACTGGGCCTGCTCTCCTTCGGCGAGGAGCTGTCCGGCTACGACCTGAAGAAGTGGTCCGACTGGTCACTGCGCCTCTTCTACTGGAGCCCGTCCTTCAGCCAGATCTACGGCGAGCTGAAGCGCCTGGAGAAGGCCGGTTACGTCACCTCGCGGATGGTCGCCCAGGAAACCGGCAACCGCGACAAGCGGGTCTACGTGATCACCGACGCCGGAATGGCCGCAGTACGCCACTGGGCCCGCGAGGCACCCGTGGAGCCCCCCGTCCTCAAACACGGCGTCATGCTGCGCATGTGGCTCGGCCACCTCCTGGAGACCGACCGGATGCGCGACGTACTGGGCCAACACCGCCAGTACGCGGAAACCATGCGCCAACGCGCCGAGGTGGACGCCGAGGACTCCCGCGGCGAGGAGCCCTGGACCTACCCCGCCCTCGTCCTGAAATGGTCGGAACGCTACTACGCCGCCGAACGTGACCTGGCCGACGCGATGTTGGCCGATCTGGAGGAGCGGGAGCGGCGGGGGTTTTAGGCCTGCCCGGCGGATCGGGACCGGGGCAGCGACGCCAGGCCCGGCGCCCCGCCGCGCGGTTCGCCGCCCACCGCGTGCGCGCCGCCGACAGCACTGCCCGGATCTCTGCCGAACGGCAGATGTGCCCGGCGGCACGGACCATGAATCTTGATTGCACCACCTGATGACTTAATCGGAGGCAATCGTGGTTCCCCGCACCTGGTCACGGAACGTCATGGCAGGCGTCCTCCTCGCCGCAGGCATCGGTCTCACCGGATGCGCCAACGTCGAAGAGGCGCAACCCGAGACGAAGACCTTCCCCTTCGACGGCAAGACCCTGAACGTCAAGTCACACGACATTCCCACCGACCTTGTGGCCGCGGAGCGCGAGGACGTCAAGGTGACCCGCTGGTTCGACGTGGGCATGGGCGCCGACGAAGAGAGCAGTTGGAGCCTGAAGAGGGGAGTCCTTGACCTCCAGGCCGCATGCAGCAAGATCGCCAACTGCGATGTGCGCTTCCGAGTGGAGGTGCCCAAGTCCCTGAAGGTACTGCGCGACGGCCGCGCGACGGACCTCAAGGGTGCGAAGAACAAGGCGGCGGAGCAGCCCCGTCCGTCATCGCCCCGGTAGTCCGGTCCTGGGCCTAGGGGGTGTCGTTTGGATCAGGGCGGATCAGGGAGCGGGGTCTGGTGCGTGCGATCGCAAGGCGGAGGAGGGAGTCGACGCGGAGCGTCGGCGACTGACGACAACGCCGCGAGCGGGCGTGCCAGACCCCGCGAGCCCGCCATGATCCGAACGACACCCCCTAGGTGTGTTGTCCGGAGAGGAGAGGTTCCGGGGGAGGGAGATGGCCCCGGACTCCTCGGCTTCTCCCCGCGGTTGCCATGGCCCCCTGCCCGCACACCTCACCCACCTCGGACCCGATGTGCCGGTTTCGGTCATCTGGGACAGGAATTGTCCGTGGAACGTCTGTGAATATTGTGATGGTCGGGTGAAGATGGATTGACCTGACCATGCCGGGACCATCTCCACAGGGCATGACCACGGAACCGCGCGCCTCGTTCTGCCGCGACGCGCACCGAGCCGACCGACATCTCTGATCGCATCGGCGTTCCGCATGGCTGGTCTTTGACATTCGTATATGGGGGGGAGTTCGTATGGGCTGGCGTGGTGTGCTGGGGCGGCCGATGTCAGTGACACTGGCCGCGCTGACCGCGGTGACCGCCTGGGGCACAGGTCCCATGGCCGGAGTGTCGTCGGCGGCGCCCGGTGATGGATCGGATTCCCTGGTGGAGGATTTCGCTTACCCCGACCGGGACAAGCTGCTCGCGGAGAAGGGCCTGAAGCTCATCTCCGGTGACGGTCACATCACCGTTGCCGACTGCGCCTCCGGAGGGACCGATCTGGTGCGGATCGACAGCACCAAGGGCCACGCGTGTTTCGCGGTCTCCGGTCCGGTGGGGTATCTGGCTCTGGAGATCCAGCGCTCCTACCTGGCCAAGTCCGACAGCCGGGAAGGCGTCACGGCGACGGTGCGGACGGAGAACCCAAGCACCAACGAGAGCAAGGTCGAAGAGGTCGGCCTTGAGCCCGGCGTCTGGAAGTCGCTGGGTGAGGGGCTCGACCCCGTCCTCAATTCCACCGTGCTGGAACTCAGCGTGGGGGAGGGCAAGACGCCCGTGGTGACCGGAGACTCCGCTCGCCCGTGGCTGGGCCGGGTGACCGTGGGCCGGCCCGGCCATCCGGGGGGCAGGGGGTGCAGCGGTGCCCTCGTCGACCGGACCTGGGTGCTGACGGCGGCGAGTTGTTTCTCCGACGATCCGGCCAAGCCTGTGTCCGCGGGCGCGCCGCCGCGTGAGGCGACGGCCACCTTCGCGGGCAAGGCGCCGGTGAGGATCAACTACGTGGTGCCGCGCGACGATCGTGACGTGTTGCTGGCCCGGTTGGCCGCTCCGCTGACCGACATCGCCCCTGCCCGGATCGCGGGCAGCGCCCCCGGCGACGGGGCGGCGCTGGTCGCGGCCGGATACGGGCGCACCGGCACGGCGTGGCTGCCCGACGGTCCGCACAACGGCAACGTGACCCGGAGCAGCGCCACCGCCACCACCATGGCGCTGACGGGCGGCAGGATGTGCAAGGGCGATGCCGGAGGGCCGGTCCTCGACGGGAACGGTCACATAGCGGCGGTGCAGAGTCTCGCCGCCCACGCGGGCTGCCTGGGCCAGTCCGGAGAGAGCAACAGCTCCTCTGCGGCACGTATCGACAACATCGCGTCATGGGCCGCCAGCAGCGCCTTCGCAGGCAAGGCCGCCTTCCCCCTGGATGAGGATGCGGGTTCGCGGCGGGTGCTGGGTGGTGCGGCGCGGGAGTTCACGGCGGAGCTGGTCGGTGGAGCCGAGCCGGGGACGGTCGGCAAGGTCGGCACTGCCCTGAAGCTGAACGGCACCACCGCCTACGCGGCCACTGCCGGGCCTGTCGTTGACACCACCAAGTCGTTTGCTGTTTCCGCTTGGGTGAAGCTCGACGCCAAGGACAAGAACCGCACGTTCCTGTCGCAGGCGGGTAATCGCGCCAGCGGGTTCCAGCTGTACTACTCCAAGAATTACGACAAGTGGGTCTTCAACCGGCACACTGCGGACACTGACGACACCGCCATCGCCCGTTCGATCAGTACGGACACTGCACAGGCCGGTGTCTGGACCCATCTGACCGGTGTTTATGACAGCGCCGCGAAGAAGGTCCAGCTCTTCGTCAATGGCAAGCCGCAGACGGCGGCCGACTTCACCACCCCCTGGCGGGCCAGTGGTGCCCTCCAGATCGGCCGCCTGCGCTGGCAGAACGCCTGGCAGGAAAATGCGGCGGGTGCGATCGATGAGGTGCGTACGGTGCAGTCCGCGGTGACACAGGCCGACGCCTTGGCGCTTTCCGCCGGTCAGTTCCCTGCGCACTTGCAGGAATTGGCCTCCTTCGCGCTGGACGAGACGGCGGGGGCGACCCAGGTCAGCGGAGGCATGGGCGCCGGTCCGGTCGCCACGGTGGCCGGAGGCGGTGCCCAGCTCGGGGTGCCGGGCAAGGTCGGCACTGCCCTGAAGCTGAACGGCACCACCGCCTACGCGGCCACTGCCGGGCCTGTCGTTGACACCACCAAGTCGTTTGCTGTTTCCGCTTGGGTGAAGCTCGACGCCAAGGACAAGAACCGCACGTTCCTGTCGCAGGCGGGTAATCGCGCCAGCGGGTTCCAGCTGTACTACTCCAAGAATTACGACAAGTGGGTCTTCAACCGGCACACTGCGGACACTGACGACACCGCCATCGCCCGTTCGATCAGTACGGACACTGCACAGGCCGGTGTCTGGACCCATCTGACCGGTGTTTATGACAGCGCCGCGAAGAAGGTCCAGCTCTTCGTCAATGGCAAGCCGCAGACGGCGGCCGACTTCACCACCCCCTGGCGGGCCAGTGGTGCCCTCCAGATCGGCCGCCTTCACTACCAGGGCACCTTCCAGGAACACTTCGCCGGGACCATCGACAACATCCGTATCTGGGATCGGGCCATCGGCGTGGACGAGATCTTCAACGACGGGATTCAGACCAAGGATTAACGGAATCCCCCGTCATTCCCCACCGGGGCCTCGTTCGGATATTTCGCACCGGACCGGGCCCCGGTTCCGCAGGTACGGAGACGCGCTCTCCGACTGCTCCATCGCTTGATGAACAAGGATCAGAAATGAAAATCCACAGCGGATTAGTGCTGCCCTTGACAGTGACAGCTGTACTGGCCGTCGGTACCCCGGCAATGGCGTCGAGCGATCCGCTCGCGGCTTCACCGGCAGGGCGGACCCTCTCCGCCCGGTCGGCCGGTGTGGCCGAGGACGCGGCCTTCTCCCTGGATGAGCGCGTGGACTCGCGGCGGGTGCTGGGCGGTACGGCGCGGGAGTTCACCGCGGAGCTGGGTGGCGGCGCCGAGCCGGGGGCGGTCGGCAAGGTCGGCACTGCCCTGAAGCTGAACGGCACCTCCGCCTACGCGGCCACCGCCGGACCCGTCATCGACACCACCAAGTCCTTCTCCGTATCGGCATGGGTCAAGCTCGATGCCAAGGACAGGAACCAGACGTTCCTTTCCCAGGCCGGCGACCACGCCAGCGGATTCCAGCTCTACTATTCGAAGGCCTACGACAGGTGGGTCTTCAATCAGCACACCGCCGATACGGATGGCCCGGACCTCGTACGCGCCCTGAGCAAGGATGCCGCGCAGCCGGATGAGTGGACCCATCTGACCGGTTCCTATGACGCGGACAAGCACGCGCTGTCGCTGTTCGTGAACGGTCGGCTCCAACAGTCGGTGCAGGCCGCCCCGGTGTGGCGGGCCACCGGCGGTCTACAGATCGGCCGCCTTCGCTCGCACGGCGCCTGGAAGGAGAATGCGGCCGGCGCGATCGATGAGGTTCACACGGTGCAGTCGCCGGTGACACAGGCCGACGCCACCGCGCTCTCCACCGGCCGCTTCCCCGAGCAGTTGCAGGAACTGGCCTCCTTCCCGCTGGACGAAAGCGCGGGGGCGACCCACGTCGGCGGAGGCATGGGCGCCGGCCCCGTCGCGACCCTCGCCGGAGGCGGCGGCCAGCTCGGCGTACCCGGCAAGGTCGGCACCGCCCTGAAACTGAACGGCACCTCCGCCTACGCGGCCACCGCCGGACCCGTCATCGACACCACCAAGTCCTTCTCCGTATCGGCATGGGTCAAGCTCGATGCCAAGGACAGGAACCGCACGTTCCTTTCCCAGGCCGGCGACCACGCCAGCGGATTCCAGCTCTACTACTCGAAGGCCTACGACAAATGGGTCTTCAACCGGCACAGCACCGACACCGACGCCCCCACGATCGTCCGCTCCACCAGTACCGAGACCGCCCAGACCGGCGTCTGGACCCACCTGGCCGGCGTTTACGACGGCGCCGCGAAGAAAATCCAGCTCTTCGTCAACGGCAAGCCCCAGACAGCAGCCGACTTCACCACCCCCTGGCGGGCCAACGGCGCCCTCCAGATCGGCCGCCTCCACTACCAGGGCACCTTCCAGGAACACTTCGCCGGAACCATCGACCACATCCGCATCTGGGACGAGACCGTCCTGGTCGGCTGCTCACGCACGAACGCCATCGGGCACCGCGGCGCGCCGGAGATCGCCCCGGAGAACACGCTGGCCGCCTTGGAAGCCGCGGCCGATCGTGGTGCGGACTGGGTCGAGACCGATGTGCAGTTCACCAAGGACGACCGGCCGGTCATCATGCACGACGCGACCGTGGACCGGACGACGGACGGCACCGGGCGGGTCGACGAGCTCACCGCCGAGGAGATATCCCGGCTGACGGTCAAGGGCGGAGGCCGGGTCCCGACGCTGGAACAGGTGCTGGCCTCGCTCAAGGGCAGGCCGGCCCGGCTCCTCCTGGAGATCAAGGGACCGCAGTCGTCCGCCGCGGTCGACCGGGCCCTCCGGCTCGTCTCCGAGGCAGGAATGACCGACCGCACGCTGCTCCAGTCCTTCGACGAGCAAGTGGTGCGGGACGCGTCCGCCTCCCCGCACCGGACGAAGGTGGCGCTGCTCCGCTCGGCACTGGACCCCGACCCCGTGGCCACCGCACGGCAGCTCTCGCTCAGCGCGTATGCGGTCAAGTTCAGTGGCCTCTCGGCTCGTCCCGCGGCCGTGGACAAGCTCCGGGCCGCCGGCGTCGAGGTGTTCGTCTGGACGATCGACACCGAGGCCCAGTGGCAGACCGCGACGGCATGGCGCGTCGACGGCGTCATCACCAACCGCGCCGATCACTTCGTCCAGTGGCGGAACACGCACTGCGCCGAACGGTGACGCGGACTCCCGGCGCGCCGCAGGCCGTGCTGCCCGAGGCGCGCTCCATGAGAACCGTTCACTCACTCACAAGGAGAAAGTTGTGGTAGCAGGATTACGGAGCGCCTCGGGCCGGCGCGGCGTCGTGGCGACGCTGCTGGCCCTGGTGCTGACAGCCGGCGCGGATCTGCCTCCCGCCGCGGCCGATGAGGGGCCGGAGTACGACAGATCCAGTGTTCTGGCCGCCTGGCGAACCGGCGGACCGGGCGTGCGCCAGGCGGCCGAAGCTGCTTTGGTGGGGCCGGAGGACGACATACGCACCTTTATGACCGATGACCTGCCGGTGCTTGAGGAGCATGATCTGCGGGTTCAGGTGGCTCAGGTCATGGCCATGGGCGGGCCGGGTGTACGGGAGGCCGCGAACAAGGCGCTGGACGGCGGAGTCCAGGAGCTTCAGGCGTTCCTGGACGGCGGACTCGTTCAGCCCTATGACGACGATCTGCGTGTCGAGGTGTCGCAGATCATGACCGCCGGTGGGCGGGGTGTGAAGGAGGCGGCCGGCAAGGCGCTGGACGGCCCGGCCGAGGACTGGCGACGGTTCATCGACGACGGGCAGTTCCGGGCGCGGGCGGAGGACAACCGGGTTCAGGTCGCCCAGTTGATGACCGCCGGTGGCCCGAATGTGAAGAAGGTGGCGCAGCAGGCTCTCGACGGTTCTCCAGACGATGTGCAGGAGTTCCTGGACGAGGGGTGGCAGGTCGCCGCCGCGCGGGATCAGGAGGCCCTGACTGTCTCGCAGTTGGCCGCACTTGCTGACCGGGCGCAGAAGAAGGCGAAGGAGCTGACCGAGGAGGCCAAGGAGGAGGCGGCCAAGGCGGAGAGGGCGACGCAGCGGGCCAAGGAGGCGGCGCAGGTCGCGGCGAAGGAGGCGGAGGCGGCCAAGTCGTCGGCTCATAAAGCGGCGGCTGCGGCGTCGCGGGCGGCTGCTGCGGCTGACCGGGCGGCGCAGGCGGCGCGTACGGCGGTGTCGGCGGCGGCTGCGGCGAACCGGGTGGCGCGGGTGGCCGCGACGGCTGCGGCGCAGGCGGCGTATGCCGCCGGGCGGGCCGGGAGCGCGGCCTCTTCGGCCCGGTCGGCTGCCGCGGCAGCGGCCGGTGATGCCTCCAAGGCCAAGGACGCCCGGCTGGCGGCGCAGAAGGCGCGCGATGCGGCCGCCGGGGCGACGAAGGCGGCGGACGCCGCTGATCAGGCCGGTATTGCCGCGGACAACGCGGCGAAGGCGGCGGGTGCCGCGGCCAGTGCGGGCGCCAATGCGGCCGCGGCGGCCACGTCGGCCGCCGAGGCAGGGCGCTGGGCAGGCGAGGCCGGTGCGAAGGAGGCCGAGGCGAAGGCCGCGGCGGCCCGGGCCCAGCGGCTGGCGGCTCAGGCCACGCGTGCGGCCCAGGCGGCACAGACCAATGCCCGTCAGGCCGCGGTGGCCGCACGGCAGTCGCGCAACGCCGCCAACGATGCGGCGAAGCATGCCGAGGCCGCGGCCAAGGCGGCGGACAAGGCCGCGGACGAGGCGGGCCGGGCGGTGGACGCGGCCAAGGAGTCCACGGCCGCGGCGGACGCCGCCATGAGAGCCGCCAATGACGCGCAGACGGCAGCCGGTCAGGCCAGGACCGTGGCCGAACTGGCCCGCAAGGCCGACACCGAGCGGCTGGCCGAGCAGCAGGAGGAGAACGTCCTCGCCGCCGAGGAGGCCAAGAAGGAGCACGACGCGAGCGTCGCCGCCGCCCAGTGGGAGATCGGCCGGGTCCAGCAGTTCGACACCGCGACCCAGAAACTCCGGGACGAGGCCACCGCGGCATCCGACCCCCAGGTCACGGTGGCCAAGGGGCGGCAGCTCGCGGTCAGGCTGCTTACCACTGGTGGAACCTGGACCCGGACCGCCGCTGCGGTGGCACTGGAGGACTCAGACGCGGACGTGATCGAGTTCGTGCGCACCGGGCTGATGGTGGCTATGGAGCAGGACGATCGGGCCGGCGCGGGGCACATCGCCGCCACGAGCGACAGCCCAGCGCAGCAGGAGGCTGCTCTGGCTGTGATGGACAAGCCCATCGCCCAGGTACGGGAGTTCCTGCGCACCCGGGCCTACCCGGGCAAGGAGCACGACGACCGTATCGCGGTCTCCCGGATCATGGAGGCGGGCGGCCCGGAGGTGAAGGCCGCGGCCAACAAGGCCCTGGACGGCACCCCCGCCGACCTGCACCAGTTCCTGGAGACCGGGCAGTACAAGGCCCGCGAGCAAGACGAACGGGTCGCCGTCTCCCAAGCCATGGCGGCTGGCGGCCCCGAGGTCAAGGCAGCGGCCCAGGCCGCGCTGTCGGCTCCGCCGTCCGAGCTGCACGACTTCCTGCAGATCGGGCTCCACCGGGCGCGGCAGCGCGATGCCAACGCCGCCGCCCACACCGCTGAGATCGACATCCTGCTAGTGGGGGCGGACCGGTCCGCGGCGCTCGCCCACAAGGACGCCTCCCAGGCACAGAGCGTCGCCGCCGACGCCCGCCACGAGGCCACGCAGGCCGCCACCTGGGCGGAGAAAGCACGTAAGTCCGCCGAGAAGGCGGACACCTACGCCAAGCAGGCCGACAAGTCCGCCGACCAGGCCGCCGAGTCAGCCAAGAGTGCGGCCGAGTCCGCCAGGAAGGCCAACAGCGCCGCGGCGTCCGCCCGCAAGGACGCGCAGGCGGCGGCCCGCTCCGCGGAGCGGGCCGAGCACTCCGCGGGCATCGCGTCGACCTACTCGTATCAGGCCAACAACTCCGCCTACCAGGCCAACGTCTCCGCTCAGGCGGCCGGAAAGGATGCCACCTCGGCGGCCAAGGCCTCGACCGAGGCCATGAAGACCGCGGCCGACCTGCTGATCTCGGAGATGAAGGCCCAGATCCAGGACGAGCTCTTCAAGAAGAACAAGCCCCTGTCCGACAGCGAGATGCGCAAGACCCTCGACAAGCGGCTGATCGAGTACCGCAGAAGCCTCCTGGGAAGCGGGGGGCTGAAGCCCGGCCAGGTGATCCTGGTCTGCGCGGCTGACGGAGCGGGCGGGATGAGCTGTACGCAGAGCACCTACCTCGACCGCCTGATCGCCTGGTACGTGGGCGCGGACGAGATCGAACAGTGCCTCCAGACGAAGAAACTCTCCTGCCTCAAGGGCCTCGCACTCAGTGCTCTCAAGCTCAAAGCGCTGAAGAAGGCAGGACCGTGCCCAAAGAAGGCTGGTCTCGCGCCCCGCATGCCCGCCTCCCGGTCCTCAGCCGCCGGCCAGAGCGAAGATCCCCCCAAGGTCTTCGAAAACAGGATCCCCTCGGACACTCCTGAGTGGTTCAAGCCGATTGCTCCTGGCACAGCTCTCTCCCGCTCCGGGAACTATGCTTACGTGGTTCTGGAGAACGGGGAACTCGTCATCGGTAAGAGGACAGCAGGACATGTGAGTATCGCCGGGGGTCGGAAGGTACTCGCTGCCGGTGAGTTCAAAACCAAGGGCGGCGAGGTCGTCTTCCTCGACAACAAATCCGGCCACTACCGACCGTATGGCCCGAATGCCGAGAAGGCCGCGGTCGACGCATTCGACAGGAACGGAATGAAAGCCGATGGCAAATATAATGCCGCATGGGGATGTCCCTGATGCCGTGGAGGATTTCCGTCGGTGTGTCCGCGAGGTGCTCCGCATTGCGGACTCCTCGTGTGGCGTCGAGGAGCTGGAACCCGAACTGGAACACGCGCTCCAGATTCTGCGTGGCAGTCCCGGGCTGAAGGACCGACTGACTGCAGAAATCTTCTCCTTGCTGGAAACGCCGGCCGAGGGGGTCGTCGAACTGGTCTCGTTCGTAATGCACGAACTGCGGTGGTCTCCGGTCGAAGCGGAGATCGGGCGGCGGCTCGCATATCCGACGGGAGACGTCAGTAACCGGCGGCACTACGAAGCCATGCTCGACGCTTTCCATGACTCCTGGCGGGACAGGGATCTGTACAGGAGATATAGGTGATCGCGGCTTCGCGATGACCGCGGTGTGCGTCGCTAGTGGCCAGCCACTACGTCCGGATCCGCAACCGAGGAAAGGGACGCAGTCAGGCCGCACGGAATCGTAGGTGCGTCGTGACCCCGCCTTCTCCGGCGAGGCGGCCGGGGTGGGCGGGGGCACCCTTGCAGCCCACGAGAGTCCGTCCGGGCTCGCGGGCGTAGTCCGTCATTTATCCAGTTCGGCGCGGTTTGTGCCGACCTAGTGGTGGGCGGTGTAGGCAGATGGCAGATGCGTGCCGCCCTACGAAGTGCGGACGCAACTAACCAGGCCGGGGTCGCCCAGGCCCAGGCGACCTACCAGGCGGCGCTGGATCAGTTCGCCACGCAATCGACCGCCGCACAGGCACAATGGCGCCGCGGCATCCGGAGGAACGCCTGGTCGGTGTTCCTCCTCGCCATTGAAGACGCCGTCGACGCAGGACACTCCGCACCCTCAGAGGGCAGCCCGAATTGCACGGCCGCTTGAAAGCGTTGAAGAGGGCGAAGAAGGCGTGCCCGAAGGGCTTGATCCGACGCGCCCACGTTTCGTTGGTCGATCGCCGGATCAGGCCGATCGCAGATGTTCACTTCGCCGACCGGGTGATCAGGGCGGACTCGGACGCCGGCGTCGATGAGTCCAGGTCCTTCCGGGCGGTGCTCGTTGGCGCGGCACCGGCCGCGGCCAACACCTCGGTCCCGTGCGTTCCCTGGGTCACCCCTGGGTCGCTTCCGGCAGCCGAAGAACGGGCCCTGAATGACGCGCTGGGACATATCGACGCCGGCACCGGCCTTCCGGGCCGACCGCGACGAAGTGGGGGTCCAAGTTCAAGAACTGGGGTGGTGACCTACCCGGCGAAAAGGGTCAGAATTCGCTGGTCCGCCAGCCTTCGTAAGGATCCGGTGATGCAGCAGTGAATCTCGAGCCCCGGCTGACCGTCATTCGGCCGGATGACGCTGATAGCCTCATAGAGGCGACAGCTGCCGAGGGGTGTCCCCTCTATCAGTTCTCCACGCATGATCAGTCAGGGAGCGAGGCGCTCTTTGATGCAGTTCGGAGTGCGCTGCCGCTAGATCCTCCGGTGGTCGGTTCCAGCAGCTGGGATGCTCTCTCTGATTCCCTTTGGGAGGGAATCCACTCGAAAAAGCATGGTCGCGTGGCTATATTGTGGACCGATGCGACATCGTTTGCTGAAGAGAGTCCGGAAGACTACCGGATCGCCATTGCCATCTTGAAGGATATGGCGGAATCGCTTTCGGACGAAACAGTGACCGTGGGGCGACCAACAGATGTCTGCATTTATGTTGGCAGACGTGAGAAATCGGTACGGTGAACCTTCTGTTCCTGAGGAACCGAAGGTTTGAGTAGGTCGTAGCGAGGTTGACCTGAGCAGCATCGGCATTGAGTGACGGCCCGCCCAGTCCGTTTCAGGGCGGGCCGTTCTGCGCCTTGGTCCGTCCAACTCTGCCCAGGCGTCTCCTAGATGCCAAACGTCATCAAGCCGAGGAACTCGCCGAGACATGACGACGTTCGACAAACTCGACACTCGCCTTGCCGGCATGAGCCTCGACTTCATGGGCGGCCTGGCGCAAGGCCCCTCGGCCCGCCCCCGTCTCGCCCCGTGAGGACGCGGGCGCGGCAGGCGGCCGGGGTGCCCCAGGCGTCGCGCAGGGGGCGGGCCTTGCGTATCCAGAGGGAGAGGTCGAGCTCCTCCGTGTAGCCGATGGCGCCGTGGAGTTGGAGTGCGGTGCGTGCGGCGGCGTACCCGGCCTCGCCTGCTGCGACCTTTGCTGCCGCCACCTCCCGGCCCGCTGACGGGGCGCTGACCGCCAGCGCCAGGGCCGCCGCATGGACCAGCGGCCGGGCGAATTCCAGACCGATCAGGGTGTCCGCCAGCCGGTGTTTGACCGCTTGGAACGAGCCGATGGGCGACCCGAATTGGGTGCGCTGCCGGACGTAGGAGACCGTCGCCGCCAGCAGGGCGCGGCCGAGGCCGAGGGACTGGGCGGCGGTGAGCAGTCGTGCGACCTCGACGGCGTGTGCGGCGGCCGCGGCCACCACGGGGCCCCGTGCCAGCACCGTGCCGTCGAGCGGGCGGGCCGGACGCCGGGCCGGGTCGAGCGAGGACTGGACCGGGCCGTGGGCATCTGTACGCCACACCGTGTCGCCCCGTATGACGAGGACGGCATCGGCGGCGTCGGCGTCCAGGGCGTACGGGGCCGGGTCGGCGCACAGGCTGAGGACGACCTCACCCGCGGCGATCCGCGGCAGCCATTCCCCGGCCTCCGCGTCCGCGCCGAGACGTGACAGGAACGCGCCCGCCGCCACCGTCTCCACCAGCGGCCCGGGAACGGCGTGGCGCCCCAACTCGACGAAGGACAGAGCCAGTTCGACCGGCAGCAGCCCCGACCCGCCGTACTGCTCCGGAACGGCGAGTCCGAAGACCCCGGCCCGAGCGATACGCGTCCACAGCGCCCGGCCCGGCTGGTGGTCGCCGGTCGCCCAGGCGCGGGCCACGGCCGGGGTGCCGGAAGCGCTCAGCATGCCGTCCAGCGCCTGCGCGAACTCCCGCTGCTCGTCGGTCAGGAGGAACCGCATCAACGGCGTCCCTTCGGCAGGCCGAGCAGTCGCTCGGCGATGATGTCGCGCTGGATCTCGTTGGTGCCGGCGTAGATCGGACCGGCGAGCGAGAAGGTGTAGCCCTCGGCCCAACTTCCGTGTGCGGGCGCCTCGTCGGCGTCGTCGGCGAGCATTCCGTACGGGCCGAGCAGGTCCAGGGCGGTCTCGTGCAGGGCGAGGTCCAGCTCGGACCAGAAGACCTTGTTCAGGCTCGACTCCGCGCCGAGATCGCCCGTTTTCGGCTGGGCGCGATCGGGGGCGGTCCCCTCGTCGGCGGCGAGCCGGGAGGCATGGGCGTAGGTGAAGAGCTGGTAGGCGCGGGCGCCGATCAGGGCGTCGGCCACCCGGTCGCCGAGGGCCGGGGCGGTCCCCTCGGGGGCCTCGTGCCACAGGGCGGCCAGTCGCTCGGCGGCCGCGGTGAAGCGGCCCGGACTGCGCAGCGTCAGACCGCGTTCCTTGCCGGTGGTGCTCATCGCGATCCGCCAGCCCTGGCCCGGCTCGCCGATGACGTCCGCGTCGGGCACGAAGACCTCGTCGAGGAAGAGTTCGGCGAAGGCGGGCTTGCCGTCGAGGCGGCCGATGGGGCGTACGGTCACGCCCGGCGCGTCCAGCGGGAACATCAGATAGGTGAGCCCCTGGTGCGGCCGGGCGGTGTCCGGATCGCTGCGGAACAGCCCGAAGGCGCGGTCGGCGAACGTGGCCCGGGACGACCAGGTCTTCTGACCACTCAGCAGCCAGCCGCCGTCGGTCCGTACGGCGGCCGAGCGCAGCGACGCCAGATCCGACCCCGCCTCCGGCTCCGACCAGGCCTGCGCCCAGATGACCTCGCCACGTGCCATGGGGCTTAGCACGCGGGCGCGTTGCTCCTCGGTGCCGTGCTCGAACAGGGTCGGGGCGAGCAGGCTGATGCCGTTCTGGCTGACCCGTCCGGGGGCGCCCGCGGCGTAGTACTCCTCCTCGAAGAGCAGCCACTGCCAGAGCGAGGCGGCCCGGCCGCCGTACTTCTCGGGCCAGGAGACGACCGACCAGCGGTCCGCGGCGAGTTGCTGCTCCCATTCCCGGTGGGCGGCGAACCCCTCCGCGGTTTCCAGGGACGGAAGCGGGGTGGTGGGTGCGTGGCCGGCGAGCCAGGTGCGGGCCTCGGCCCGGAACTCCTCCTCGGCGGCGGTGAATTGGAGGTCCATCAGGTGTCCGCCTCCGAGGGGGGCCAGGGGAGCGGCCCGGCGTGCGGGGGCGTCTTGTCGTGGGCAGCGGGCATCGCCATCGCGCTCCTTCTCTAACAAGTGTTTGGTAGGTTAACGTAGCGCCATGAGCAGCGTCGAGGCCCCACCGCTCGCGAGTGCCCGCGCTGCTCCGCGACCGGATCGCCCGGACCCGGACCGGCCTGGAGACCATCCGCTGGAGGTTCGCGTATGACACCGCCCCCGTACGTGCCCGGCCACCATCTGCTCGACGGCCGGACCGCCGTCATCACCGCGGCCGCCGGAGCCGGAATCGGCGGCGCCACCGCCCGCAGGTTCCTGGAGGAGGGCGCCCGTATCGTCATCGGTGACGCCCATGAGCGCCGGCTGAAGGAGAGCGCCGCGGGGCTCGCCGCGGAGTTCGGCGCGGGGAATGTGGCCGCCCTGCCGTGCGATGTCACTGACGAAGGCCAGGTCAACGCCCTGCTGGAGCTGGCGGAAGAGCAGCATGGGCGGCTCGACATCGTGGTCAACAACGCCGGGCTCGGGGGGACCGCCGACCTCGTCGAGATGACCGATGAGCAATGGAGCAAGGTGCTCGATGTGACGCTGAACGGCACCTTCCGCTGCACCCGGGCCGCCCTGCGCCGGATGAGAGTCACCGGCGAGGGCGGTGTGATCGTCAACAACGCTTCTGTCGTCGGCTGGCGTGCGCAGCGCGGCCAGGCCCACTACGCCGCGGCCAAGGCCGGGGTGATGGCGCTGACGCGGTGTGCCGCCATGGAGGCCGCGGCATTCGGCGTCCGCGTCAACGCGGTCTCGCCCAGCCTCGCCCTGCACCCGCATCTGGTGAAGGTGACCACCCCCGAGCTGCTCGCGGAGCTGACCGAGCGGGAGGCGTTCGGCCGCCATGCCGAACCCTGGGAGGTCGCCAATGTCATCGTCTTCCTGGCCGGCGACTACGCCTCGTACATGACCGGCGAGACGGTGTCCGTCAGCTCGCAGCATGCGTGAGCCACTGCGGGCGGGCCAAGGCCCGGGCCCGGCCCCGGGCCCGCCGTACGGCCTCCAGGAGTTCGCCGCCCGCGCCCGCCGGCGGCACCGCCTTGCGGAATCGACCGGCACCTCCGCAGAATCTGACCAGGGAGACCACCATGTCCGAGGTCTACATCGTTGACGCGGTCCGCACCCCGGTCGGCAAGAAGGGCGGCGGGCTCTCCGCCGTCCACCCCGCCGATCTGGGCGCCCATGTACTGACGGCGCTGATGGCACGCACCGGCGCCGACCCCGCGG
>Ga0207426_1001234_pt1 | contig 22502 bp, 17 predicted proteins | sample AraplaMF_Cvi_mMS_FD_184265 | JGI IMG/M metagenome (GOLD analysis project Ga0207426, IMG submission 184265) | Arabidopsis root microbial communities from the University of North Carolina, USA - plate scrape MF_Cvi_mMS (SPAdes) (version 2) | ecosystem: Host-associated > Plants > Roots > Endosphere... | reverse complement strand
GGCGTGCCGTCGGTGAAGGCCAACTGGTACGCCGAGGTCAAGCGGGCCGGCGCCATCGGCCGCAACGTCTTCTGGCCCGCCCCCAACGTCGACTCCGGCCTGGTCTCCCTCGTCCGCCGCGACAAGCCGATCGAGACCTCGGCGAGCCGTGACGAGGTCTTCGCCGTCGTCGACGCGGCCTTCGCCCAGCGCCGCAAGACGCTGCGGGCCGCGCTGTCCGGCTGGGCCGGATCGGCGGCCGCCGCGGAGACCGCGCTGGTCGCCGCGGGCGTCTCGCCGCAGGCCCGCGGCGAGGCGCTGACCGTCGAGGAGTTCGCGCGGATCGCCGAGCACAAGCAGCCGGGCGGGACACCCGGCATCCGCCAGGCAGGGGGAGCCACCGCATGACCGCGCAGACCGGGGGAGCAGCCGCATGACCGACACGACTCACACGACCGGCACGACCGCCGCCTCGGTCACCGTCCGGGTACCGGCCAAGGTCAACGTCCAGCTGGCCGTCGGCGCCGCCCGCGCGGACGGCTTCCATGACCTGGCGAACGTCTTCCTCGCCGTCGGCCTCCACGACGAGGTCACCGCCGCCCCCGCCGACACCCTGCGGATCACCGCCGAGGGCCACGACGTCGACCAGATCCCGCTGGACCGGACGAACCTGGCGGCCCGCGCCGCCGAACTCCTCGCCGCCCGGCACGGCATCGAGCCGCACGTCCACCTCCACATCACCAAGGACATCCCCGTAGCGGGCGGCATGGCCGGCGGCAGCGCCGACGCGGCCGGTGCCCTCCTGGCCTGCGACGCCCTCTGGTCGACGGGTGCCTCGCGCGAGGAACTGCTGGACATCTGCGCCGAGTTGGGCAGCGACGTCCCGTTCAGTCTGGTCGGCGGCGCGGCCCTGGGCCGCGGCCGCGGCGAACTGCTCACCCCGCTCCCCGTCGGCGGCACCTTCCACTGGGTCTTCGCCGTCGCCGACGGCGGCCTGTCCACCCCGGCCGTCTACGGCGAGTTCGACCGGCTGACGGCGGGCACGGACGTGCCGGAGCCGGCGGCGGCCCCCGAACTGCTGGCCGCCCTGGAGTCAGGGGACGCCACCGCGCTCGCCGCGACCCTGGCCAACGACCTCCAGCCGGCCGCGCTGTCCCTGCGCCCGTCGCTCACCGCGACCCTGGAAGCGGGCACCGCCGCCGGCGCCCTGGCCGCCCTGGTCTCCGGCTCCGGCCCGACCACGGCCTTCCTGGTCAAGGACGCGGAGGCGGCGGGCGAGGTGGCGTCGGCCCTGATGGCGTCGGGCACCTGCCGCCAGGTACGGGTGGCGGATTCGCCGGCGGTGGGGGCCACGGTTCTCTAGCCGGGAGGCTCACCGGGGGCGGCGGCTGCTCGGCCGAAGTGCCGCAGCCGGGTGCGTCGGACGGCGGCCGCCAGCACGTCGGCGGCCAACCGGCCGGCGCGCAGGGCGTGTTCCGCCGTCGCCGGGCGGCAGCCGTCCAGGGACGGGTCGTACTCGGTCATGATCACGCCCGCGTGGTCGCTGTCCAGTTCCTGGAGCGTCACGGCCCGGCCTGCCGCCCGCAGCGCCTCGGCGAGGTCGCGGGAGCACCGGGCGTCCACGAGGGTGTCGCGGGTCCCGTGCACCAGGTGGACGGGCACGCCCGGCTCCCGCCCCGCAACGAGATCGTCGAGCGGAGCGGTCCCGGTGGTCCGCGCCGGCAGGTCGTAGCGGCCCGCCAGGCCCACCACCGCGGTCGGCCGCCACCCCTCCACGAGCTCGGGCCGCAGTGCGACGCCCAGTGCGGCTCCGGCCCCCGCCGACCACCCGGCCAGCACCAACGACTCCCCGTCGCCGCCCAGTGCGTCCGCTTCCTTGCGGGCGAAGGCCAGGGACTCCAGCAGCTGGGCCCGGCCGCCGTCCGCCGCGTCCGAGCGCCAGTCCGGAACCAGGACCAGCAGCCCGCGCGCCGCCGCGGTGCGCGCCAGCGGTTCGAGCACGTCCCGCTCGTCGGGGCCGATGCCGTGCCACAGCAGCACGGTGGGCGCGGGGGCGGACGCCGCGGACGGCCCGGCGTCCCCGGAGGACTCGGTCCGCCCGGAGGTCCCGGCCTCTCCAGAGGGCTCGGCCTCCCCGTCCGGCCCGCCCACCCCCGCCGGACGGTGCACATCCAGCCGCTTGCCGCTCGGGCCGTAGACGAGTGCGCGTACCGTCTCCACTGCCGTGCCCGCCCTGCTCGCCATGCCCATGTCCGGTGCCATGGCGGCACGTTACAACGGGGGGCGCGGTGCCTCAGGCGCCCATGCATGCTCTGGATCCCTTGCCGCGCATCAGGTACCGAGGCGCCCTCGTGGACAGTCGCCTCGTCGGGACAGTCCAGCCATCAGGCCGTGCAATCGACGCTATGCCCGTTTTGGTCGCGCACGCGTGCGGCCTTTGATCAGCGTCATAACGGGTCGATATGCGAGAGCGCGACATGGCGTAAATGTTGCGCTCTCAGGCCTCGATTGGTCAGAGGTTTTGCATTGGCCGATGCGTGCGGGCAGCATGTGACGGAATCGCGGCGTCAACGGGGAAGGGCCAATCGTGGCTGACGGCGAGTCATTCGTTGATCATGCTGAACTGGTGAAGCTGGCGAAGAGCTTCGAAGAGCGCTCCTACGAACTGGAGTCGACCCTCAAGAAGTTCGTCGGGGAAACCGGGGAGGAGGCCATCAGTGACGGTTTCGGTGTCCTGACCGAATCCGAGGAGGTCACCTCGGCGTACATCGAGTACTCCAGTGACGTCGCCAGTGCCATGAAGTCCATCTACGGTCACCTCGACGCCATCGGTGCAGGCTTGCGGCAGGTCACCATGAACACGGACACCAACGACCAGGGTGTCGGCGCACTGTTCGGCAAGCACGGGGGCAAGTGATGAGCGGTGACGAGTCCGTCGGCGAGGAGATTGTCGAACTCGGAATTGAAATTGTTCATCCGGGAGGCCGGCCGGACGAGTTGAGAGAGGCAGCCAGGCAGTGGCGGCACTTGAAGTCCGAGGTCGAACATATCTTCGGCACCCTGGATAAGCAGGTCAACGCCACGGTCGGACACACCTGGCGAGGGCCGGCCGCCGACGCTTTCCACAAGCACTGGAATGAGTGCAAAAAAGCCACGACCCATGTGACCGAGCACTTCGACGAAGCCGCCGAAGGTCTCGATAAGGCAGCGAAGGCCATTGAAGAGGTCAACAAGGAAATCGAGGACATCTACCTCGAGATCGGAATCTCCGTCGGTGTCTCGATCGGCATGTCCTTCCTGACCCTCGGTGTCTCCGCTGCCGTCGGTACGGCCCGGGTGGCGATGCTGGCCAAGAAGGCCCTGGACGCGGCCGGCATGCTGGGCCGGATGCTTCGTGCGGTTGCCAACGCGTACAAGGCGTTCAGGAGCATCAACACCTTCACTGCTACCGTCGCGAAAATGGTGTCCTCCTTCGCACTGAACACCACGACCGGTACCGCCGGCGGTGTGGCCACGAGCCTCATCAGCGGCAAGGGCCCCGAGTGGCGGACCAACCTCATGGGCGGAATCGGGGGCGCGACCGTCGGCACCGGCGCGGGCGCGCTCGCCGGCCGGCTGGGGGCCGGAGAACTCGCCAGCGGCGCCGCCAGTGGCGCGGCCGGCGGTGTCGCCGGCGACGCCCTGGACTCCTGGCGGAAGGGCGAGGACCTCGACATGCGGCAGACCGCGATCACTGCCATTTCCGGCGGCGCGGCGGGCGGCGCCGGCGGCACGCTGCGCGGCTTCGACAAGGGCATGCGCGATATCGCGAACGACCTCAGGGGCACCCACACCCCCGAGAGTCACGACATCGGCAGGGACACAGCCTGGGGCACCACCGTCCCCATCGCCGGCGGTGTCGCGGCGAACGACGGCAAGGACGGTTGGGGAGACGTGGACGACCACAACAAGGACGTCCAGTCGGGCGCAAAGCAGGGCACCAGGAGCCGCGAGGAATCGGCGACCGACGAGGTGCGACATGTCTTCGGCTGACCCGATCGCATCCGGCGCCGAGCCCGCTCTCCGCCGGGTGGGCACGGCACCCCGGCGGGCCGGGGTGTGGTTCGGTGCACTGGGGCTGGCAGCCGTTCTGCCCGTGCTGCCACTGTGGCTCTTCTGCTCGGATCCGGAGCTGCGCCGGACGACGATCCTCGTTGCGCTGGGATGCGCACTGGCCTGTCTCGGCGGCATCGCCCTGTTCCAGCGCGCGGTAGGCGGACGGCGGCCTTACACCGACGTGGCTGTCGCCGAGTTCTCGGCAACGACGGAGCCGGATGGGTCGGGCTCCACTGGGCTGGACGAACCGCCCTCGGTGCTGCCATCGCGCCGCGGCATGCAAGTGCGTTCCCTCGCCTGGTACTTCGGGGTCTGCACCGTGCTGGTGAGCCTTTTCGCCCTGGTGATGGGGGCGCCGCAGCGACCGGAACGCATGCAGCGGATCGTGGACGCCGGGGCCGAGTTCGCGACTGTGCCGATCGAGAAGGTGAGCGACGTCCGGCTCCACGACCCGAGCAAGGGGCACGACTACTACACCTCGACCGCGGTCGTCCGGCTCGCCCCCGGCACGGGCGCGGGTGGAGCGCCGGTGACGGCCACCGTCCACCCGGTGACGCCCGACCGTCCGCACGCAGGCGGCAAGGTCTCGGTTCTCTACGCCCCGGCCCGCCCCGGACTGGGCGCCCTCGCGGGGGACGAGCACGGCCTCGGTGACGCACTTGAGGGTTCCACGATGACGACCGGTCGTACCTGGATCGTCGGCATCGCCTGGGCCGCCGGCGTCGTCCTCTCGGTCATCGGTCTTTCCCTGCGCCATGGATTCCGTTCCTTCTCCCGGCTGGGCGGCACCGACATGGCCGTACGCGGGACCTGTCTGGGAGCCGGTTTCTGGCAGCGGGACTCCCGTAAGGAGCAGTGCCTGAAAATCGTCACTGCGTCGTCCCGCACCGCGCACTTCCTGGTCCCCGTGACGGAGGAGCAGATCCCCGCATCCCTGAAGGGGCAGCATCTGTGGCTGTGCTGGGAGGCCCCACGCGGCGTCGAGGACGGGCGGTCCGCCGCGGGTGGCACCGCGGCGGCGCTGGTGTCCGATGAGGGCTGGGTGATGCACGGGAAGCTGAAAGCCGACGACGCGCTGATGATGGCCGCCGAGGGCGTCTCGGTCGACAAGGCCGCGACAAGGCACGGCGAGCCCCGCGTACTGCGGCTCTGGAACCCGCACTCCGCGTGGCCGCTTTACCTGGTGCCGTCCGCGCTGGTGCTCGCGACGGTGCTCATCGGCTGCGCCGCGCTCCTGACCTTCGACATCACGGGCACCTGGCGCTGGGTGATCGGGCTGGCCGGAGCCGTCACCGCGGTGGCTCTTGCCTACGCCGCGATGAAGGCCTCGTACCTGTCGAACGCCGGACGCCCGGAAGAAGCGCCCTAGCCGCCCGCGGCGGCGAACGACACCACCCGGGACAGGACCAGCAGGCCCGGAGCCGGCGGCAGGCAGCCCGCTTTTCTCCGGCGTGCCTGCCACCCGCGGAGCAGATCGCCCGATTGTCGCCCTCGAAGCAGTCGTCGCTCGCCAGCACCAGCCGCGGCGCGACCAGCCCGGTCACTCCGGCGAACGCCGGCACCAGCAGACCGAGGACGACGCGGCCCGCATCGGAGGCCGTCGCCGACGGTGTCCGATCGCATACGGCGGGGAGGCTCGGCGCCTGGTCGTTGATCATACGGCTCACGCCGGGCCCGGCCGCCGCCCCTGCTATCGGTACGGCTACTGGTCTTCCGTTACTCATCTCCCCGCACTTATCCACCGTTCTTCATCTCCCGGCGGCCCTCCTCCCCACGCCGACTAGGCTGGGTAGGTCGATCGATCTGACGTGCAGGTCGGAAGCGCAGGTCTGAGTGCAGGAGTGAGATGGCCGTCAACCTCGTCAATCTGGAAGCCGTCGGCAAGGTGTACGGAACCCGTGCCCTGCTCGACGGTGTCTCGCTCGGCGTCAACGAGGGGGACCGGATCGGCGTCGTCGGACGCAACGGCGACGGCAAGACCACCCTGATCCGGATCCTCGCCAAGCTGGAGAGCGCCGACGACGGGCGGGTCACCCACAACGGCGGGCTGCGCCTCGGTGTCCTCACCCAGCACGACTCCCTCGACCCGGCCGCCACCATCCGGCACGAGGTCATCGGCGATCTCGCCGACCACGAGTGGGCCGGCAACGCCAAGATCCGTGACGTGCTGACCGGCCTTTTCGGCGATCTGCACCTGCCGGGCTTCACCCAGGGCCTGGACACGGTCATCGGCCCGCTCTCCGGCGGCGAGCGCCGCCGGATCGCGCTCGCCAAGCTGCTGATCGCCGAGCAGGACCTGATCGTCCTCGACGAGCCCACCAACCACCTCGACGTCGAGGGCATCTCCTGGCTGGCCGGGCACCTGCGCGCCCGCCGCTCCGCCCTCGTGGTCGTCACCCACGACCGGTGGTTCCTCGACCAGGTCTGTACCCGGATGTGGGACGTCCAGCGCGGCGACGTCCACGAGTACGAGGGCGGCTACAGCGACTACGTCTTCGCCCGGGCCGAACGGGAGCGGATCGCCGCGACCGAAGAGGCCAAGCGGCAGAACCTGATGCGCAAGGAGCTGGCGTGGCTGCGGCGCGGCGCCCCGGCCCGCACGAGCAAGCCCCGCTTCCGCATCGAGGCCGCCAACGAGCTGATCGCGGACGTCCCGCCGCCGCGCGACAACGCCGAGCTGATGAAGTTCGCCAGCTCCCGCCTCGGCAAGACCGTCTTCGAGCTGGAGGACGTCAGCATCCAGGCCGGGCCGAAGATCCTCCTCAAGCACCTGACCTGGCAGCTGGGCCCCGGCGACCGGATCGGCCTGGTGGGCGTCAACGGCGCCGGCAAGACCTCGCTGCTGCGGGCGCTGGAGCAGGCGGCCCGCACCCAGGGCGAGGCGCAGCCGGCCGCCGGCCGCGTCGTCGTCGGCAAGACCGTCAAGCTGGCCTACCTCTCCCAGGAGGTCGGCGAACTCCCCCCGACGCTGCGGGTGCTGGAGGCCGTCCAGCAGGTGCGCGAGCGCGTCGACCTGGGCAAGGGCCGGGAGATGACCGCCGGCCAGCTCTGCGAGAAGTTCGGCTTCACCAAGGAGAAGCAGTGGACGCCGGTCGGCGACCTCTCCGGCGGTGAGCGCCGCCGCCTGCAGATCCTGCGCCTCCTGATGGACGAGCCCAACGTCCTCTTCCTCGACGAGCCCACCAACGACCTCGACATCGAGACCCTGACCCAGCTCGAGGACCTCCTCGACGGCTGGCCCGGCTCCCTCATCGTCATCAGCCACGACCGCTACTTCATCGAGCGCACCACCGACCGGGTCCACGCCCTGCTCGGCGACGCCACCCTCCGGATGCTGCCGCGCGGCCTGGACGAGTACCTCGACCGCCGCCGCCAGGTCATCGAGGCCGCGACACCGGCACCCACCCAGCAGACCGCGGCGGCCCCCAAGAAGGCGGCCGCGGTCAACCGCGCCGCCCAGAAGGAACTCCAGAAGATCGAGCGCCAGTTGGACAAGCTCGGCGCGAAGGAGGCCACCCTCCACACCCAGATCGCCGAGAACGCGACGGACTTCGAGAAGGTCGCCGGCCTGGACGCCCAACTCCGCGAACTGAGCGCGGAGAAGGACGAACTGGAGATGCGGTGGCTGGAGCTGGCGGAGGAGGCGTAGGGAGGCGGACGGGGCGCTTCCTGGGCGAAGCCGATCATCGTGTGGTCACCGCGTCGATGCCCTGCGGTGACCACACGACGATCGGCGGCCCTTCAGGAGGCGCTCTGCACGCGGCGACGAAGAGCTAGCCCCGCGGTTTCCTGACCTCACTGCGAATCTTGGCCGCCTTGTCGGCGAATTCCTGAAGGTCGATGGAGTGCGGATCCTTCGACAGCTCCGAGGCATCGGTTTCGGCGACGCTCCCGCTCGTACTCGAATCGGCCCAGACGCAGAACGGAAGGGTGACCTTCTGCCCCATCTCCGTCCGCACATCCACACCACAGGTCAGCGAACCCCCGCCCCCACTGGGCGTGAACTCCTTGTCCGCCACGGCGACTTCCGTCTTACCGTCGCGCGTCATGCCGCGGATGGTGTGGTCGACGGTCGTCTCGGGATCATCAATGACGCCGTAGAGCCCCAGCATCACCAGCGACTTGGTCCCGGACGAGTACTGCCCGCCCGCCGCCTCGATGCCGTGCTCATTGGCCCCGTCATGCGGCACCGCACTGCCGGCCTGCTGGGATATGTCCTTGGCGAGCTTGTACTCCCCGCCCGCCAACGTCTGCGGCACCGTGATCCGGTACTTCGGCCCGCCGGACGCGCCCGACGAACTTGCTCCGCCACTGGACGCCAGGGTCGACACCAACGTCCCGATCACCAGTACACCGGCTACGGCGCCGAGGATGCCCCACACCTTCCCGGCATTGCTCTTCGGCGGTATGGGCGGAGGCATGCCGGGCCCGCCGACGTACCCGAACTGGGGGGCCTGCTGGGGCATTCCGTAGGGGCCCGGCTGCTGCCCGTAAGGCGCCGGTTGTCCGTAGGCCGGCCCCGCGGGGTGGGGCTGCTGCCCGTACGGCGCCGGCCCACCGGGAGCGGCAGCCGGTGGATACCCGGTCGGCGAACCGGACTGCGGCATCTGCGGCGCACCATAATGCGGCACCTGCCCGAAACCACTTGGTGGCTGTTGTGGAGCAGTCATCGACATCTTTCTTCTCCGAGGCGCGACCGAAAGTTCGATCACGCTGATTTCATCCCGATACTTCAGTAGCACATTTATGACGTCCAGCGATTGGAGATCAACCTGATCCTCTGCCGGGAGAAGGACATGGAACCTCTCTGCCCCGGGCCCAAATGATCAGGACGCCACCGAAATTAGGTGGCTGGTACGCCTCTTTAGCCCCGGCATAGCAATTTCTGCGGCATCGAGATCGGGCTCGGTGTGCCGGTGGCCACCATTGAGGGCCCTCCGCCGCGGAGGGCGATTGGCGGCGCCGGGGCCGCGATCACCAGTACGCCGGCAATGGCGATATGCACTCCACTTCTCCCCATAGGCAGGGAAGGGCTGCCCTTGGCTCGATGTTCCCTCCAGCTGCGCCACTTTGGACCCTTGCTGCCTGCGCCACCCGGTCCAATAGGTGAAGCGACAAGTGAATGAACGACTAGAGCAGGAGGTACACTCCGGTGCGGATTTTTTGTAGGACACCCTGCTCTGTCATCAGCGAGCATTCGCGCTCGATGTCCTCTACGTCCATCTCCTCGAACCTCGATGAGGTTTCGAAGTAAAGCTCCAAGTCGTAAAGGGTGAAACAGTCACCTTGACGGCTGCCATCCAGGTGGACTTCCCCTCCGTCGGGGAGTGTAACGGTGTAGCCGATTCCGTGAACGGAGTAATCGAATCCATTCGAACACGTTCCACTACGCGGGAGGCTGTGGCTCAGCACCGCTGAAACAATTTCTGGGGCACTTGAAGCCTCGAAGGTTTCTTCGATCGCCCTCTTGGCCTTCCTGAAATCATTCAGTGCTTCCGTTAGCTGGTCGCCGGTGCTCACGCCCTGATTCTCCTACCTTAGCTTGTGCCGGTTGAGTCGGTTCCCGCGATATTCTGCTGCTGAATTCATGACATCATCCATATCCTTATAGCCGAGAAACCCTTCCTCCTTTAGCTGTTTGGTTACGTCCTGTACAGTTACTTCTTCTACGTTTGCATACCTGGCTGCCGCAAGGCGGTGGTGCCCGTCGACGACATATGTAATACCGTCGTCTCCCTTCACGACGGAGAGCGGGCTTTGATCCCAGTCGAATGAGCCGGCGCGCATCGCATCTCGGTACTTGCGTACGCGTTTAGTCGAGCTGTCGCCGCTGATTTCGTGTGTCGGTTTGAGTGCGTGAGGGTCTGCCGTCTTGCAGGAAAAGAGGCCTAGTGGGTCGGCCCATGCGTGAGGATTTGTTACATATGCTACAGGGTTGGGTGCGGGGTAGAGGCCCAATGGGTCATTCGATAGATATCGAGCCACCGTTGGGTCGTATTGACGATGGAAATTGTAGTGCAGATATGACTCGGGGTCGAAGTATTGTCCAGAGAATCGAAGGGGTGTGTAAGCACTGGAAGTTGCGTCCCAAGTGAGGGTGCCCCAAAGGGAAGTTTTGGCGCGCCATGCAACGTTCCCTGATTCATCAAAAAGTTCGGTGGGTACTCCGGCGAGGTCGGTAGCCATCGCAAAAAAACGTTCGTCTATGACCTGTTGTGGGGCGTGGGAAAGCTGCGTAGACGAGGTTTTGCGTTCGGTTTGCGTGAGCGGCGTGAGGCCGTCATTCTCCCAGCTGAGGATGACGCCTTGCGGGGCGCCCGAGGTATGGGTGGATTGTTCGGCGAGGTGAGGTCCCTCCCACGCGAAAACTGTCTGCTCCACGACCGTTGCGGCGTCTGAGGCAAGGCGTTGTTTGGCTATGCGGCGCCCAAATGGGTCGTACAGATATCGCCAGGTGGTGCCGTCAGGGGTGACGACGGACGTGAGATGGTCTTCGGTGTTCCAGCTGTAGCGCCAGGTGTCCGGTTTGCGGGAGACCCGGGTTTTCTGGCGGAGGGTTATGCGTCCGAGGGGATCGTGTTCGTAGCGGATGCGGCCGGCGCCGGTGATGCGGGTGCCGGTGTAGGTGCGTTCGCCCCGGGCCGAGGAGTTGGGGTGGCGGTCGGGCCAGGTGGCGTGGGTTTGGTTGCCGGCTTCGTCGTAGGCGTAGGTCTCGGTCCAGTCGGTGGCGTGGACGGCGGTGACGCGGCCTGCGCGGTCGAGGTCGAAGGTGCGGCGGCCGGTGTGGGAGTCGTCGATCGCGGTGAGGTGGCCGTCGGGGCGGTAGGTGTAGCCGCGGTGGAGGACCCGTTGGGCTTCGGCGGCCGCAGGGTTCTCCGGCCCGGTCGCCCCGGTGGGGGACTGGAGCGCGCCCGTGGCTGCAGTGGTGAGGGACTGGGTGGTGAGGCGACCGGTGGGGTCCCAGGTGTGGGTGAGGGCGAGGTGGTCGCCGATGGTGCGGGTGAGTTCCTGGCCGGCGGCGTCGTGGTCGAAGGTGAGGGTGTGGCCGCCCGTGTTGAGGGCCGTGCGGTTGCCGGCGGCGTCGTAGGTGTAGGTGGTGGTGTGGCCGGTGGGGGTGGTGCGGGAGGTGCGGCGGCCCAGGGCGTCGTAGGTGAACGTCATGGTGCGGCCGTTGACCGATTCGGCGGTGACGCGGCCGAGGGTGTCGCGGGTGTAGGTGACGGTGGCGTCCGGGTTGGCCGCTTGGTGGAGGTTGCCGCCGGCGTCGTGGGTGTAAGTGGTGACCAGGCCCGCGGCGTTCTTCTCGGTGATGCGGCCGAGGGTGTCGCGGGTGTAGGCCGTGACCTCGCCCAGGATGTTGGTGCGGGTGGTGAGTTGGCCCGCGGCATCGTGGACGTACGTGAGGACGCGGTCGTCGAAGTCGGTCTCGGAGATGAGGCGGCCGGCGCCGTCGTAGGCGTAGTTCCAGGTCAAGCCCTGGGGGTTGGTGACCTGGGTGAGGCGGAGTTCGGTGTCGTGCGTGAACTCGTGGCGGACGCCGTCGGGATCGGTGCGGGCCGTGAGCAGGTCGAAGTGGCTGTACTCGAAGCGGGTGGTCTGGCCGACGGCGTCGGTGTGGGTGAGGCGGTTGCCCTCGCCGTCATACGTCCACTGTTCTGTGGCGCCGGAGGCATCGATGCGCGCGGCGAGTTTCCCCTCCACCGTCCACACCATGTGGGTCGTCTCGCCCAGCGGGTCGGTGACGGAGGTGGTGCGGCCGAAGGCGTCGCGGCGGTAGTGGGTCACCGCGCCGAGGGGGTCGGTGACCGAGATCGGCAGGCCCGCCTTGTCGCAGTAGAGGCGGGTGGTGTTGCCCAAGGCGTCGGTGACGGTGGCGATATGGCCGCGCTCGTCGTGGGCGTAGGTGGTGGTGGCGCCCGCGGGGTCCGTGGTCGAGGTCCGGTTGCCGTCGGCGTCGTAGGTGTGGGTCCAGGTGGTGCCGTCCGGACCGGTGGTGCTCAGGGGCAGGCCGAGGTCGTTGTAGCTGGTGGTGGCGGTGGAGCCGTCCGGGAGGACGACGCTCACCGGGCGGCCCTCGTCGTCGTAGTCGATGTGGGTGGTGTGGCCCAGCGGGTCCGTGGTGGACAGGACGCGGTGCTTGGTGTCCCGGACCGTGCGGGTGGTGGCGCCGGTGGGGTCGGTGGTCGCGACGATCTGGTGGTGGTCGTTGACCTGGTAGGTCGTGACCTGGCCGAGGGAGTTGTGGTGGAGGTTGGTGCGCAGGCCGGTGACGGGGTCGGGGGCGCCCCAGGAGAAGTTGCCTCGCAGGTGGCCTTCGATGCCGCCCTGTGAGATGCAGCGGTCATCGTCGTCGTAGACGTAGGTGTAGCTGCTGTTGTTGGTGTCCGTCCAGGACGTGATGCGGCCGTGGTCGTCGTAGGTGAAGCGCAGCGGCAGGCCGGAGGAGTTGGTGGTGCTGGTGAGGTTGCCCAGCTCGTCGTAGCCGTAGGTGACCAGGAGTTGGTCGCCGCCGTCGGGGGCCGCGCCCGCCAGGTGCAGAGCCGTGATGCGGCCTTCGTCCGTGGTGAGCAGAAGGCGGTGGCCGGCACTGTGGGTGATGGCGGTCGGCGTGCCGTCTTCGGTGTAGTCGAAGGTGTGGTGGTTGCCGCGGCGGTCGGATATCTCGTCGAGGACGGCGAGGTTCTCGGTGTAGGTGGTGAAGTAGCGGCGGAGGCCGGTGACCGGGTCGGTGAGGAGGTAGTCGCCGTCGGGGGTGAGTTCGAGCGGGGCGCCGTCACCCTCGGCGGGCAGGGTGGGGACGCCGACGGCCGGGTGGGGGTAGAGGAGGAAGTTTCCCTCCTCGCCGATGAGGATGACGCCTTCCGCGTCGATCTCCAGGCGCTGGTCGACGGTGGACATCCAGCTCGGGCCGAGCCAGCGGCCCTGGCGGTAGGACGACTCGAAGGTGCGGGTGAAGGTGAGGGGGAGGCTGCCGGGGAGGGCGATGTCGGTCTGCGGCAGGATCATGCGGCCGGTGGCCATGTCGATCGGGTCGCTGCCGAAGGTCTTGCACCAGGCGGTGCGCAGCCGGTCCCGGACGGTGCGCTTGCCGCCCTCCTTGGCCGCCACCCGCGCCGCGCCCTTGGCGGCGTCCTTCGCTCCCGCCCGCGCCGCGCCCTTCGCCAGCCCGCCCGCACCCTTGCCGCCGACGAGGTTGAGGAGGAAGGCGCCGGCCGCGTCGCCCGGGTCGCTGCCCCAGCCGGAGCCGAGTGCGCCCTTGGCGGTCTCGATGGGGTGGAGCGGGGCCTGGGCCAGTCCCATGAGGGTCATGGAGGCGTTGTCGGCGTACTGCCAGGGGTGGGTGATGTTGTACGTGTCGAGCGGGTTGAGCTTGCGGCCCAGTTTGACGGTTTCGGCGGCCGCCTTGAGGGCGCCGCCGACCATGTGCGCGTCCTGCAGGAGGAGCGCCTGTCCGCCGTCCTTGAGCGCCGCCCCCGCCAGCTCGGTCATGGCGGGCTTCTGCGGGGCGTGGGCAAGGGCCGCCTTGATGCTGTTCCGTGCCCGCTCGGCCGCCTCGTTGCGCTGGCTGCGGGCGCTTTTGAGCATGTCCTCGGCGGCTTCGCGGCCCTCCTTGCCCACGTCGCCGGGCTCGGCCGGAGCCTGCGGCTCGGGGCCCGCGTCGGTGCCCCGCGAGGCGAGGTACGCGTAGGCGGAGTAGCGCTCCCGGTACCCGTCGTACGCGGACTCGTACTCGCTCCGGGCGCGCTCGGCCGCCTGCTGGGCCTTGCGGTACTTGTCGATCGCGTCGGAGGCCTTGCCCTGCGCCCAGGACACCGTCTCCGCGTAGGACTTCAGCGCCTTCGAGGCGTCGTCGCAGGCGTCGGCGGCGTGCATCCACTGCTTGGGGTGCATATCGAACTTCTCACGGAAGGCGTCCGCCGCCTTGCCGCTCCAGTGCCGGCCCGAGCCGAGCTTGCGCATACCGCCGGCGACCCGGTCGAAGGCCGCGGAGAAGTCCTTGAGGTGGGACGCCGTCTCGTGGATCTTCTCCACGTCGCCGTGGACGAGCTCCTTGGGGTCCTCGGTCTCGCCGAGTTGGCGTTCGTCGACGTGGGCGCCCAGGGCGCCGGCCGCTTCGGCGCCGGCGGAGCGTACGGCGTGCCCGGCGTCGTCGAGGCCGACCGTCTCCAGCGCATCACCGGCCAGGTCGGAGCCGTGCTCGACCAGTTCGCCCGCGCCGCGCTCGACCGCACCCGTGAACTTGCTCGCGCCTTCGCCGACCGCGTTGAAGGTGTTGCCCAGCCAGTTCACTTGCTGTTGCCCCCGTGGCTCGTCGACTTCGGATCGTGGAACTCCGTGGTGACGTCAGCGGGGTCGTCGCCACCGTGGGTGAGGCGGTCGGGGATCGAGGTGAAGTCGTGGCCGAGCTGACCGGCCGCATCCGCGACCTGCCGGTGCGACTTCATCGACTCCTCCGACATCGGGTCGAAGTCGGCGTTCTCGACCTGGGTGAAGGGGTTGTCCGCGCCGATCTGACTCCAGGACCGCTTGTGCAGCTGCTCAGCCGTCAGGTTCGGATCGCCCATCGCCGCGTTCACCGTCTGTTTCAGCGCGTCCGAGGTGTACTGCTCCTGCTCGTAGTACATGCCGGCGGTGAGATGCAGCTTTTTGGTGAATGTGTTGGCGTCCTGCATCAAGGTGCGCACGCCCCAGCCCCAGCGGTCGCAGAAGGAATCGAGCACGGCTGCCAGGCCGTCGTCGCCGCATTCCATGCTGTCCAGGGACAAACGGTCAAAACCGCGCCCCAGTTGGGCCTCCACGTCAAAGCCGAGTTCTTTGAGTTCGGCCGTTGCCGCCCTGATGCCCTTGGTGAGCTGCTCAAATGCCTCGGGCTCGAGCGCATACCCGTTTCCGTTGATCAGCCCCATTTAGCCTTCCCCCCTGTGCGGTGCGTCCGATATGCCGCTCGGCGGGATGTCCACCGCGGCGCTGTCCGGAACGATTCCGGCCACCGGCGGGAAGAGGGCCCCCTGCTCGCTGCCGGCGTCCAGCGCCACCCCCGTCGGGCCCTCGCATGCGGGAATCAGCACGTCAAGGACGCGGGCGCCGGAGGTGGTCACATACCGCCACTCCGCTCCGGGCTCGCCGCCGCGGGTAAGGGCGAAGCGCGACAGCGCCTCCTCGTCGGTGAATGCGTACAGCCAGCGGATACCGTCCAACTCGGTGGACATGAGCGAGTCGTTGACCGTCGGTATCAAGACATGCGTGCGGCGGAATTCCCCCACCAAGGCGGCTGGATCCGGTCGCCCCGCGTGCACTGCTGCCACTTCGTCGGCCAATGACATATCGGGCCGGACCCCTCCCCCAATGTTCTGCTCAACTGCCGAACCCACTTTCGCATACGGCACTGACAATGCCGTCGGCGACACCCGCGGCGAAACTCGGACGCAGGGTTCTTTTGAATTCAACGACGTTGGTGGAGTGCGACGTTCGGACCGGCCCGGTGGAGGGTGCGTCCAGTATGCGGGTGCCTCGGTATACCTGCTGGATCGCCTGGAATGCGTTTATCCGGGCAACTTGGCTACCAAGCGGCCCGTTTGCGCCGTAGCCGCGACCGGCCGCTGTTCGCGACGGGCTCCTGTGCCGCTCCGGACCGCGCCCCGCGCCATTCCCCGGATGCCCGCAACCCCTGGATATGGCGACGTCCCGCGCGCTGCGCCCCCGCCCCCCCCCGCACAGCCCCGACAGGACGCCAATCGGCCCCGAATGGCCGGGATTCCAGCATTCCGGGGGGCTTCTTCCCGGTAGGGGGCGCGCTATCGCAGCCGAGCGTGTAGCTTCCCGGGGACGAGCGGCCCGGTCGGGGGCCGCGCCGGGGCCCGCCGGGGTGGAGGGGGTTGCTCGATGGGCGTGCGGCTCATGGTGGTGGACGATCATCGTCTGCTCGCGGAGGCGCTCGCTTCGGCGCTGAAGCTGCGTGGGCACCGCGTCCTGGCGGCGGCCGCGCCGAGCGCCGGGGCCGCGGAGCTGGTGGTGAGCCGGGCGCCCGAGGTGTGCCTGCTGGGCACCGCCGCACCGGCCAGGCCGGGTGCCTTCGACCCGGTCGTACGGATCAAGAGGGAGCGGCCGCAGGTCGCGGTGGTGGTGCTGGGGCCGGTGCCCAGTCCGCGCGGGATCGCCGCCGCGTTCGCGGCCGGGGCCTCCGGGTACGTCCGCAACGACGAGCGGATCGAAGGTGTGGAGCGCGCCATGATGAAGGCGCGGGCGGGGGAGTCGGCGGTCGCCCCGCTGTTGTTGCAGCAGGCCTTCGAGGAGTTGCTGCACCCCGCGGCGCAGCCGGACGACGAGGGGGCGCGGCTGCTGGAGCTGCTCACCCCGCGCGAGGTCGAGGTGCTGATGCGGGTCGCGGACGGCGAGGACACCCGGCTGATCGCGGCGGGGATGGACATCGCGCCGAGCACCGCGCGGACGCATGTGCAGCGGGTGTTGATGAAGCTGGAGGTGGGGTCCCGGCTGGAGGCCGCCGCGCTGGCGGCCCGCACCGGGCTGCTGGACCGCGCGGCGGGCGGCCGCGCGGCGCGCGCCGCGGCGGGGCAGGCGGAGGAGGCTACGGCGGGGGCGGATCAGGACGGTCCGTCCCCGTCCCCGTCCCCGCAGTAACAGCCCCCGCTCGCCCTCCCGCTCAGCCCTCCCCGGACTCCTCCGCCACCCCGGCCCGCAGCTCCTCGGCCGTCGGCGGGACCGCCGGTCGCAGCTTCAGCCAGACGAGGAAGAAGAGGCCGAGGGCGAGCATGCCCACGCCCGTCCAGAGGTTGATGTTGATGTCCTGGGCCTTCTTGAGGTCGGCGTCCGAGGCCGTCAGGCCGGCGATGGTGACGATCACGCCGTAGACGACGAACAGGCCGCCGATGATGCGCCGTACGTCGAAGAGTCGCGCGGCGGTCGCCGACTCGCGTTCCAGTTGCTCGACTTCGTGCTGGTAGTCGCTCATGGTGCGTTCCTCGGCAGGCTCAGAAGGAGAAGGGGATGTAGCAGACGGCGGCGAGGATCAGTGCCCCCCAGCCCAGCAGGGCCGGCTTGCGGTACCACGCGTCGTCGCCCTCGGCCGGCAGTTCCTCCATGCCGGGGGACCGGGACCCGTAGACCAGGCCCGCCAGCGATGCGGCCGGCTTGGGCTTGGTGACCAGGGTGACGAGCACCATCACCAGCGCGCCGACGACGAACGCCACGATCGAGGAGACGAAGTTGGCGCCCTGCTCGGAGGGGATCGCGATGATGCCCTGCTTGTAGAGCCCGAAGTAGTTGACCATCGCGGCGAGCGTGCCGCTGAGCAGGCCCCAGAAGCCGGCCGCCGCGCTGGTCCGCTTCCAGAACATGCCGATGATGAAGACGACGAACAGGGGCACGTTGAAGAAGGAGAACAGCGTCTGGAGGTAGTTCATGATGTTGCTGAAGGACGAGGCGATGAAGGCCGTGCCCATGCCGATCAGCACGCCGACCGCGGTGACCACGCGTCCGGTCTTGAGGTAGTAGCGGTCCTCGCGGCCCTTCTTGAGGTACGCCGCCCAGATGTCGTTGGTGAAGACGGTGTTGAAGGACGAGACGTTGGCGGCCATGCCCGCCATGAACGCCGCCAGCAGACCGGTCACCGCGATGCCCAGCACGCCGTTGGGCAGCAGGTCCCGCATCAGCACCGGGATCGCGTCGTTGTACTGCAGCCCGTCCTTGGACTTGCCCAGCGTCGGCTCCATGACCAGCGCGATCAGGCCCGGGACGACCACGACGAGCGGGATGAAGATCTTGGGGAAGGCGGCGATCAGCGGGGTGCGCTTGGCGGCGGAGAGGTTCTTCGCGGACAGCGCGCGCTGCACCTCGGCGAAGTTGGTGGTCCAGTAGCCGAAGCTCATCACGAAGCCGAGGCCGAGGACGATGGTGAGCCAGTTCGCGCCGAGCGGGTTGGCCTCGCCTATGCCGGTGCCCTTCCAGGCGGTCAGGAACGCGTCGCCGTGGGAGGAGTCGAGCGAGCTGGTCAGGCCGTCCCAGCCGCCGACGCGCTTGAGGCCGACGATGGTCAGCGGGATCAGGGCGGCCAGGATGACGAAGAACTGCAGCACCTCGTTGTAGATCGCCGAGGACAGGCCGCCGATGGTGATGTACGCGAGGACGAAGAGGCCGGCGACGACGATCGCGACCCACTGCGGCCAGCCGAGCAGCGCCTGCAGCACGATCGCCATGGCGTACAGGTTCACGCCCGCGATCAGCACCGACGACACGGCGAAGATGACCGACGACAGCAGGTGCGAGGAGGGGCCGAAGCGGTGCAGCAGGAACTCGGGCACCGAGCGGACCTTGGAGCCGTAGTAGAACGGCATCATCACCAGGCCCAGGAAGACCATGGCCGGGATGGCGCCGATCCAGTACCAGTGCACGGTGTAGGCGCCGTACTGCGCCCCGTTGGCGGCCATGCCGAGGATCTCGGTGGCGCCGAGGTTGGCGGCGACGAAGGCGAGGCCGGTGACCCAGGCGGGCAGCGACCGTCCGGAGAGGAAGAAGTCCAGGCTCGTCTTCACGCTGCGTTTGGCCGCGAATCCGATGCCGAGGACGACGACGAAGTAGATGGCCAGGATCGTGTAATCGAGCCCGTTGGTGGGGAGCCGTAGCCCCTCGGCCAGGGTGATCATGGGCGACTCATTTCGCGGGTCGGGAGCTCGGCCCCCGGAGGACACATCTTTGTGCGATCGGAACGCACAAAAAGCTACGCGCGGACTTCGGGAAACTGAATACTTTTGTTTGGTTCAGTTGCGCTTTCGTGATCGAGGTATCCGGTATGCCGGAAATGTCCCGCAGCGCTCCACCCGGAACTCGCCCCATGGCCCGGCGTTGACGCAGCTGTTTAGTTGTGCTTCATTGTGTTTGTTTGTGTTTGGTCGCAGGGTGAGGAGCGCCCGTGAAGAAGACGTCGACCCGGCTCGCGGACGGCCGGGAGCTCATCTACTACGACTCGCGTGACGACGTCGTACGCGATGCCGTCGACCGCCGCCCCCTCGACCCCGTGGCCACCGCCTCCGAGATCCGCCACGACCGGCTGCTCGGCGACGATGTCGCCATCGCCTCGCACCGGCAGGCCCGCACCTACCACCCGCCGGCCGACGAGTGCCCGCTGTGCCCCTCCCGCGGGGGCCGCCGCTCCGAGATCCCCGCCGCGGACTACGACGTCGCCGTCTTCGAGAACCGCTTCCCGTCCCTGGCCGGCGACAGCGGCCGCTGCGAGGTCGTCTGCTTCACCTCCGACCACGACGCCTCCTTCGCCGACCTCACCGACGAGCAGGCCGCCCTGGTCCTGGAGGCGTGGACCGACCGCACCGCGGAACTGTCCCAGCTCCCCGGCGTGGAGCAGGTCTTCTGCTTCGAGAACCGCGGCGCCGAGATCGGCGTGACCCTCGGCCACCCGCACGGCCAGATCTATGCGTACCCCTTCGTGACCCCGCGCACCGCGCGCATGCTCACCGCGCTCGCCGCCCACCGTGCCGCCACCGACGGCGGCAACCTCTTCGACGAGGTGGTCGCGGACGAGCTGGCCGACGGCCGCCGGGTCGTCCTCGACGGCGAGCACTGGGTGGCCTTCGTCCCCCACGCGGCCCACTGGCCCTACGAGGTGCACCTCTACCCCAAGCGCCGGGTCCCCGACCTGCTCGCCCTCGACGACGCCGCGCGCACAGAGTTCCCACAGGTCTACCTGGAAGTCTTGCGGCGCTTCGACCGGATCTTCGACGGGAGGGGCGGCGGGAAGGAAGGAAGCGGGGCGGGCCCGGGGTCCCGGGGGGCGGCCGGCGCCGCCCGTACGCCGTACATCGCCGCCTGGCACCAGGCGCCGCTGCGTGTCGAGCACCGGGAGGAATTCGCACTCCACCTCGAGCTTTTCACCATCCGACGCACTTCCGGCAAGCTGAAGTTCCTCGCGGGTTCCGAATCCGGCATGAACGTGTTCATCAATGATGTGCCGCCGGAGGCCGCGGCCCAGCGACTGCGAGAGGTAGCGAGCGAGTGAGCAAGAAGTACCTGGTCACAGGCGGTGCGGGATACGTCGGAAGCGTAGTCGCGGCGCATCTGCTGCAGGCCGGTCACGAGGTGACCGTGCTGGACGACCTGTCCACCGGCCACCGCGAGGGCGTCCCTGCCGGAGTCCGCTTCGTCGAGGGCCGCATCCAGGACGCCGCGACGTGGCTCGACCCCTCCTACGACGCGGTGCTGCACTTCGCCGCCTTCTCCCAGGTCGGCGAGTCCGTCGTGGACCCCGAGAAGTACTGGCGCAACAACGTCGGCGGCACCATGGACCTGCTCGCCGCGATGCGCGACGCCGGTGTCCGCACCCTCGTCTTCTCCTCCACCGCCGCCACCTACGGCGAGCCGCGGACCACCCCGATCACCGAGTCCGCCGAGACCGCGCCCACCAGCCCGTACGGCGCCAGCAAGCTCGCCGTCGACCACATGATCAGCGGGGAGGCCGCCGCCCACGGCCTGGCCGCCGTCTCGCTGCGCTACTTCAACGTCGCCGGCGCCTACGGCACCTGCGGTGAGCGCCACGACCCCGAATCGCACCTCATCCCGCTCGTCCTCCAGGTCGCCCGGGGCAAGCGCGAGGCGATCTCCGTCTTCGGCGACGACTACCCCACCCCCGACGGCACCTGCGTCCGCGACTACATCCACGTCGCCGACCTCGCCGAGGCCCACCTCCTCGCCCTCGACGCGGCCACCGCCGGCGAGCACCTGATCTGCAACCTCGGCAACGGCAACGGCTTCTCCGTCCGCGAGGTCATCGAGACCGTCCGCAAGGTCACCGGACACCCCATCCCCGAGATCACCGCCCCGCGCCGCGGCGGCGACCCGGCCGTACTGGTGGCCTCCGCCCAGGCCGCGATCGACCGCCTCGGCTGGCGCCCCAGCCGCGCCGACCTCGCCGACATCGTCACCGACGCCTGGCAGTTCGCGCAGCACCTCGACCGGACGAAGGAGTCCTGATGACCGCACACGGAACCGCCGCCCCGACCACCGGGCGCCCGCACGGCGCCCAGTACACCGCCCAGGCCTTCGCCGCGGTGTACGGCGCCGCCCCCACGGGCACCTGGGCGGCGCCCGGCCGGGTCAACCTGATCGGTGAACACACCGATTACAACGACGGTTTCGTGATGCCGCTCGCCCTTCCGCACACCACCCTGGCCGCCGCCTCGGCCCGCACCGACGGGGTGCTGCGGCTGCACTCCGGCGGCGCCGACGGCGGCATCGTCGAACTGCGCCTCGACGCGCTGCGGCCGGCGCCCCAGGCGGGCTGGGCCGCGTACCCGGCCGGTGTCGTCTGGGCGATGCGGGAGGCCGGGCTGTCCGTCGGCGGCGCGGACCTGCACTACGACAGCACGGTGCCGACCGGCGCCGGACTCTCCTCGTCCGCCGCCCTGGAGATCGTCACCGCGCTCGCCCTCAACGACCTGTACGCGCTCGGGCAGGAGCCGCAGCAGTTGGCCCGGCTCGCCCAGCGGGCCGAGAACGCCTTCGTCGGCGTGCCCTGCGGGATCATGGACCAGACCGCCGCGGCCTGCTGCACCGAGGGCCACGCCCTCTTCCTCGACACCCGCGACCTCGGCCGGCGCCAGATCCCGTTCGACCTGGCGGGGGAGGGGCTGCGGCTCCTCGTCGTGGACACCCGGGTGAAGCACGAGCTGGGGGACGGCGCGTACGCGGAGCGGCGCGCCGGGTGTGAGCGCGGCGCGCGGGCGCTCGGGGTGCGGGCCCTGCGCGACGTGCCGTACGCGCAACTGCCCGAGGCCCTCGCCCGGCTGGCCGACGAGCCCGCCGTCCAGGCCCTCGTCCGGCACATCGTCACCGAGAACCACCGCGTCGAAGAGGTCGTCGCCTGCCTCGACGCGGGCCGCACCCGCGCCATCGGCCCGCTCCTGACGGCCGGTCACGCCTCGCTCCGCGACGACTTCAAGATCTCCTGCCGTGAGCTCGACCTCGCGGTCGACACCGCCAACGCGGCGGGCGCCCTCGGGGCCCGGATGACCGGCGGAGGCTTCGGCGGCTCGGCGATCGTGCTCGTCGAGGAGGCCGCCGCACCCGCCGTCGGGGCCGCGGTCACCGAGGCCTTCGCGGCGGCCGGCCATACCGCCCCGCGGATCTTCGAGGCCGTCCCCGGCCCGGGAGCGCACCGCGTCGAGTAGGGCGTGCCGGGCGGCGCGCGGCCACCGGGCGGGCACCGAACGGCCCGGGTGGAGGGGCAGTTTCGTCAATCACCTTCCCTTGCCGCAACCCGTCCGTACGCTGGGATCCTGCACCGGTGGGGGCCGGTGCCGATCAGGGGGCGAGACCGTTCGGGTACGGCGCCCGGGGTGGGGTAGTCATGTCGGCACGGCGGCGGCCGTGCGGCTGAGGCGATCTTCAATCCGGGCGTCGTG
>Ga0207426_1001232_pt1 | contig 22539 bp, 23 predicted proteins | sample AraplaMF_Cvi_mMS_FD_184265 | JGI IMG/M metagenome (GOLD analysis project Ga0207426, IMG submission 184265) | Arabidopsis root microbial communities from the University of North Carolina, USA - plate scrape MF_Cvi_mMS (SPAdes) (version 2) | ecosystem: Host-associated > Plants > Roots > Endosphere... | reverse complement strand
GCTTTTTGGCGACGAGTTTCCAGGTCTGCTGCGTGCGGCGCGCGGACGATACAAGCACGAGATCGGGAATAAGCTTTTCACGCGCGAGGTAGCGGCCCATCAATGGCGCTGTCTTTTCTCCACGGCCGGCCAGCGGGCGGTCGTGGTCGGCCACGTCCTCCGGCCATGCGGATTTGGCGTGACGAAGAAGAAGCAGGCGTCGTTTGGTGGAGGGATTTGCGGCGCTCATATGCTCACCTGAAAGGAGCCAGGGGGTCGAACGCGGCGATTGTCGCACCGAATACGTCCGGTGTCTGCTGAGATAGCCTCCCCCTCGTTTCCGAAGGGGAGGCCCTTATGCTTAGTTCCACTCGCGGATATCGACGAAGTGGCCGGCGATCGCCGCTGCGGCGGCCATCGCTGGAGACACCAGGTGCGTACGACCCTTGAAGCCCTGGCGGCCTTCGAAGTTGCGGTTCGAGGTCGAGGCGCAACGTTCGCCGGGCTTCAGGCGGTCGTCGTTCATGGCGAGGCACATGGAGCAGCCGGGCTCGCGCCAGTCAAAGCCGGCCGCCTTGAAGATCTTGTCGAGGCCTTCCTTCTCCGCTTGCTCCTTCACGAGGCCGGAGCCCGGAACGATCATGGCGTTGACGGTCGAGGCAACGGTCTTGCCCTCGACGACCTTGGCAACAGCGCGCAGGTCTTCGATGCGGCCGTTCGTGCAGGAGCCGATGAAGACGCGGTCGATGTTGATCTCGGTGATCGGGGTGCCGGGCTTCAGGCCCATGTAATCAAGCGCACGCCACTTGGAAGCGCGCTTCGTCTCTTCGGGGATTTCATCAGGGTTGGGAACGACGCCCTGAACGGAAATGACGTCCTCCGGCGAAGAGCCCCAGGATACGATTGGCGGCAGTTCGGCGGCGTTGAGCTTCACGACGCGGTCGAAATGCGCGCCTTCGTCCGACTTCAGGGTCTTCCAGTAAGCGATTGCCTGTTCCAGCGCCTCGCCCTTCGGCGCGCGCGGCTTGCCCTTGATGTACTCGAAGGTGGTCTCATCGGGCGCGATCAGGCCGGCGCGGGCGCCGCCTTCGATCGACATGTTGCAGATCGTCATGCGGCCTTCCATCGACAGCGCGCGAATGGCTTCGCCGGCGTATTCGATGACGTAGCCGGTGCCGCCGGCGGTGCCGATTTCACCGATGATGGCGAGAACGATATCCTTGGCGGTGACGCCAGCCGGCAGTACGCCGTCGACCTGCACCAGCATGTTCTTCGCCTTCTTCTGGATCAGCGTCTGGGTGGCGAGCACGTGCTCGACCTCAGACGTGCCGATGCCATGGGCGAGCGAGCCGAAGGCGCCATGCGTCGAGGTGTGGCTGTCGCCGCAGACAATCGTCATGCCGGGCAGGGTGAAGCCCTGTTCCGGTCCGATGATGTGGACGATGCCCTGGCGCTTGTCGTTTTCCGAGTAGTACTCGACATTGAATTCGGCGGCGTTGATGGCGAGTTGCTCGACCTGGATACGGCTCTCTTCGTTCTTGATGCCGAGATGGCGATCAGGTGACGTCGGGACGTTGTGGTCGACCACAGCCAGCGTCTTTTCCGGCGCGCGAACCTTGCGGCCAGTCATGCGCAGGCCTTCGAAGGCCTGCGGCGAGGTGACTTCGTGGACCAGGTGGCGGTCGATGTAGAGAAGACAGGTGCCGTCGTCCTGCTGATCGACCAGGTGGTCGTCCCAGATCTTGTCGTAAAGGGTACGCGGTGCGCTCATGGCGGTAGGTCCGTTCTTGGATGCGTATGGAAAAATGGAGTTGGTGGCGGTGAGGCCCGCCGGGCCGTCATTCGATCAACGAAGTCGGCTGTTGAGTGCACCGGAAACGGCCGCAAAGAAACGTGCCGGCAGGCGGTAGTGATCCTGCAGCACGAAAATATGCGCCCCAATGCAACTGAACTTGGATTCCATGCGCTGTCACATACCAATTTTTCGCGACGGCGGCAATTCGAATCATTCGGCCGCTAGCGCCGGTCTTTCCCGCGCATCCGTTTCTCCACCTGCCTCAGGGCAAGCGACAAACCGATCGTCAGGATGAGGTAGATATAGGTGACGATCGAATAGGTTTCAAAGAAGCGAAAGGAGCCGGAGGCATAGATCTTGCCCATCTGCGTGATGTCGGAGACACCGAGCACCGACACCAGCGACGAGTCCTTGACCATCGCTACGAAATCGTTCGACAGGGGCGGGAAGATCACCTTGATCGCCTGCGGAAAGACGACGAAGCGGAAGCGGTGATAGCGCGACAGGCCGAGCGCCTTGGCCGCCTCGATCTGGCCGTGGTCGACGGACTGAATGCCGGCGCGGAAGACTTCGGCGATGAAAGAGGAGTAGCCGATCATAAGGGCGATGATCGCTCGCCACATCAGCGAGAAGTCGCGCACCATCACTGGTTCGCTAAAGCCTGCCTGGATCAGCGGACTGGTCAGGAAGTTGTAGGCGGCGACGATGCCGGGGGCGCCGACGAAGGCGACATAGAAGAGCAGCACCAGCATCGGCACGCCGCGGATCACCTCGATGTAAAAACGCGAGATCTGGCGGAGCGCGACACTGTCGGACAATCCGAGCAACGCGACGCCGAGGCCGAGAAGGGTCGCCAGCGCAAAGCCCACCAGCGTCACGAAGATGGTAACGCCGACGCCATTGAAGACGGTGCGGAAGACCTGCGCATAGATGTCGTTGGCGATGATGACGACGGCAAGGACGATTCCGATCGCGACAAGGGCGACCAGCCACCAGGGGTAGTCGCCCTTCACATGCCCGCCAGGGGCTGGCTGCGGAGCCATCACGCGTTAACCGAAGACGGGATCATTCGCCCATCTTGTAGTCGAGGAACCACTTCTTGTTCAGCGCGTCGAAGGTGCCGTCGGCCTTCAGGCTTGCGATTGCGGCATTGACCGCGGCGACGAGATCGGAGCCCTTCGGGAAGATGAAACCGAAATCCTCCGTGCCGAGCGGGCCGCCAATGACCTTCAGGCCGCCGTTCGAGGCGTCGACATAGCCCTTGGCAGCGACGCTGTCGGTCAGCACCACGTCGACGTCGCCGGCCTTGAGCGCCTGCACGGTGGCGCCGAAGGTTTCGAAGAGCTTGACGCGCGGGTTTTGCTCGTTGCCGTCAAGGATTTCGTAGACGGCGGTGTAGAAAGGCGACGTGCCCGGCTGCGCGCCGACGAGGCCTTCATTGAAGGCGCCGAAGGTCTTTGCGTCGGTGAAGCGGCTTTCATCGCCGCGCACCAGCATGAACTGCTGCGAACGCATGTAGGGATCGGAAAAATCGACCTTGGCCTTGCGATCATCCTTGATGGTGATACCGGTCATGCCGATGTTGTACTGGTTGTCGGAGACCGCCTGGATCATCGCGTCCCAGCTGGTGTTCTGGTACTCGACCTTGAAATTCAGCCGCTTGGCGATCTCGTTCATCGCATCATATTCCCAGCCGATCGCCTTGCCCGACTTCGGATCGACGAACTGTAACGGCGGATAGGCGTTCTCGGTGACGACGACGACCGACTTGCCCTTGAGGTCGGGAAGGTCGGCGGCGAAGGCGGCCAGCGGCGACAGGACGAGGGCGGTCAGTCCTGCAAGGACAGTGCGACGGAACGGCATTAAATATCTCCCCGAAATATAGCTCGCGAAACCTGTCATAGTTGCGAAGCGGATGGCAAGAGAATTGCCGTATGTCGCCGTTCAAAATCAGAAAAGGCGGTCCAAAGACCGCCCTTCCATGCGAAGATTTTTGCGGGACAGATCGCAAATGTCGTCAGCGAGACGCGATACCATCCAGTTTCTCAATGGCTCCGGTGGGCAAGGTGATATCGGCGACCGCGAGGTTCTCCCTGAGGTGGAGACGTGACGAGGTGCCGGGTATGAGCAAGATATTCGGCGCGCGCTGCAGAAGCCACGCAAGAGCAACCTGCATCGGTGTTGCGTCAAGCTCCGCAGCGACATCCGACAGCGTGGACGATTGCAATGGCGAGAAGCCCCCGAGCGGAAAGAAAGGCACATAGGCTGTTCCTTCCGTCGCGAGCTGGTCGATCAGCGGATCATCCCCGCGATGCACAAGATTGTACTGGTTTTGAACGCAAACGATTTCGGTGATCTTTCTGCCATCCGCGACTTGCTTGGTGGTGACGTTGGAGAGGCCAACGTGTCTGACAAGGCCCTGGCGCTGAAGATCGGCGAGGACGGTGAGGGGTTCTTCCAGAGATCCCTCCGCCGGGCCATGGACATCAAATATGGCTCGCAGATTGACCACATCGATCACCTCGAGGCCCAGATTCTTGAGGTTGTCGTGAATTGCCCGCGTCAGCGCTTCTTTCGAGAAGGCCGGGTTCCACGACGCGTCTGGCCCACGCGTTGCTCCGATCTTCGTGACGATCACAAGATTATCCCGATAAGGATGCAGCGCCTCCCTGATGATCTGGTTGGTGATGTGCGGGCCGTAGAAGTCGCTGGTGTCGATGTGGTTGACGCCGCTTTCGACTGCTTCGCGCAACACAGCGATTGCCTCGGCGCGATCCTTCGGGGGTCCGAAGACGCCCTTGCCAGCAAGTTGCATGGCCCCGTAGCCAAGCCGCGCCACCGTGCTGTCGCCGAGTGTGAATGTGCCCGATTTTTCGAGATTGGACATGATCTGCTCCGTTTAAAGACAGGGCAGAAATAGGTCAGACCGGCTCTTGCGATAACGGCATGCATTCCGCACGGGCTGTTTGGAATTTCGGACAATGGCGGTGGGCGCGGCTGACGCGATCCGACCTGCCAGTGGCGCGCTAGCGAGCAACAAAAAAGGCGACCCGAAGGTCGCCTTCCCACAATCTCGAAGGATTGAAACTTATTCTGCTGCCGGTTCAGCCGCTGCGGCAGCTTCTGCTGCTGCCTTGGCTTCTGCAGCTTCCTGTGCTGCCTTTTCGGCTGCGAGCGCCTGAGCTGCTGCAACCTTTTCGGCTTCCAGGCGCGCCTTTTCCTCGGCAACTGCCTGACGCTCGGCGTCGTTGAGCTTGCGAGCGCGGGTGCCGGTGTTCTCGACGATACGAGCCGACTTGCCGCGACGATCGCGCAGGTAGTAGAGCTTCGCGCGACGGACCTTACCACGGCGAACGACTTCTACGCTTTCGATAGCAGGGGAGCAGACCGGGAATACGCGCTCGACGCCTTCGCCGTAGGAGATTTTGCGAACCGTGAAGTTCTCCTGCAGGCCGCCGCCGGAGCGAGCGATGCAAACGCCTTCGTAGGCCTGTACGCGGGTACGGTTGCCTTCCTTGACGCGGACGTTGACGCGAACGGTGTCGCCCGGGGAGAATTCCGGAAGCGTGCGCTGGGCTTCGATCTTGGCGACCTGTTCGGCCTCAAGCTGCTGAATGATATTCATGACTCAACCTCTTTGTTGGTTCAACAGCCAGAGCGCTCTGAACGATCTATCCTTGGTCGAGCCGCAGATATTTGCCGGTGAGGGCAGGAGCGAATTCGTCTGTTTTTCTTTACGTGGTTGATGGGAGTTTTCCCATTCCGGGCGTGCGCATACCGTATTGCGCAGGCTTTGTCACCCCTTTGGCCCGGAAATTTCGCAGCGCCGACCGCCAAACTGGGCTTTTGCCAGTGCTGCACGATATCAAGCCTGTGACTCATTTGATTAAATATTTGTCAAATGCACAACAGGGGAGCAGCATCGCCGGCGAGCCAGGCTCGTTTGCGGCTCTTGCCGCGGTTGCCGCGACATGGATCCCCTACTTTGCGGCTCTCTACCTGAATTTCTGCGATTTCTCGCGCTATACGAAGGACACCAAGACCTTGCGCAAGGGCAATCTCTGGGGCCTGCCGATCAACCTGCTCGCCTTCTGCCTCGTCGCGGGTGTCACAACGACGGCGGCATTCACCGTCTACGGCGAAGTACTGCTGCATCCGGAGGCGATCTCCGCGAAGTTCGACAACTGGTTCTTGGCATTGCTTGCGGCGCTGACCTTCGCCGTTGCAACGCTCGGCATCAACGTGGTCGCCAACTTCGTCTCGCCGGCCTTCGATTTCTCGAATGTCTTCCCCCGCCAGATCAGCTTTAAGCGGGGCGGTTGGATTGCCGCCCTGATCGCGTTGGTGCTCTATCCGTTCGCGCCGTGGGAAACGGGTGCCGCGCACTTCGTCAACTTCATCGGTTCGACGATGGGCCCGATCTTCGGGATCATGATGGTCGACTACTATCTGATCCGGAAGGGTGAGCTGAACGTCGCGGATCTTTATCAGGAGTATGGCGAGTTCCGCTTCCAGAATGGCTGGCACACGAATGCCTTCATCGCCTTCGTGGTCGGCTCGCTATTCTCATCGATCCTGCCGACGTTCACGTCGATCTTGCCGGAATGGTGGGGGACCTATGGCTGGTTCTTCGGCGTCGGCATCGGCGGTGATGTCTACTACGCATTGCGCGCGAGCGCACGCGGCTCTGCGGTGGGCGCTACCAACTGACACCCAAAACTCGAATGCCCGGGATCGGCCGGGCATTTTTTATTCTTCCAGCAGATCCGGGCGTCGTTCCCGGGTCAGCTGCAACGCCTGCTCGCGGCGCCATTTCTCGATCGCGCCGTGATTGCCCGATGTGAGGATCGGCGGAATCTCGCGGCCCTCCCATTCCTGGGGACGGGTGTAGTGCGGATGCTCCAGCAGGCCGCCTTCGAAGCTCTCATGCAGTCCGGAAAGATCATTGCCCATGACGCCAGGCAGGATGCGGACGATCGCATCCAGTATGGTGAGTGCAGCCGGTTCGCCGCCCGACAGCACGTAGTCGCCGATCGAGACCTCTTCCAGCTCGCGCGCATCGATGACGCGCTGATCGACACCCTCAAAGCGACCGCAAACGATGATGACGCCATCGCCGGAAGCAAGCTCGCGTACGCGTTCCTGCGTCAGCGGTTTTCCGCGCGGGCTCATCAGCAGCCGGGGGCGGCTGTCGTTCTCGGAGGCGCTGTCGATGGCGCGGGCGAGAACGTCGGGCTTGAGCACCATGCCGGCGCCGCCGCCAGCGGGCGTATCATCGACGGTGCGGTGTTTGTCGGTGGCAAAGTCGCGGATCTGCAGGGTATCGAGCGACCATTGGCCACGCTCCATCGCCTTCCCGGCGAGGGAGTAGCCGAGATGGCCCGGAAACATTTCCGGATAGAGGGTCAGCACGGTCGCGCGAAACGCCATCGACGGCCTCACTTCTTCTTTTTCGGCTTGTCGGGCGTGAAGTTCGGTGCGTCATCCTCACTATCGACGAGGCCAGCGGCGAGCGGATCGATGGTGATCCTGCCGCTTTCAAGGTCGATGTCGAGAACCGAGGCTTCAGAGAAGGGGATCAATACCGGGCGCTTGCCGGGACCCTTGAGCTCCAGCAGATCGCCGGCGCCGAAGTCGAAAACGCCGGTCACGGTGCCATAGCTGACGCCCTGGTCGTCGAGCGCTTCCAGACCCTCGAGATCGGCGTAGAAGAATTCGTCTTCTTCCAGCTCCTCGTCCGGCAGGTTGTCGCGCTCGATGTAGAGCTCCAGTCCGTTCAGCTCCTCGGCGGCATTGCGGTCGTTGATGCCGCGGAATCGGACGACGACGACGTTCTTCATTTCCCGGATATCGAGAATCTCGAAGGTGCGGCCATCAAGGCTGTGCAGGTTGCCGTAGTCGCCGAGCGCGGTCGGATCGGCGGTATAGGCCTTTGCGCGTACTTCGCCGCGCAGGCCTTGGGCGCCACCGATCGTTGCCATCAGAACCGGATTTTCAAGCTTTGGCATGACGTCCTTCACATGAAGCCGCAAATCTGGGCTTCTCTTAAACGAAGTGCAGCGGAATGGAAACGAAAACGGGCGGCATGTCGCCATGCCGCCCGTTCGATAAGGGAAGGTTCCCGATTATTCTGCGGAAGCAGCAGCTTCAGCAGCGTCGGCGGCCTTCTGAGCCTTTTCAGCAGCGCGCTCCTGAGCCTTCTTGCCCGGCTTTGCCTTTTCCGGGTTGTTCTTGGCATCGCGCTTTGCGAGGCCGGCTTCGTTGAGGAAGCGCAGAACGCGATCGGTCGGCTGTGCGCCCTGATCGAGCCAGTGCTTGATGCGGTCGTTGTTCAGCGTGATGCGAGCGCCGTTGTCCTTGGCGAGCATCGGGTTCCAGGAACCGAGGTTCTCGAGGAAGCGGCCATCGCGCGGCGAACGGGCGTCGGCGAGAACGATGTGGTAGTACGGGCGCTTCTTGGAACCACCGCGTGCGAGACGAATTTTCAGTGCCATTTTCTTTACTCCTTGGACTTTTCTGGACCGCCTGATCCGGCGGTATGGTTCATTTTGCTGCGGCGCCGTTTTCGGCGTGGTCTGCAGCGATCTGCTCATGATGCCGGATGACTTCCTTGATGATGAAGTTCAGGAACTTCTCGGCGAAATCCGGATCCAGATTGGCATCCTTCGCCAGATGGCGGAGACGTTCGATCTGGTATTCTTCGCGCGCCGGATCGGCCGGCGGCAACTTGTACTTGGCCTTGAGAACGCCGACCTCTTTGGTGCAGCGGAAGCGTTCGGCCAGGATATGGACCAGCGCGGCGTCGATGTTGTCGATCGACTGGCGATAGTTCGAAAGTTGGGCTTTGATTTCAGGATCAATCATTGTCTACGCGACCCCTTCACTTCTTCTTGGGCAGGCCGGGAAGGCCTGGGAAACCACCGCCGAGACCCGGCAGCTTGGCGCCGCCCAGACCCGGCAAACCGCCACCGCCGAGGCCGGGCAGCCCGCCGCCCGGCTTTCCTAGACCGGCAGCTTCAGCTTGCTTCTGGAGCGCTTCGAGCTGCTTGGGGTCGATATTCGAAAGATCGGGCATGCCACCGCCAAGGCCACCAAGGCCCATCTTGCCGGCAAGGCCACCCATCATCTGCTTCATCAGGCCGCCCTTACCCTTGCCGCCCATCATCTTCATCATGTCAGCCATCTGGCGATGCATCTTCAGAAGCTTGTTGATGTCGGCGGCATCGGTGCCAGAGCCGGCGGCGATGCGCTTCTTGCGGGAGTGCTTGAGAATATCGGGGTTGGCGCGCTCGGCCTTGGTCATCGAGCCGATGATGGCGAGCTGACGGCCGAACAGGCTGTCGTTCAGACCGGCCGAGGCCATCTTGTCCTTCATCCCAGCCATGCCGGGCATCATGCTCATGATGCCGCCCATGCCACCCATCTTCTGCATCTGGCGCAGCTGGTCGGCGAGGTCGTTGAGATCGAACTTGCCCTTGGCCATCTTGGCGGCCATGGCAGCCGCCTTCTCGGCGTCGATGTTTTCAGCGGCGCGCTCGACGAGCGAAACGATATCGCCCATGCCGAGGATGCGGTCAGCAATACGGCGGGGATGGAACTCTTCGAGTTCGCCCATACGCTCGCCGACACCGATGAGCTTGATCGGCTTGCCTGTCACCGCGCGCATCGAAAGTGCTGCACCGCCACGGCCATCGCCGTCCATGCGGGTGAGCACGAGGCCGGTGATGCCGACGCGCTCGTCGAAGTTGCGCGCCAGGTTGACGGCGTCCTGACCGGTCAGCGAGTCCGCGACCAGCAGGATTTCATGCGGATTCGACTTCTTCTTGATGTCGGCCATTTCGACCATCAAGGGCTCGTCGATATGCGTGCGGCCGGCGGTGTCGAGGATGACGACGTCATGGCCACCGAGCCGGGCTGCTTGCACGGCGCGCGCGGCGATATCGGTCGGCGACTGGCCGGCAATAACGGGCAGCGTGTCGACACCAGTCTGGACACCAAGCTGGCGCAGCTGCTCCTGGGCGGCCGGACGTCGCGTATCAAGCGACGCTATCAGCACCTTCTTCTTCTCGCGGTCGGTGAGCCGTTTGGCGATCTTCGCGGTCGTCGTCGTCTTACCGGAGCCCTGCAGACCGACCATCATGATGACGACGGGGGCGGCCGCATGCAGGTCGACGCCGACGCCTTCGCCGCCGAGCATCTCGATCAGCTCGTCATGGACGATCTTGACGACCATCTGGCCGGGCTTGATCGACTTCAGGATCTCGGCGCCGACGGCCTTTTCGCGGACGCGATCGGTAAAGGAGCGCACGACATCGAGCGCCACGTCAGCCTCCAGAAGCGCGCGGCGAACCTCGCGCAGCGCTGCGGAAACATCGCTTTCCGAAAGCGCGCCACGGCCTGTCAGTCCATTCAGAATGGATCCAAGACGGTCCTGGAGGTTCTCAAACATCGGCTCTTCCTTGTGATTTCCTGAAGACGGAAACCTTGTGCTTTTCCTTGACGAAAACAAGACGCATAGCCAAAAAGCACCCGAGGGCGCATCGCGCTGTCGGGTGTGGACCTCCGGGATCTCTTTATACCTCTACGGGTCCCGGTCGGTGGCTCGAGTCTTGAAGCTCGTCGCAGATTGAGCGGCGGTAAACAGGAAAACGGACCGCGAGTCAAGGGAACGCCGAGAAAAGACGGCGTTTCGACCTTTCAAAAGCGCGCGCCCGATCCCAGATCTGCTTTCCCTGCAACGGAATCGCTTTGTATGCCTACGGCCAAAAGACGCAATCCCTACTATCAAGGGCCTGTCTCCGATCACTTCGACGGCACGCATTTCTTCAATCCGGATGGTATCGAGCCTCTCGGTTTTCGAGATCTGATGCGATGGCAGTTTGGCGGCAACCGCGATCGCTGGCCGAAGTCGGTTCCGAGCCCCTTCGTACCGGCCAAGCCGGATGCGCGCGTTGATGGCGACGATCTGCGGGTAACCATGGTCGGCCACGCGACGATGCTGGTGCAGGTCGCGGGGCTCAATATCCTGACAGATCCCGTATGGTCCGATCGGGCCAGCCCCTTCGCCTTCGCCGGACCGAAGCGCGTCGTGGCACCCGGTATCGCGTTCGACGACCTGCCGCCGATCGACCTCGTTCTCGTTTCGCATAACCACTACGATCATCTCGATGTCGCGACGCTCAGGCGGCTGCAGGCGAGGCATCGGCCGCATGTCGTAACGCCGCTTGGCAACGATACGATCATTCGTCGCGCCGTTCCCACCATGCAGGTGACGGCGATGGATTGGGGCGAGCGCATCCCGCTTGCCGGCATCCGCATCGATGCCGAGCCGGTGCATCATTGGTCGGCACGCGGCACCGGGGATCGTCGCATGGCGCTCTGGGCCGCCTTCGTCCTGTCAACGCCAGCCGGGAAGATCTACCATGTCGGGGATACGGGCTTTCATGGGGGCGTCAACTACAGGGCTGCCCAGCAGAAGCATGGTGCCTTTCGCCTCGCCGTCCTGCCTTTCGGAGCCTATGAACCGCGCTGGTTCATGAAGGGCCAACATCAGAATCCTGATGAAGCGGTGATGGGAATGGAGCTTGCCAATGCTGCCTATGTGGCCGGCCATCACTTTGCGACGTTCCAGCTGACCGACGAGGCAATCGAGACGCCGGTCAAGGCGCTAAAGACAGCCTTGGCCGAGCGCGAAATACCGCAGGAGCGGTTCAGGCCGCTTAGAGCCGGCGAGGTATTCGACGTGCCAGCGGCATGATCAATGCGCGTGGGCTCCGGCACCATGCGCATTGATGATGGTGTCGGCCTCCTTGCCGTAGAGTTCTTCGAAATGATCGAAGGTCTTGGAGAAGTGGCCGATGCCCTGCGTTGCCGATCTGAGCGACCGGGCCAATTCATCAAGCACGCCGCCAGGCACGAGCGCTCGAAATATATCCCAGCCCTTCGCGTTCTCGTCCCGGTCGAAGCCGAGCACCTGTCCCTTGAGCGAGGAGACGAGCGTCACCATTCCGCCGGAATAGACCGAGGGGATATGGATCTCCACCCGCACCACAGGCTGCATGAGAACGGCGGAAGCTTGTGAAAGCGCTTGCTTGACGCCCATTTTCCCAGCGGTCCGGAAGGCGAAATCGGAGCTGTCGACCGAGTGATACTGACCGTCGGTCAGCACGACGTCGACATCGACGACCTGGAAGCCGAGCGGACCTTTCTCCATGGCTTCGCGGGCGCCGGCTTCAACAGCTGGGATGTAGTTTCGGGGCACGGTCCCGCCCTTGACGCTTTCGCCGAAGGTGAAGCCCTGGCCGCGCTCGTTCGGCCTGACGCTGAGTTGCACGTCTGCGAACTGTCCGGCGCCGCCCGTTTGCTTGCGGTGCCGGTAGCGCACATCCGAAGGTTTGGAAATGGTTTCTCGGTATACGGGGTTTGGTGCGCGTTCGGAAACTTCGACGCGGAAGACCTCCGACAGTGTTTTGCGGAGATCACGCAGATGGACCGGCCCCTGGGCGCAGATCAGCGCCGCGCCTGTGCCTTCCTCCTGCATCACCTTCAAGCCGCGATCGGTTTCCGCCAGTTTCGCCAGCGTCGCGGAAAGCTTGGTTTCGTCCCGTTCGCTGCCGGGAACGAGAATTCTTTCCAGCATCGGTGTCGGCGGTGTCGTCCAATCGGGCGGCTCGACGCTGGCTGTCTGCGTCAGCAGGGCAGTCGCTGGCAGATGGTCGGATTTGAGTGCGGCAAAGACGCTGCCAGCCTCCACGCTGCCACTGATTGGCTTTCCGTTGCCGGCCTCCTGCAGCGGACCCAGCGTGGCGCCGCCCAAGGGAGCGCCCTGCTTCAAGCCGTCGGCGAGCGCCCGCACCAGCACCGTCTTGCCGACATTAGCCTTGTGGTAGGCGTGGAAACTCACGGCAGAAAGGGCCGCTTCTTCCACACTTCCTGCGAGCCTCGACCGCAGTGCCGTTGCCGGCGGCGCTTCGTGGCGAAGGGCCTTCATCAGGCGCATGATGCCGTTGCTGTGCGAGGCTGAGCCGAACAGCACGGGGATAACCCGGTTCTCCTTGAGAATTCGCGAAGAGATCGTAAACAGCGTATCGCTTGCCGGCTCCCGGTCTTCGATGAGCTCCTCGAGAAGCCAGTCATCGAACTCTGAGAGCTGTTCCAGCATTTCGGCCCGCGCCTCGTGCTCCCGCTCGACGGCATCCTGCGGCAGCTCGATCAGCGCGGACGGCTGACCTTCCCGATAGCGCCAGGCGCGTTCGGAAATCAGGTCGCAGCTGCCGACGATCCGGTCGCCTTCGCGGATGGGTACTTGCCGCAGGACAAGCGGATGGTTGGAATAGGTCTGAAGTGCGGCAATGACATCGCGCAACCGGCCGCGCGGCTCGTCCATCCTGTTGATGAAAATCAGGCAGGGCGTGCCGGAGGCCTCGATGGCGCGCAGATAGGGTGCTGCCAGCACGGCTTCATCAGGCGTCGGCGATATGCAGAGGATACAGGCGTCGCTGACGAGCAGGGCATCCTGCGCCAGGGCCAGTGCCTCATTTGCCCCGGGAGTGTCGATCGCACACCACGCTTCGTCCTTGAAGTCAAATTCCGTCAGGCTTGATCCATATGGAGAGGCTGACTTTCTGGGCGTTCCCTCGAGCGAGGCCAGCTTTGCGACGAGTGTCGTTTTTCCCGTCTGCGAGGGCCCAAGTACGGTGACGCAGCGCATCGGCGATCCTCCCTGCCAAAAGCACCATCCCAGAGCAAGAATGCCCCGAAGCGGCGAAAAGCGCTAGATATCTGCACTCATTCTTAAATATGAGGTCACGGCATTTGCTCTCTGGCAATGTGTGGCTCATCCACCGCCAGTCAAGCCACTGGTAATTCCCCCGCATTTCCGCCATATACAGCCCAAACAGAGACGGACATGACACTATGAGCGCAACGGTCGAATTCGCGAAGATGAACGGGCTTGGCAACAAGATCCTGGTCGTCGACATGCGCGGCCGCACAGACAAGGTAGCGCCTGCGGCGGCAATCGCGCTGAATGCCGCTGACGACACACAGTTCGACCAGATCATGGCGATCCATGATCCAAAGGCAGCTGGCACAGATGCCTGGATCGATATTCTGAACTCCGACGGCTCGAAGGCGCAGGCCTGTGGCAACGGCACGCGCTGCGTTGTGCAGGCGCTTGCTTCGGAAACCGGCAAGAAGGTTTTCACATTCCAGACGGTGGCCGGCATCCTCAATGCCACCGAGCATGAAGACGGGACGATCTCCGTCGATATGGGCAAGCCGGTCTTCGACTGGGACAAGATCCCGCTTGCGGAAGAATTCCACGATACCAGCCGCATCGAGCTGCAAATCGGGCCGATCGACAATCCCGTGCTGCATTCGCCCTCGGTCGCTTCCATGGGCAATCCGCATGCGATCTTCTGGGTTGACCGTGATCCGATGTCGTTCGATCTCGGCCGCTTCGGGCCGCTGCTCGAAAACCATCCGATGTTTCCGGAGCGCGCCAATATCACGCTGGCGCAGGTGACTTCTCCGAACTCGATCACGACGCGCACCTGGGAACGGGGCGCGGGACTGACGCTCGCCTGCGGTTCGGCCGCTTGTGCGACGGCCGTTTCCGCCGCCCGCACTGGTCGGACAGGGCGCGAAGTCGCGGTGAAGGTTGCAAGCAGCCCCAATCAGGGCGTTCTGACGATCGAATGGCGCGAACGCGATGCTCACGTCATCATGACGGGCCCGGCTGAATGGGAATGGTCGGGCACGCTCGATCCGTCGACGGGTGCGTGGTCGCGCGATGCGGCGCCGGGAGCCGAAGCGCGGTGAGCGGCGTCGAGGTCATCACCTTCGGCTGTCGTCTCAATACCTACGAATCCGAAGTGATGCGGGCGGAGGCCGAGAAGGCCGGGCTCAATAATGCCATCCTCGTCAATACCTGTGCGGTTACCGGCGAAGCTGTGCGTCAGGCACGCCAGGCGATCCGACGTGCGCGGCGCGACAATCCTCACGCCCGCATCATCGTCACTGGCTGCGCGGCCCAGACGGAAAAAGAAACCTTCGCCGATATGGCCGAGGTCGATGCTGTCCTCGGCAACGAGGAGAAACTGAAGAGCGCTTCCTATCGCTCCCTGCCGGATTTCGGCGTTTCGGCGGAAGAGAAGCTGCGCGTCAACGACATTATGAGCGTGCGCCAGACGGCGCCGCAGATGGTCAAGCATATCGATGGTCATGTTCGGGCTTTCATCCAGGTCCAGAACGGCTGCGACCACCGCTGCACTTTCTGCATCATTCCCTATGGCCGCGGCAATTCGCGCTCCGTGCCGATGGGGGCGGTCGTCGACCAGGCGCGAAAGCTCGTCGAAACCGGCTACCGGGAGATCGTGCTGACCGGGGTCGATGCGACCAGCTATGGCGCTGACCTGCCCGGTGAGCCGACGCTCGGGCTGCTTGCCAAGACGCTGTTGAAGCAGGTGCCGGATATTCGCCGCCTGCGGCTTTCGTCGATCGACAGCATCGAAGCGGACAAGCATCTGTTGGACCTCATTGCCGACGAAGCGCGGTTCATGCCGCATCTCCACCTTTCGCTGCAGCATGGCGACGACATGATCCTGAAGCGGATGAAGCGTCGCCATTCGAGCGCGGATGCCCTAGCTTTCGTCAACGACGTGCGCCGTCTGCGGCCGCAGATGAGCTTCGGCGCGGACATGATCGCCGGCTTTCCAACCGAGAGCGAAGAAATGTTCGCCAATGCGGTGCGGCTGGCGGAAGAGGCCAATATCGCTCATCTCCACGTGTTCCCTTACAGCCCGCGGCCGGGGACACCTGCCGCGCGCATGCCGCAGCTCGATCGCGCGCTGGTCAAGGAGCGGGCAGCGCGACTGCGCGCCACTGGACATCGCCTGCATCAGTCCCATCTCGACGGAATGGTCGGAACGCAGCAATGGCTGCTGGTGGAAAACAACGGTTTGGCGCATACCGAGAACTTCACGCTTGTCGCAGCGGCGGGACTTGCGCCCCGAAGCTTCGTGCAGGCTGTCATCACCGGACACAACGGCAAACACCTCGACATGCAATTGACGGCCGCCGACGCGGCCTGAGTTTACGGAATCCTCATGGCGTTCAATTTCATCAAAAAGGTCTTCACCTTCGGCCCCAAGCCGGAGGAAGAGCAGGCGCCGGGGGCGGTCGAGACGAAAGCGCTCGAAACCGAGCTGGAGCCGCATTCGCGCGAGGAGAACCTTCCGGTTGCCGCAGACCTGGTTCTGGCGGAAGAGGTGGATACGGCCGGCGGGCCTGCCGATGACGTAGCTGAGGACGCCTCGATCGAGGAGCTTGCCGAGCAGGCCGAAGCGTTCACACCCGTTGAGGACGACGTTTCCGAGGTCTTGCCGCCTGAGATGCAGGTAGGCGATGTGGGTCTTGTGCCGCTCTCGTTGCTTGAAGACGAAGCGGAGCTCGATACTCCTGCTGGAAGCACGCTGGGAGAGACGGTTCCTGTTGCGCCTTCCCTGCAGCCGGAAATCGGCGATGAGGCAGAGGATGATAGTGTCGCGGAACTAGCATCTCTCGGCGAAACCGAAGAGACGTCGGCTGCAGAGCTTACAGCTGAAGCCGATGTGGAACAGCAGCCTATCGCCGATCGGGCCTCTCCCGCCGAGCACGAGGTATCTACGCCGGCGGAGGATGATAGCGTTTCCGGAGATATCTCCGCGACTCCCGTTCTTCCAAAGGGATTTGCCACCGGTCCCGCGGCTTCCGAGTCCGCGCCTCTGGTGCCGGCCTCAAGACTTTCCTGGTTCCAGCGCCTGCGCGCCGGCCTTGCCCGCACCTCGTCGCAACTTACCGGCCAGATCGCGGCCCTTTTTACCAAACGCAAGCTCGATGACGACACGCTGCAGGATCTCGAGGATCTGCTGATCCAGGCCGATCTTGGCGTCGAGACGGCCATGCGCGTCACCGATACGCTGGCCTCAGAGCGCTACGGCAAGGACGTCACCGGCGAGGACGTGAGCCGCATTATGGCAAGCGAGATCGCCAAGGTGCTGAAGCCGGTCGCCAAACCATTGCAGCTCGATCTCAGCCACAAGCCGCACGTCATCCTGGTCGTCGGCGTCAACGGTACCGGCAAGACGACGACGATCGGCAAGCTGGCGGCCAAGCTCTCGGGCGCGGGCCTCAAGGTGATGGTTGCCGCCGGCGATACCTTCCGCGCCGCTGCCATCGAGCAGCTGAAGATCTGGGCCGACCGCACCAAGTCTGAATTCATCGGCACCAAGCTCGGTGCCGATGCGGCGGGTCTCGCCTACGATGCCTTCGAGCAGGCCAAGGCGAAGAAGTGCGATGTGTTGATCATCGATACCGCCGGCCGCCTGCAGAACAAGGCGGAGCTGATGGCAGAGCTCGAGAAGATCGTTCGGGTTCTCGGCAAGCTCGATCCGGATGCGCCGCATACGGTGCTGCAGACGCTCGATGCGACGACGGGGCAGAACGCCCTGTCGCAGGTGGAAATCTTCAGGAACGTTGCCGGCGTGAACGGACTGATCATGACGAAGCTCGACGGCACGGCGCGTGGCGGCATTCTCGTGGCGATCTCTGCCAAGCACAAGCTGCCGGTCTATTTCATCGGCGTCGGCGAAGGCGTCGATGATCTCGAGCCTTTCGAGGCCGAGGATTTCGCGCATGCCATTGCCGGGCTCGGCCAATAATGCCACAGATATGCCGACAAACACGGGCAAGCGTCTCGTGTGGCACAAACGGATTTGAGATAGAATGACGACAGAGAGCGATATCACCCCAAGCGCGGCCGACCGGCATCACCCGATGCTGAAGCTGGCGCTGGAGCTTGGCCCGCTGCTGATCTTCTTCTTCGCCAACCTGCGCGGCGCCTGGCTGGTCGAAAGGTTTCCGGCTCTGTCGGAGCTTGGCGGACCACTGTTCGTGGCGACGGCCCTCTTCATGGCGGCGACGGTGACCTCGCTGGTGGTCTCGAAGATCATTCTCGGGCATCTGCCGATCATGCCTTTCGTGTCGGGCATCGTGGTCGTCATCTTCGGATCGCTGTCGATCTACTTGCAGAACGAGACCTTCATCAAGATGAAGCCGACCATCGTCAACGCGCTCTTCGGCGTTGCGCTGCTGGGCGGCCTGGCTTTCGGCAAGTCGCTGCTCGGCTACGTCTTCAATGCGGCCTTTCAGCTCGATGCCGAGGGATGGCGCAAGCTGACGATCCGCTGGGGGATCTTCTTCCTCTTCCTGGCGGTGCTGAACGAGGTCGTCTGGCGCAACTTCTCCGATGACTTCTGGATCGCCTTCAAGGTCTGGGGCACGATGCCGATCACCATCATCTTCACCATGGCGCAGATGCCGCTCATCATGAAGCACACTGTGACCTCGGCGGGAGAGACCGAGAAGTGACGACACTGGATACGGCAGAGAGAGCCAAGCACCAGACCTTCTGGTTCGCCGCATGCGGTGCGGTCCTGCTGATCCAGATCATCGCCGAATATATGATGGGCCGCACCCCCATCTGCACCTGCGGATACATCAAGCTTTGGGAAGGCACCGTCAATTCCAGCGGTAACTCTCAGCATATTTCCGACTGGTACACGCCGTCTCACATCATTCACGGCTTCATATTCTACGGCGTTACGCACCTTCTTTTGCGCGGCAAGCCGATTGCGATGCGGATGCTTCTGGCGCTCGTCATCGAATCCGGCTGGGAACTGCTGGAAAATTCGCCTGTCATCATCGACCGCTATCGACCGGCGACGATCTCGCTCGACTATTACGGCGACAGCATCGTGAACTCGGCAATGGACACGGTCTTCATGGTGATCGGGTTCTTCTTCGCCTCGCGGGCGCCGGTCGCACTGACGATCGCAATCGCGATCTTCTTCGAGCTTCTGACCGGCTACCTGATCCGCGACAACCTGACGCTCAACGTGCTGATGCTGATCTGGCCGGTCGAGGCGATCAAGACCTGGCAGAGTGCGCTCTGATCAGGAGGCCGGCTTGCCGAGCGCCGTCTCCACGGCGTGGAAGAGGCCTTCCCTGAGACTGACATCGTCGAACGGGCCGACCCGCTTGTAGAGGATCGTGCCATCAGGGGCGACGAGATAGCTTTCGGGGATGCCATAGACACCCCAATCGATGGCCGCCTGCCCTTTGGGATCGACGCCGATGGCGGCGAAGGGATTGCCGAGTTCGCCGAGGAAGCGAAGCGCGTTGTCGTTCTTGTCCTTGTAGTTGATGGCAACCACATTGAGCCGGCTGTCCTTTGCCAGTTGCATCAGGATCGGATGCTCGTCGCGACAGGGAATGCACCAGGAGGCAAAGACGTTGACGAGCGTCAGTTTTCCCTTGATGGCACTGTCGGTCAGCGCCGGCAGGTTGGCGCCTTCGAGCGGCGCAAGGTTCAGCGCCGGCGCCTTCGTGCCGATCAGTGCGGAGGGGATTTCCGAGATATTCTTGCCGTGGACGTCCTGATCGTAGAGCATCTTTGCTGCGGTGGCTGCGATGCCGGCGAAGACAACCAACGGGATCAAGGCGACGGCATAGCGTCCAAATCCGCGCTTGGCGGAGTTCGTTTCAGGGGTGGTGCTCATTTGCCATCCGTTGTTCGCGATGAGCGGCGGCGGATGCCGGAGGCTTCAAGGGCTGCCAGTTCCTTCCGGCGAGCGCGGCCATCGGCCCAGGTCCAAAGGGTAACCGCGGCCGCGACAAGGGCGGCAAAGCCGTAGGCGCCATAGACATAGAAAGCGTGTGTCATGACTATCCCTCGCGGCTTGCCAGGCGGGCGGCCAGTCGACGCTGAGCGGCGACGCGGCGACGCCAGATCTCGTTGCGGATCGCCATGATATGCAGCGTGAGGAAGAGCGCGGTGAATGCAACGGCCATCGCCAGCAGCGGCCGCAGGAACTCGGGATCGATGGCCGGACCATCGAGGCGCAGCACACTCGCGGATTGATGCAGCGTATTCCACCATTCGACCGAAAACTTGATGATCGGGATGTTGACGAAGCCAACGAGAATGAGGACGGCGCTGACGCGGGCGGCCTTTGAAGGGTCGTCGATCGCGCGATTGAGGGCGATGAGCCCGAGATACATCAGGAACAGAACGAAGACGGAGGTGAGCCGGGCGTCCCAGACCCACCAGGTGCCCCACATCGGCTTGCCCCAGAGGGACCCAGTAACCAGGGCAATCAGCGTGAAGGCGGCGCCGAGCGGGGCTGCGGCCTTCGCCGACACATCCGCCAGCGGATGGCGCCAGACCAGCGTGCCGATCGCCGAGAGGCTCATGATCGTGTAGCCCATCATCGCCAGCCAGGCGGCCGGAACATGGACATACATGATGCGAACCGTTTCACCCTGCTGGTAGTCGCCTTCTGTCGTGAAGCTGAGATACAGCCCCACGATAAAACAGAGGGCCGTGAAACCGGCCATCCACGGGAGGATGCGCGCGGCCAGCGCCAGAAACCGCGTCGGGTTGGCGAGATCGCTGAATTTCGTGATGGCAAGGCTCGTTTCGCTCATGCCGTTTTCCTTACCGCGATATGCCTGACGCCGCAATCGAGTGCCCGATCAATCCGACGTGTGACGCAGCGCAAGCGCGGCAGCCACCGGTCCGATCACCGCGAAGAAGAGGGTCAGCGCCATCAGGATGAGGAAGGGCGGCAGAAAGGGCGATGGCCCCTCGACCGCCGCGTAAGTGGCACTGACGCCGAAGATCAGCACGGGGATCGTCATCGGCAGCACCAGAATCGACACCAGCAGACCGCCACGCGGCAAGGCGACAGCAACGGCCGCGCCGACGGCACCGATGAAGGTAATCGCGGGAGAACCGACGAGCAGCGTCAGCATGGTCGCGCCGATGGCGGTCTCGCTCATATTCATGAAGAGGCCAAGCAACGGCGAGGCGATAACCAGCGGCAGGCTGGTGGCGACCCAGTGCGCCAGGCATTTGACGAGCACCGTCAGCACCAGCGGCGTTTCCTGCATCAGCATCAGATCGAGTGAGCCATCATCGCGCTCGGCTTGAAACAGGCGGTCAAGACCGAGCAGCGCCGCAAGCAGCGCACCGATCCAGACGATTGCCGGGCCGATGCGGGACAACAGTGCGAGATCGGGCCCGACACCGAAGGGGATGACCGCGACAATGGTCAAGAAAAAGAGAACGCCGATCAGCGCGCCGCCGCCGGCGCGTATCGAAAGCTTGAGGTCTCGCAGAAGCAGGGCAGTCATTCCCACACTCCCGGTCCGGCGTGGGCAAATCCCGCCATCCGCAATTCCTGCGCGCCTTCCAGTCCTAGCGGCTGGTGGGTTGCCGCGAGCACGATGCCGCCGTTGCAGCGATGCGCTTCAACAAGCTCGGCAAACAGACGGTCGCCGCTTTTATCCAGCGCAGCAGTCGGCTCATCAAGGATCCAGACCGGCCGGTGGGCGATAAGCAGCTTGGCGAACGCGAAGCGGCGCTGCTGCCCGGCAGAGAGGTAGCCGAACGGAAGGTGCGTGATGCCCTCGAGACCGACCGCCTCGGCTGCCTCGTCGATCGAGACGGTGGAAGCGCCATGGCTATCGCCAAGAAAGCACCGCCAGAAATCGAGGTTTTCGGCGACCGTCAACTCGCTCTTCATTGCATTGCGGTGACCGAGATAGTGGCTGACTTCCCCGACGCGCCGGTGAGTGTTGCCGAGCGAATCGGTGAAGCTGACCGAGCCCTTTTCCTGATGCAGCAGACCGGCGACGACGCGCAGCAAAGTCGACTTTCCTGATCCATTTTTGCCTGTCAAAACCAGTGCTTCGCCCGATTCCAGGCGAAAGGAGAGGCCTTCGAAAATCAGGTCTTCGCCCCGGCGCGCAGCCAGATTGGCGGCCTCGAGAGACATGACTTTTCCGTGGTTTAATTTTTCAGTCATCGCAACGCAAAAAAATCCGAAATGGGTCACGCACTCTCTGGCACCTTTCATAGAAATTATCTATAAGACCCGCAACCACGCCAGCGGTCGGCGTGAATATCATCCTTGCGCCGAACATGGGCTTCGCTCCACGTGCGGACAGCGGAAATGGCCGTACCCGCATCCTGATGTGCATTACGTGCATAGGCGTCCGCACGATTGTGTTCGCTATCAGAAACGGGGTCTCTCGTGTCTAAATCTCTTGACAGCTTTAATTGTCGTTCCACGCTCACCGTGAACGGTAAGGACTACGTCTACTACAGCCTGCCCAAGGCTGAGGCGAATGGCCTTCCGGGCGTTTCGAAGCTTCCCTATTCGATGAAGGTTCTGCTCGAGAACCTGCTTCGCTTCGAAGACGGTCAGTCGGTGACGAAGGACCACATCCTTGCTGTTGCCGAATGGCTGAACAACAAGGGCGCTGTCGAAAACGAAATCGCCTACCGCCCAGCGCGCGTGCTGATGCAGGACTTCACGGGCGTTCCTGCCGTCGTCGACCTCGCCGCGATGCGCGACGCGATGGTGTCGCTCGGTGGCGACCCAGAGAAGATCAACCCGCTGGTTCCCGTCGACCTCGTCATCGACCACTCGGTTATCGTCGACGAATTCGGTACGCCGCAAGCATTTGCCAAGAACGTCGAGCTGGAATACCAGCGCAACGGCGAGCGCTACCGCTTCCTGAAGTGGGGCCAGCAGGCGTTCAAGAACTTCCGCGTCGTTCCTCCGGGCACCGGCATCTGTCACCAGGTCAACCTCGAATATCTCGGCCAGACCGTCTGGACCAAGGAAGAGGACGGCGAGACGATTGCTTATCCGGAT
>Ga0207426_1001230_pt1 | contig 22561 bp, 31 predicted proteins | sample AraplaMF_Cvi_mMS_FD_184265 | JGI IMG/M metagenome (GOLD analysis project Ga0207426, IMG submission 184265) | Arabidopsis root microbial communities from the University of North Carolina, USA - plate scrape MF_Cvi_mMS (SPAdes) (version 2) | ecosystem: Host-associated > Plants > Roots > Endosphere... | reverse complement strand
CAAGATCGCGTGGGACAAGGGCTGCCAGGTCATGATCGAAGGCCCCGGCCACGTGCCGATGCACAAGATCAAGATCAACATGGACAAGCAGCTCAAGGAATGCGGCGAAGCGCCGTTCTACACGCTCGGGCCCCTGACCACCGACATCGCGCCGGGCTATGACCACATCACCTCGGGCATCGGCGCCGCCATGATCGGCTGGTTCGGCTGCGCCATGCTCTGCTACGTCACGCCGAAGGAGCATCTCGGCCTGCCCGACCGTAACGACGTCAAGACCGGCGTCATCACCTACAAGATCGCCGCCCACGCGTCCGATCTCGCCAAGGGCCACCCGGCAGCCCAGCTGCGCGACGACGCCCTCTCCCGCGCCCGCTTCGAATTCCGCTGGACCGACCAGTTCAACCTCGGCCTCGATCCGGACACGGCAAAGAGCTTCCACGACGAGACCCTGCCGAAGGAAGCCCACAAGGTCGCCCATTTCTGCTCGATGTGCGGCCCGAAGTTCTGCTCGATGAAGATCACCCAGGACGTCCGCGACTACGCGGCCACGCTGAACGATCCGAACAACATCGGCATGTCGATGAGCGGCACCGCCGAAGACGGCATGAAGCAGATGAGCGCGAAGTTCAAGGAAATGGGCTCAAGCGTTTATCTGGATGCGGAGAAGGTGAAGGAGAGTAATCGGGTGTTGTGAGGGGGCAGATCGTTCAAGTCGTGAGGCGGGTTTTCCAACGACCCGTCTCACTCGTAGTGCTGGGTAGAATGTAGCAAAGCCCATTTACGAGATCATCGGAGTTGGGCTAGTTGCAAGTAACCCCGCCCGAATCATTTGACATCGCGTTTTGGACGCAGCCCTGCAGCACGAAACAATTGTAGAGTACGCCCAATATCTGTTGCTGCCGGAGTTGTAGTGAGCTGCGGTTCGATCTCTTCAATCATTTGACGTAAGCTTAAAACCTGAAGAGGATTGCCGTTCATCGCCTCAACGAAACGCTGATGGTTGATCCAAAGAGAGGGATCGCCCTTTGGCAAAGTCACCGCGAAAACATACGTGAACTCATCGACGTTCGTTCGAGTCCGGATCGTGTTGAGGAACGCTTTCGACCATCGCGGTATGCACAATTCCCTAAACGAGAGAATTGCCTCTCTTCCGCGAACAACCCTGTTGGACTCGATTTGCTCGATAGCAGCCTTGAAATCGAACCCATTTTGATAGCTCTTAATATTAAAAGCTAGCACTTGCCGATGAGCAACCTCGCAGGGATTGAACGCTAGCACATCGATATCGCTGTGCACCGAATCTTTCTTTGATTGATACTCTGGATCGGCGCTGTCGGGCCGGTATTTAATGTTTCTTTGAACAAAGTATCCACGATGGATGAGGTACTCCTCAACGATCTGTTCAAGGATGTCTTCTTTCTGTGGCATTCGTCAACCCACCTCAGGTTATGATTGTGCAGCGAGAATAATGCACTTCTCAGTGCCGACAACACCTCACGCAAAGCGCGAAGCTAATAATGATTGACCTGCGAGAGGCGCTTCCCCACCGCCTCCCCGACCAACTCCGTCCCAACCTCCGCCTTGTCTTCGTCGGCACAGCCGCCTCGACGCGCTCGGCCGAGGTCGGGCACTACTATGCCCATCCCGGCAACCGCTTCTGGCGCGCGATCCATGAGGCCGGGATCACGCCGCGGCTCTATCAGCCGAGCGAGTTCGCGGAGTTGATCGAGCTCGGGATCGGCTTCACCGATCTCTCCAAGTCCGGCGCGGGGATGGATCACCAGATTGTGGCGGAGACGATCGACGTGCCGGGCTTCAGGGCGAAGATCGACAAATACCGGCCGCGAACGGTTGCGTTCACGAGCAAGAAGGCGGCGAGCTTGTTTTATGGCAGGCCGTCGGCTGCGATTGCGCTGGGACGGCAGATGCGGGACGAGAGTTGGCCGGAGATTTTCGTGCTGCCCTCGCCGTCAGGCGCGGCGTCGGGGAGTTGGACGATTGAGCCGTGGCGGGAGCTGGGGGAGTGGATCAAGTCGTAGGGTGGATTAGCCTGCGGATGCGCGAAGCGCAGTCCGCTGGCGTAATCCACCAACTTCGTCCGGCGAGCGCGGAAGCGTGGTGGGTTACGGCTTCGCCTAACCCACCCTACAGCACCGTCGTCCCGTCACCCCGCATATGCCTTATCGAGATCCGCAATCACAATCTTCTTCATCCCCATCATCGCCTGCATGACGCGGTTCGCCCTGGGCCGATCCGCGTCGCCGAGATAGCGGCCGAGCTTGGTCGGGACGACCTGCCAGGAGAGTCCAAATTTGTCCTTGAGCCAGCCGCAGCGGGACTCTTCGCCGCCGTCCGCAGTCAGGCGGCTCCAGAAATAGTCGACCTCGGCTTGCGTCTCGACGCTGATGAAGAATGACACCGCCTCGTTGAAGCGGTGCTGCGGGCCACCGTTGAGGGCGTGGAAGCGCTGGCCCTCGAGCTCGAACACCGCCATGAAGTCGCTGACGGTCTCGACTTTCGCGTTGGGGAATACCGATTTGTAGAACGCGACGGCCTCGGGGACATTGTTGTCGAACCAGAGAAATGGCGTGATGGTGGTCATGAAGCAATGTCCTTTCTGCCTGGGCCGGCGCGCGGCGGTAATCCAAGGACGAAGCAGGCCGCGGCGTTCCGACAGGGTCGACGGGAATTTTGGGTAGGCCCGTAATAGCACTGGCTGTGTATCACGGCGGCGAGCGTCCTCCGATCGAATGAGATCGCACGACTGTTGCAAGCGCCCCCTCGCGGCGATACGACTTGCACCGCAAGAGCCCGATCTCAACGGCCCGCATCGCACGAGGAAGCCACCGCCATGAGCAATGATCTCTCCGGCGTCTGGGACGGCAGCTACATCCAGCCGGGCACGGGCATGGTCACGTTCACCGCGACGCTGGTCGAGAGCAACGGAGTGCTTAGCGGCGACGTCACCGAGCCCTGCTCCAACCCGCGCTGTCCGGTGCGCACGCACAACGCCTCGATCACGGGCCAACGCGCCGGCAATTCCGTTTCGTTCGTCAAGCGCTACGAGCCGCCGGGCTTCGGCTTCGACATCGTCCATTACGAAGGCACGGTGGACGCGGAAGCCACCGAGATCGACGGCCGCTGGCGCCTGCCCGGACATTCCGGCGCGTTCCTGATGATCCGTGCGGGCAAGCCGGCGCAGGCGGTGTCGACCGGGAAGCACGCCGACGAGCCGACACGCTAGAGGCGCGCTTGCATGAAGAATGTGGTGGGGCAGTTCGCTCGCAGCGCATCCTTCGAGACGCCCGCCTGCGGCGGGCCCTCAGGATGAGGTCGGAGTGCTTCCCAGCGTCTCGATAGGCAAGACAGCCCCTTAGCCTCATCCTGAGGAGCCCGCTAAAGGCGGGCGTCTCGAAGGACGAGGCGCTCGCTCAGGCCTATCCAAGTTGACATATCACAGCCGCCTCAAGCAGAAGAAAGAACGCAACTTCTCCGTGTCAAGAAATCGCGCTAATCTCCGTCAGGCTTCAGCAGAGAAGCGCATCACCATGCTGACACTCTATTCCTATCCGGAGTTGTTCGGCGTCGCCGACAACAATGGCTACGGCCTCAAGGTCTACGCCTTCCTGAAGCTCGCCGGTGTGCCGTTCGTGCACGAGCACGTGTTCGACGCCTCCGCCGCGCCGCGCGGGCAGTTGCCCTACATCGTCGACGACGGCGAGACCATCGGCGACAGCGAGACCATCATCGCGCATGCGATTCAAAAATATCGCCTCACCATCGATGCCGCGCTGTCACTGGAGCAGCGGCGGACCAATCATCTGGTCAACCGCATGCTCGACGACCTCTACTGGGTAATGTCCTATTCGCGCTGGAAAGACGAACGCTTCTATCCCCTCTTCCGCGACGGCTTCATCGCCCAGCATTCGCAGATCGACGCTGATGGCTTCGAGAAGGCCAAGGCCTACAACGCGCAGCGCTATCACTACCAGGGCATCGGCCGCTACACGCCCGAGCAGGCCTATGCCCGCGGCCTCGCCGATCTGCAGGTGCTGGCCGAGATCGTGCCCGCCACCGGCTTCGTCCACGGCGAGCGGCCGACCAGCTGCGATGCCGGCATCTACGGCTTCATCGCCAACATCTATTATTATCCGATCCCGACACCGCTGAAGGCGTTCGTCGACTCGCACAAGAATCTCGTCGCGCATTGCGAGCGGGTGCACGGGATGGTGAGTGGATCGTAGGGTGGGTTAGCCCGCGGCTGCGCGAAGCGCAGTCCGCTGGCGTAACCCACCACGTCTGTGACCGCGGACAACGAAGCGGTGGGTTACGCTGCGCGGCCGCGCAGCTAACCCACCCTACGGGACCGCCCCCTACCGCATCGTGATCGCGAGGCCGCTGAGATCCGCGTTCGCCATCAGGCCGACCTGCGTGCCGGACAGCTCCAGCACCGCGCCCTTCTGGTTGGTCAGCACGATGGCGCGGGCGCCGCGGCCGACCGCGATACCGGCACCGGCAGCACCGTAGACGCCGGCGACGTCGGAGGGGCGGTTGATGTTGGAGACGCGGCCGCGCAGCACGGTCTTGGAGCCGCCGAAGACCAGGCCGTAATCGAGCCCGCCGGTCGAGAGCGAATAGGAGCGGCCGCGGAAGTTCAGCACGCCGGAGCCGCCGGAACCGCCGATGATCCAGCCCGCCTTGTAGATCGTCAGCACCACGGTGCCGCCGTCGGCCAGCGCCGAGGTCGAGAGGCCGGCGAGAGCGGCAACGGCGACCAGCGCGGCGCGAAGGGTGGATGCAATCTTCATGAGGCGTCTCCGGGGGCTATTTTCTCAAGGGGGAAAGCGAATCAGACGGGTTCAACTTACCCGATGGATCGCGGCGGCAACATGATGGGGTGGAGTTTCCGCAATGGCGGTGGCGGCTGGGCGCGCGGAGTTTCCCCACTCTCCGTCATTGCGAGCGCAGCGAAGCAATCCAGAATCTTTCCTTGGAGGGACACTGGATTGCTTCGCTTGCGCTCGCAATGACGGGTGGATGGATCGCGTTCTCTTGCCCGCGATAGCCCAGGCGGAGAGAGGCGAGGCGGCCGCATCCGGGCCATCTCCACCATCGCATTCTGCCCCTGTTTTGCCCGACGAAGCAAGAAAATATTTCGGCTTTGGCGAATTTTATGAAACCCCAACGATTCCCGTCACATCCCTACTGTGCATGGGGTTGTTTTCGCATTCCTCTTTTTCACCCCTCATCCCGATTGCAACTCCTCCGCGGCCCGCTACGCTTCCGACGACGGTTCCATTCGAGGTGATCCCATGCCGATCCAGCATTTCGCGCCGCCGCCCCACGTCAAGTCGCCGCCGCTGTCCTTTGCCACGCGTGTCGGCGAGTTGCTGTTCGTGTCAGGCATTCCCGGCTTCGACGCCAATGGTGCGTTGCCGGATGGCTTCGAGGCGCAGTTCGCCAATGTCGTCGTCAACATCCGCCGCGTGCTGGACGAGGCCGGCGCGACGTTCCGCGACCTCGCCAAGGTCAACGTGCTCCTGACCCGCGCCTCCGATGTCGCCGCGATGAATGCGCTCTATGCCGGCGCCTTCGGGCCGCCGCCCTATCCGGCCCGCACGACGTGCGTGGTGCAGGCCCTGCCCGATCCGAAGATGCTGATCGAGATCGAGGCGGTGGCCTCGCTGGCGAAGGGATAGTCCGCCCGGAGGAGGCGATCTGACATATCCGTGAACGAATGCGAGGCGGCTTGCCAGAGGCGCCGTTTTGCCGCACGAGTTTCGGGGTCACGTTCCCATCAGGAGATATTTCATGCGTCGCGTTTTCGCCCTTTGTGCCGTCGCCGGCATCGCTTCGTCCGTGTTCGCCGTCCCGGCCTCGGCCAAGGTCGGTTATTACGTGATCCGCTGGGACAATACCGGCATCTGCCAGGTCTGGAACGAGGACCTCAAGTACAAGCCGTTCCAGTGGGGCGTCTCGACCTACAAGGTGGTCAGCAAGCCGCTCCCGACCTTCACGCAGGCCTCCGAGCTGCAGATCAAGATGCGCGCCGAGCGCCGCTGCACGCTGTAAGCGGCACGCGACACATCGAATTCCGGGGGGCGGGCCGCGCAAGCGGTCCGCCTTTCGCTTTTGCGGACACCATCGCATTTTCGCGCGACATCAGGCGTTTCCAGCAGCCCCGCATTGAACCTGACGGGGCGGTGCAACTACTCACATCTTGTCCGGGGCGCACACTCCCACGCACCCCGCACCACCCTCCCCTCATTGTCGGGAGGCGCATCCCATCTTTCATTTTGAGGAGCTGATCATGCGTCGCTTTTCCGTGCTGTGCGCAGCCGCCGGTCTTGCCATTGCCGCTTTCGCCGCCACCAGCCAGGCCGAGGCCGGCTATCATCTGATCCGCTGGCATAACGGCGGGTTCTGCCAGATCTGGGACGACAGCATCCCGACCACGCCGTGGCCTTCCGACTACACCCGCGTCAGCGCCACCGTGCCGACCCTGCTCGACGCGCTGATGCTGAAGGATCACGCGTTGAAGGACGGCCACTGCACCTGGTAAGAATTCGATCGGCGGACGACAAGGGTCGGGCAAGGATGCGCTGCTAGCATCCTTGCCCGATTGCTTTCCCGCCCAGCGGATTTGGAGTCGATCGATGCGCGCGCCGACGACAGCGACAATGCTCGCCGCCTCACTCCTGCTCGCGGCATCCGCGCAAGCGCAGGCGCCGCAATCCTTCCGCGTGATCTCGCCGATCTTCGGCCAGCTCGTCGCCTTCGCGATACCGTCGAATTTCACCGCGGTGTTAGAGAACACCAAGGGCACCCACTACATCCGCGAGGCCGTGCTCAAGGGCGAGACGCCCGAGCGCTGGACCCAGATGATCACGGTCACCGGCGAGAAGGGCATGACGCTGGCGAAGGGGGCGACGCCCGAGGGCCTGGCCGGCTCGATCGCCGGCGGCTTCAAATCGGCCTGCCCGGACAGTTTTGCGGCAAGGCCCTTCGGCGCCATGAGCTTCGGCCGCTACGAAGGTTTCGCCGCCGTCATCGGCTGCGGCCGCGTCGACAGCGGACCGACCCGCCACAGCGAGACCGCGCTGCTGGTCGTCGTGAAGGGCTCAACCGACTATTACACGATCCAGTGGGCCGAGCGCGGCCCCGAGACCGACGAACCGCCGATCAACGGCGAGCGCTGGCAGAAGCGTCTGCTCGACTTGAGCCCGATCGACCTCTGCCCGATCGTGCCGGGCGAAGCCGCGCCCTATCCGAGCTGCGTGAACAAGAGCTGAGCGCGCTCACGCGTCCTTGTGCGCGCCGGGATGAATCAAGATATCCCGTGCGGCGGCAAGGTTGATGAAGGCTTCGTTGCTGCCACCCTGATCGGGATGCATGCCCTTGGCGGCGCGGCGATAGGCCTGGTTGATGTCGTCGCAGGTGAGCTGCACCGCGAGCGGCAGGCCGAGCATCCGGCGCGCGCGTTCCTCGCTCGAGAGCTTCTTCGGCGCGGCGTTGCGGCGGCCGAAGCGCGGCGCCGTGAGATCGTGGACGACATCGAGGATCACCCCGACGCGGCGCTGCGCCGCCAGCGTGACGCTGTGATCGTCATTGTCGACGGCCTGGCGCAGCACCGGCAGCGCCTGCTCGGCCGCCTGACGCAGCGTCGGGTCGGTGCTCATCCGCGCGATCTCGGCGACGAGCCGGCCTGCCTCGGCCCAATCGGCCGCGTGCGCCGACCGCAGGCGTTCGAGAGCGAGTTTCCAGGAGTCCAGCCGTTCCATCATGCGCGCAACGTTTAGCAATGGCGATCAGTATGCCAAGGCTGCCGTTTCCGACCCCTTAATTTCGAGTTAGCCTTTCATGAAACTTAGAAACGAATTCTGGAGGAAATTGTCATGGCCCTGCTCGCAAACCATATCGCCGTCGTCACGGGAGCCGGCTCCGGCATCGGGCGGGCCATTGCCGCCGGCTACGCCCGCGAGGGCGCGCAGGTGGTGCTGCTCGACGTCAACGCCGACACGGTCGCCGAGGCCGTCCAGGAGATCCGCAAAGCCGGTGGCAAGGCCGAGAGCTTTGCGCTGGACGTGACCAAACGCGAGGACTGCTTCGCGCTGGCCAAGCAGGTCGCCGACAAGGTCGGCCAGGTCTCGATCCTCGTCAACAATGCCGGCATCACCCGCCGCAATGCCTTCACCGCCGAGACCGAGACGGTGGCGAAGGACTGGAACGACATCATTTCGCTCAACCTCAACGGCGTCTTCAACATGACGCAGGCCTTCCTCGCGCCGCTTCGCGCCAGCAAGGGCCGCATCGTCAATATCGGCTCGATCCAGTCCTTCGTGCATCTGCGCACGCCGAGCTCGGCGGCCTATACGACCTCGAAGCACGGCGTGCTCGGCTTCACCAAGGCGCTCGCGGTCGAGCTCGGCAAGGAAGGCGTGCGCGTCAACGCGATCGGGCCCGGCTTCATCGAGACCAACATCAACGCCAATGTGCGCGCGACCAATCCGGCGCTGGTGCAGGCCTTCGTCGATCACACCCCGCTCGCGCGCACCGGCAAGCCGGAGGACATCGTCGGCCCCGCGATCTTCCTTGCGTCGGATCTGTCGTCCTACGTCACGGGCACGATCGTGATGGTGGACGGCGGGTATCGCACGGTGTGAGCGAGATCTGCATCCCGTTCCAATCGCGGCCGCATCGCGGCATTCCTGAGGTCATCTGGTGCGCACGCGCCAAATTAACCTTTCGTTAACCAAACCGGACCACCGTAGATCTACGGCTTGGGGGTCGTTTGTTCTCGATCCGCTTCCAGAGACGGAAGCGGGCGTAGATCGGGAGGTGTGTCGATGACCACTGTTCATGTCGCCGCGTCCGTGCCGGGCGCGCAATTCCTGTCCCCTGACCAGATCGTTCCACTGCTGATCGGCGCGACCGTCGACGAAGTCGAGCGGGAGCTCGTGCTGCAGACGCTGGCGCGCTGCGACGGCAACCGCACGCGCGCATCGCGCGTGCTCGGCCTGTCGGTGCGCACGCTGCGCAACAAGATCAAGATCTATGCGGCATCCGGGATCGACGTGCCCGCATATCACGACTAGCGCGCGACCATGCCAAGCGGACCATTCCGCCAGCGAGAACCGCAAGTACCATGACCGCGGCGCCGGCAGCGATCAGCTCGACGGCGCGGAGCATGAAGGCCGTACGGATCGATGCTGATCAAGCCTGTCGCAAAGGCCCGGCGGAATTGCTGCTGTCGTGAAACGCCGCTAAGTAGCTAGCTTCCTTAGAGGGAGTGGTGGCGTGGCAGACGATCAGGGACGGCCGGGACCGCAGGGTCCGCGCGGGCGGCAGGGCGAACCGGGACGGCCGGGACCGCAGGGACATCCGGGCAAGCGCGGACCTGACGGCATGCGCGGCAAGCCTGGGCCGCAAGGCAAGCCGGGCGTTGCCGGAAAGGCCGGACCGCAAGGCAAGGCCGGCCTGCCGGGCAAAGCCGGTGAAGCGGGTGCGCGCGGAGCGGCCGGGCCGCAAGGACCTGCCGGCCCGCAAGGCCCGCGCGGCGAGGCCGGACCGCCCGGCCAGCTGCCCTCGATCGAGCAGGTGCTGCCGTGGCTCGAGCAGTTGTTCGACGCTTGGGACGAGCGCCGCCGCCAGCGCGAGCGTGAGGCTGCCGAGCGCGAAGCCCAGGAAGCCGCTGAGCGCGCCGCACTCGAAGCCGCCGTGCAGGAGAGCGACGAGACGTTCGAGGAGGAGGACGACGGCGACGACGACTTTCACAAGAAAAAGAAGAAAAAGAAGAAGCACGGCCACAAGGATTAGGGAGCCTGTTGCCGCGTGCCCCGGACGCAGCGCAGCACGCAGTGATGCGCTGCTGAGCCGGGGCCCATGTCGCCGAGACCGCAGCTCACAACTTCTGGGTCCCGGCTCCGCGGAGCACCGCTAGCGCGCTGCGCCGCGTCCGGGACACGTAAATAAATCAAGACACCCCTGAGGATTCATCCTTGCGCGGCAGCATCCCCATGCGCTCGAACTGCCAGCGCATCGCGCGGTACCAGAGATAGCCGACCAGCGTGCCGCACAGCGTCAGGATGACGAGGTTGACGCTGCTGTAGGAGCCGCTCCACCACATCATCCATGCGGTCCACAGCACCGTGAAGGTGACGGCACCTGCTTTCAGAGGAATAAGGGGGCGGCTCATGATCGTGCTCCGGGTTGTCAAAACCCCGGCAGACATCATGGCAGGTTGAGTTCACCACCACCGTGAGCCACGTCACGGAACCTGCGAGAACGCGCCTAAAGCGCGATGAGATTCAGATGGATCGTCATCGCGCTTTAGGTTGTTGTTTGCGCATGATCTTTTCAGAAAACCGCTTCGCACTTTTCCGGATCATGCTTTAGCCGAACCGCAGCCGCGAACGCTCCTTGGCCTTCTCCGCCTCGACCTCGCGGTCCCGCGCCGGCGCGTGGGTGTGCAGCGATGTCAGCAGCTTTCGCGCGGCCTCGGACACGTCCGCGACGGCGCGCTCAAACGCCTCCTCATTGGCCTGCGACGGCTTGTTGAAGCCGGACAGCTTTCGCACGAACTGGAGCGCGCTGGCATGGATCTCGTCCTCGGTGGCCGGCGGCTCGAAGTTGAACAGCGTCTTGATGTTGCGGCACATGCAGTCTCTCCCGTAACGGTGTTTCCCTGAGGACGATCGGCACGGCCAAAATCCTACATCGCAGGCATTGCCGTGTCACAGCAGGGGTCGCCCGTGTCTGATCCGCGATTATTCCCCTTGCGCGCCGCACCATTGGAGAATGTTTTTCTGGGGCTGCTGCCGCTCCGGTCTCGCGCCGTCGCGACCAGCTGATAAGATCGGCGACAAACGCGGCCGCAACGCTATGAGCCGCACGGGGAGAGAAACATGAAAGCTTCTTGCGCGGCGCTGTCGGCCATCCTGCTGTCCATCGCAACATCCGCCGTGGCCGCCGATTATCCGGCGCCGAAACAGGGCGACTGGATCGCGAAGGATTTCAAGTTCCACAGCGGCGAGACCATGCCGGAGCTGAAGCTGCACTACACCACCGTCGGCGAACCCACCGGCCAGCCCGTGCTGGTGCTGCACGGAACCGGCGGCTCGGGCGCAAGCATGCTGACGCCCGCTTTTGCCGGCGAGATGTTCGGCGCGGGCCAGCCGCTCGATGCGTCGAAATATTACATCATCATCCCCGACGCGATCGGCCACGGCAAATCGTCGAAGCCCTCCGACGGCATGAAGACGGCCTTCCCGAAATACAATTACGACGACATGGTCGAGGCCCAGCATCGCCTTGTGAAGGAGGGCCTTGGCGTCAAGCATCTGCGGCTCGTGATCGGCAACTCCATGGGCGGCATGCAGACTTGGCTGTGGGGCGAGAAATATCCGGGCGAGATGGATGCGCTGGTGCCGATGGCCTCGCAGCCGACCGAGATGGCCTCGCGCAACTGGATGATGCGGCGGATCATGCTCGACACGATCCGCAACGACCCCGATTACAACGGCGGCAACTACACCAGTCAGCCGCGCATGATGAAATACGCCATCACCGCCTACGGCATCGCCAGCATCGGAGGCACCCTCGCCTATCAGCAGCAGGCGCCGACCGCGGCGAAGGCCGACAAGATCGTCGACGAGCGGTTGGCGGCGCCCGTGACGGCCGATGCCAACGACTTCCTCTACCAGTGGGGCTCCTCGCAGGATTACAACGCCGGAGACAGGCTGGAGAAGATCGAGGCGACGCTGCTGCTGATCAACTCCGCCGACGACGAGCGTAATCCGCCGGAGACCGGCATCACGGAAGCCGCGATCAAGCAGGTCAAGAACGGCAAGCTGTATCTGATCCCCGCAAGCACCGAGACACGCGGCCACGGCACCACCGGCAACGCCAAATTCTACGTCGAGCAGGTCAGGCAATTGCTGCAGACCGCGCCGCAGCGGACGATGTGAGGCGCACAGCAAGACAGCATGTCGAAAGCCCGCTTTCGCAAGGCTGCGCTCGCGCTCCCCGGCGTCGTCGCGGGCGCGCATCACGGTCATGCCGACTTCCGCGTCGGCAAGCGCGTATTCGCGACACTGGGTTATCCCGATGACGCATGGGGCATGGTGAAGCTGACGCCGGACCAGCAGGCCTTGCTCGTCGGCGCGGAACCGGAGATGTTTCGTCCCGTACCCGGCGCCTGGGGCAAAAGCGGCAGCACGAATGTGAAGCTCGCGAAGCTCGATCAGACGACGTTGCGGAGTGCGCTCGAAATGGCCTGGCGCAACGTCGCCCCGAAATCGCTGCTCACGTCGGTCGAAACGCGATAGCGACGATCCTACCGCAACGCATCATGTGCGATGCCGCTCGCCCGCATATTATTTGAGCATGCATTGCGATGACAGCTCGGGCTTAATCGCGTCAACGATACGAATCGAGACGCGACGGAGGATCGCATGCACAGGCTCGCGCTGTGCGTCTGGCTGGCCGCGACGACGGCGCTGACGGGCGCAGCGCTCGCGTTCGACAACGGTCAATACGACCATGTCCCGCCCGACATCCGTGCCTGGTTCAAGAGCGTGATCGCGCCGAACGGCGTGCCGTGCTGCGACATCTCCGACGGCTATCGCACCGAGTACGACGTCCGCAACGGCGCTTATTGGGTGCCGATCGAAGGACAGTGGATGGAGGTGCCCGAGCGCGCCATCATCCGCGATCGCGGCAACCCCGTGGGTCAGGCCGTGGTGTGGTACGTCCACCACCGCGGCGCCATCATCATCAGTTGCTTCGTGCCGGCCGACGCAGTCTAGCCTTTGAGATTTCGCCCGGGCGATGCCTCGACATATTCGATGTCATCGCCGAAATCGCCGAGCGCGGCGCGAACGGACTTCACGTCGGCCGCGGCCACGGTGAAGATCGCGGCGAGGTTTTGCCGCTTCTGTCCGGGAAAAAGGCTTTCGGCCGCATAGCCGGCATCGCCCAGCGACTTGATGATCATGCGCCGCCGGCGTTGATCGACGTGATCGTGGAATTTGAACTGCACGGACATACCGGAAAGCTAGCCGTTCGTGACGCCTGTTCAAGGTCGCAAAAACTATTTCTTGACCGCCGGTTTGCGCTTGGCAGCCTTCCTGCGCGCTTTCGCACGACCGAGCGCCGCGGCAACATCCAGCAGGCCTGCGCCGTACTCCGGCGTGAATTCCTTGCCCCGCATCGCCGGCAATTTGGTCGCGGTGCTGGTGAGACGTTTGGCAACAGCGAGCCCGGCCGCCCTGGATTTCGGCTTGTCGATGTAGACGAGTGCAGCGGCGCCCGTCACATGCGGCGTTGCCATCGACGTTCCGGGCCAGGAATCGTAATCCGTGTGATCGGCAAAGCTCGCCTTCACCCGCGGCACCGTCGACAGGATATTGACACCAGGCGCGACCAGCTTGATGTGTTTTCCCGTATTGGAGAACGAGGCACGACGGTGAGATTCGTCGACGGCACCGACGCCGATCGTGTCCGGATAGCCCGCCGGATATTCCTTTGGATTGCCGTCCTCGAACTCGTTCCCCATCGCCGTTGAAATGACGACGCCGGCGTCGATCAGTTCGGCAAAGGCCGTCGCCTCGGTCTTCGAGTGGTCCCCGCCGCCAATGCTGAGGTTGATGACCTTGATGTTGGAATCGAGCGCAGCCGCAAGTGCCTTGCTGTAGAAATCGAAGTTGAAATTCTCGTCATCGCCCGTGCGCTTGGGATCGTCGAACACCTTCCAGCAATGCAGCCGGCAATTGGCCACGCCCGCGATGCCGATCGAATTGTTAACTATGGCCGCAATGGTGCCGCTGACATGCGTGCCGTGACCGAGAAAATCGCGCTCGCTATTGCCGTCGTGCCTGTATTCTTCGATCGCGGCCTTGAGATCGGGATGGCCGGCATCGACACCGCTGTCGAGCACCGCGACGTGAACACGCCCGGCCCCCGGCCGCCGCCGGTCGAACCATCGGATGGCACGAAGTCCCCACTGCCTGATCTTCATGGGATCGGCAGCCGCAGCGAGCCATCTGTTGGGAACGGGTTCGACCAGATCCACCGCTTTGGAGGCCTTGAGACGCTTCAGGGCCGCCGCATCTATCTTCTTGTCCTTCACCTGGACGATCTGAAACCCAGCCAGCGATTCCCGCGGCGCAGCCGTTGCGGAGCGTGCGATCGAACGATGAACCGCGGCAAGAGCCTGCGGCTGCGCGGGTGCCTCGCTCTGATCGACCACGAACAACGGATTCACCGACTGAAGCCCGAAGTTGTCACGGAGAAAATCGATCGGACCGTTAATCTCATCAGGCATCGCTGCGGCCAGCGCGCGTGACGTCGTTGCCTGAACCGAAGCCTGCGCGACGTGGCGCGCCGCGGCCGGCTTCAGCCGAATGATGAACTGTCCCGGGACGTGCCTGCGGCGGCGCGGCCGATCGCCTTGAACCCGCATTGCCTGCGTTGGGGCCATGATGAATTCCTCCCCTGAAAAATGAAAAAACAATGCACTCGTTATAAGCGAGATTTCTGGTTCCGGCTACCTGTGCCATCGAGCCGGTGCTCGCGACGCGACGCGGTGCAGTGGCTCAGCCATGCCGGGCATGCTATCGTGGCTGATGCAATTCGATCTCGCGAACGGCCATGCGCGCGCCGTCATGCGCTACGTACTGGCGGCGTTCTACCTCGCTGCCGGCGTCGCGCATCTCCGGGTTCCGGACAAGCTGCTCGCGATCACGCCATCCTGGGTGCCGTTTGCCAGTGAGGTGATCCTCATCACCGGTGTCTGCGAGATCGCCGGCGCGATGGCGCTGGTAACCAAGCCGCTGCGCTGGTGGGCGGGCGTTGCGTTCGCGCTCTATGCTCTGTGCGTGTGGCCGGCGAATATCAAGCACGCACTGGAGGGCATCGACCTTCCGCCTATCCCCAACAGCTGGCTCTACCACGGACCGCGGCTTGCCCTACAGCCCGTGCTGATCTGGTGGGCATTGTACTGTGCCGAGGTGATTGACTGGCCGTGGCGGCGCGACAAAGGGGATAGCGGCCGGGCCAAGGGATGATATTCTCAAGTCTTCAATCAGGGAGACCTTCGTGACCGACCTTTGCGCCGAAGACCTCGCCACCATCTACGCCAAGCCGACCGCGCGCGTGATCGCGAAAGCGCGTCCCGCGATCGACGTGCATGCGAAGAAGTTCATCGAGATGTCGCCGTTCTGCGTGCTCGCGACGTCGAGCACCGACGGCAGCGTCGATGCCTCGCCGCGTGGCGGCGGCGTCGGCTTCGTCCATGTCGCCGGACCCAACCAGTTGCTGATGCCCGACCGCGCCGGCAATAACCGCATCGACAGTTTTCGCAACGTCGTCGAGGGCTCGGGCTTCGTGCATCTGCTGTTCTTCGTACCCGGGATCGACGAGACGCTGCGCGTCGGCGGCCGCGGCACACTGTCGGCAGATCCGGATCTGCTGGCCTCGATGGTGGAATTCGGCAAGCCGCCGCGCGCAGTGCTGAACGTCACCGTCAACGAAGTCTATTTCCACTGCGGCAAGGCACTGATGCGTTCGAAGCTGTGGGCGCCGGAGAAGGTGCAGCGCTCGGTGATGCCGAGCATCAGCCAGGTGATCCACGACCAGACCAGCCTCGGCGAGCCCGAGAGCCAGGAGATCGTGGAGGAGCGCTACAAGACGCAGCTTTAGCGGAGCAATCGCTTCCGCAACCCAACCGTCATGCCCGGGCATCGCCGTCCAAAGGACGGCGTCGCTTCCGCTTGCCTATGCCCCCGGCATCCAAGTTCTTCATCATTTGCAGCAACGCGCGGATGGCCGGGACAAGCCCGGCCATGGCGAATGGAGAGAGCGGAGCTCAGTGCCCCTCGCCCTCGAGCCCGCCGACGTGCTTCTGGGTGTAGAGCTCCAGACCGATACGGCCGATCAGGTCGAGTTGAGTTTCGAGGAAGTCGATGTGGTGCTCCTCGTCGCTCATCAGCTTCTCGAACAGGTCACGCGTGACGTAGTCCTTGACGCCGTGGCAGTAGGTCGCCGCCTCCTGGTAGAGCGCGCGGGCGCTCATCTCGGCGGCGAGATCGCACTCGATGACTTCCTTGACGTTCTGGCCGATGCGCAGCGGATCCAGCACCTGCATGTTCGGGAAACCGTCGAGGAACAGGATGCGCGCGGTGAGCTTGTCGGCATGCTCCATCTCCTCGATGGACTCCTTGCGCCAGACCTTGGCCATGTCGAGGAGACCCCAATTGTCGAGGAATCGATAATGCAGCCAGTACTGGTTGATCGCAGTCAGTTCATGACGCAGTGACTTGTTGAGATAGTCGATGACTTTTGCGTCGCCCTGCATGGTTCACTCCAGCTCTTGCAGTCCAAATCGGCCCTAAACCGAATTTAGAATGCTTCTAAATCAGTTCAAGCGCGAGGGCAACCGGCTACGGGGACGCAGCCGGGGAAAAGCTCGGTTTTCGGGAAGTTAAGGGGATGTGCTCAGCAGGCCGCGAGGGCGAACTGGGCGGGCTGGGCCGCCTCGTCGTTGGCGGCCACGGTGTGGCTGTGCGGGCAACCCGAGCAGCAGGACTTGACGCAGGGGCCAAGCGCTTCGTCGATGATGGTCTTGATCGTCCGTGCGCAGCGGCCGCATTCGGCGCTGCAGCCGAGGCATCCGTAGACCTGCTTGGCATGGCGCACAGCGTCGTCGGACTCGGCGACGGCGGCGCGGATGTCGTCATCGCTCAGCACGTTACAGGAACAAACGATCATGGAAGCGGCAGGCCCTTCGGTGATGCGTCATCATCGATATTTAACGGGCCGTCCGGATGCAAAGGGAAAAACCGGTATTTGAAGCTATTCCAAACTGGCCGAAATACAGCCTAGAACGGCTCTAAAATAGCAACTTGCGTTGGATCAAGATTGCAGCGGACCTAGTCGCCGCCACCGCCTCCACCACCATCGCCGCCGCCGCAATCACCGCCGCTGCTGCCGCTGTCGCCCAGGGAACAGCTGTCGCTCGAACTGCCCGAGCTGTCGCCGGAGAACCAGCTTCCGAGTGAGAAGCCGTCGCTGGTTCCCGAATAGTTGTCGCCGCTGCTGGTGCTTCCGTCATTGCCGGCCGCCGCACGCGCGCGTCGACCGCGGTTCTGGGTATGGGTGAACCAGCCGTAGCCGATGGCAAAGACGACCCCTGCAGCGATCAGAGTATTCATCATCGCGTTGCCCATTCACTGCCTCCCCGCAGCCTGCAATCCGTATTATTTGGTCGCACTCGACAAAGGTGCCGTTCATTGATCGTTCAAATAGGGTATGGAACTTGGGCTCCCAAAGAGTTCCATGTATTTGAAAGGGTTCCATTCATGAAGAAGCCGCTCATGGCAATTGCTGCCATTGCCACCCTTGCCCTGACGGCAGTGTCCCCGGCCCATGCCCAGCGCGGTGTCGCCGCGGGCGTTGCGGCCGGCATCATCGGCGGCGCCATTGTCGGCGGCGCGCTGGCCTCCCCGTATTATTACGGACCCGATCCCGCCTACGGCTATGGCCCCGGTTACTATCCGCCGCGCTACTACGCTCCGGGTCCGGGCTACGTCGCCGATGGCTATTATGGCGATGGCTGCGTCTGGCAGAAGCAGCGCTTCTGGGACGGCTACGCCTGGCGCATCCGTCGCGTTCGCGTCTGTGGCTGAGGCGCCTTGATCCGGCTCATCACGACTCATTCAGGTGGGCCGGTTCACTACGGATGCGCTGTTCATCTCCGGGCCTGAAAAAGACCGCTTTTTCTCGTCACAGCTCCGTGTGCGTTTACCGTGGATTGACCAATTGCGCGCTTCCTAGCTGCACGGTCGATTTCATCAGAGTGTGCGTGAAGCTTTGAAACCTGGACGCTCCCGACAGGGAACGTCCTTCTCCCAGGAGAGCCAAGAGCATGAAGAAGACTATTGTTGCCGCCCTCACGGTTGCGACGGTCGCCGGTTCGCTGGTGACCGCCACTCCGTCCGCGCAAGCCCGTGACGGCGTCGGCGTCGGCATCGCAGCCGGCCTGATCGGCGGCGCCATCGTCGGTGGCGCGATCGCCTCGAGCCGTCCGGCCTATGGCGGCCCGGTGTATGTCGCCGAGCCCGGCCCGCCGCCCCCGCCCTGCTACTGGCAGCGCCAGCGCTATTGGGACGGCTACGGCTGGGTCGTTCGCCCGGTTCGCGTCTGCTACTGATCTGATCGCGCGGCGCTAACGAGTGTCACGATCGAAGCCCGGCCGACATCATCGGCCGGGCTTTTTCTTTTGGTGAGAAAGCGAGGCTCGTTATCGCGCCGCCTGGATCGCGCGCAGCACGTCTTCGCTCGGCCAGCAATCGACCTTCAGCCCTGCCGACTTCTGATAGGCACCGAGCGCGGCGCGCGTCTGCATGCCGGCCTTGCCGTCGATCTTGTCCTTGTAGAGCCCGACGCGCGTCAGCCCACGCTGCATCGTCTCGACATCCTTGGTGCGCAATTGCTTCGACGCAGCCCACGGCGTTGCGAACGGGAGCGGGCTCGTCATGCGATCGGCGAGATGACCGACGAACAGCACATAGAGGTCGGAGAAATTGTACTCCTTGATGACGAAGTAGTTCTTCGTGGTCAGGAACGACGGACCGTAGATGCCTTCGGGCTGCAGCAGAGAAGCCGGCTGCGCTTGTTCGGCGGCGCTCAGCTTCTCACCACGCACCGGCACAAAGCCTTCGCGCAGCCACTGACCGATCGGCTTCGTCACCTCGGGCACACCGGTGGTGCAATCGACCTTGGCCGGCGCCTGCACCTCGTAGGCCCAGCGCACCCCGCTCTGCCAGCCCTTGTTGACGAGCTGCTGCGCGGCGGAGGCGAGCGCATCGGGGACCGAGTGCCAGATGTCGACGCGGCCGTCGCCGTCGAAGTCGACGCCATGCTTGTAATATTCCGACGGCAGGAACTGCGTGAGCCCGGTGGCGCCGGCCCAGGACGAGCGCATGTCCTTGCGCGTCACCACGCCTTCGTCCAGGATCTTCAGCGAGAGGATGAACTCGTTGCGGTAGGTGTCCTTGCGGCGGCCGACATAGGCCTGCGTCGCCAGCACGCGGACCAGATCATAAGGCAGCGTGTAGCGGCCGTAATCGGTCTCGCGGCCCCAGATCGCGAGCATCACGGTTGCGGGTACGCCCGACTTCTTCTCGATCTCGCTCAATTGCGGACGGTATTTCTGCAGCAGCCGCTGCCCCTCGCCCGCAAGCCGCGCGATCGAGGTTTCCCTGACATAGTCAGCCGGCACCTGCACGAACTCGGCCTGCGACGGCGCGCCGGTTGCGGGCCGTCCCGGCAGGATCAGATCGGGCAGCTTGTAGTCAGGCTCGAGCGCGCGCGTCTGTTCGTCGAACGTCTTGCGCGAGACGCCGGCCTGTTGCGCCTCCGGCCAGAGCGAGGCGATGAACTGCGTGAAGGCGGCATCGGCGGCGCGGGCGGACGACCAGCCGCAAGTGACCACGATCACCGCAGCGATGAGCGCCCGCCGCATCATGCCGCGATCACCGCGTCAGCTTCTTGTACTTCACGCGGTGCGGAATGATGCTGTCCTGGCCGAGCCGGCGCATCTTGTCCTTCTCGTAATCCTGGAAATTGCCTTCGAACCATTCGACATGGCTTTCGCCTTCGAAGGCCAGGATGTGGGTCGCGATGCGGTCGAGGAACCAGCGATCATGGCTGATGATGACGGCGCAACCGGCGAAATCCTCCAGCGCCTCTTCGAGCGCGCGCAGCGTATCGACGTCGAGGTCGTTGGTCGGTTCGTCGAGCAGCAGGACGTTGGCGCCGGACTTCAGCATCTTGGCGAGATGGACGCGGTTGCGTTCACCGCCGGAGAGCGCGCCGACCTTCTTCTGCTGGTCGGCGCCCTTGAAGTTGAACGACGAGCAATAGCCGCGCGAGTTCACTTCCTTCTTGCCGAGCAGGATCAGCTCGTTGCCGCCGGAGATTTCTTCCCACACGGTCTTCTTGCCGTCGAGCGCGTCGCGCGACTGGTCGACATAGCCGAGATGCACGGTCTCGCCGACCGTGATCGTGCCCTTGTCAGGGGTCTCCTGCTTGGTGATCATCTTGAACAGCGTGGTCTTGCCGGCGCCGTTGGCGCCGATCACGCCGACGATGCCGCCGGGCGGGAGCTTGAAGGTGAGGTCGTCGATCAGCAGGCGATCGCCGTAACCTTTGCTCAGTGTTTCGAAGTCGACCACGTTGGCGCCGAGGCGCTCGGCGACCGGGATGACGATCTGCGCGGTCTGGGTCTGCTTCTCGCTCGCCTGCTTGAGCAGTTCTTCGTAGCGCTGGTAGCGCGCCTTGGACTTGGCCTGGCGTGCCTTCGGCGACGACGCGACCCATTCCTGCTCGCGCGCAATCGTCTTCTGGTGCGCGGCGTCCTCGCGGCCTTCCTGCTCCAGGCGCTTCTGCTTCTGGATCAGCCAGGACGAGTAATTGCCTTCGTAGGGAATGCCCTTGCCGCGATCGAGTTCGAGGATCCAGCCGGTGACGTTGTCGAGGAAGTAGCGATCGTGGGTGACGATCAGGATCGCGCCAGGATAGTTGCGCAAATGGCCTTCGAGCCAGGACACCGACTCGGCGTCGAGATGGTTGGTCGGTTCGTCCAGCAGCAGCAATTCGGGCTGGTCGAGCAGCAGCCGGCACAGCGCGACGCGGCGGCGCTCACCGCCCGAGAGCTTGGTGACGTCGGCATCGTCGGGCGGACAGCGCAGCGCGTCCATGGCCTGGTCGACCTTGCTGTCGAGATCCCAGAGACCCTGGGCCTCGATCTCGTCCTGCAGCCTGGTCATCTCGTCGGCGGTCTCGTCCGAATAGTTGACGGCGAGCTCGTTGTAGCGGTCGAGGATCGCCTTCTGCTTGGCGACGCCCTGCATCACGTTCTCGCGCACCGAAAGCGCGGGATCGAGCTGCGGCTCCTGCTCGAGATAGCCGACGCGGGCGCCCTCGGCGACCCAGGCCTCGCCGGTGTATTCCTTGTCGAGACCGGCCATGATCTTGAGCAGGGTCGACTTACCGGAGCCGTTGACGCCGAGAACGCCGATCTTGGCGTCCGGATAAAAGCTCAGGCGGATGTTATCGAGCACCTTGCGGGTCGGGTAGCTCTTGGTCAGGCCTTCCATGAAGTAGACGAACTGGCGCGCCATGGGTCCCGTGAAACCTTCGATTTGAGGGAAATTTGCTTGCAGCCGATGTAGCGATCCCGCCCCCAAAGGGCAACGTTTTCCCTCCGTTCACCACGGATGAATACCGGGCGGACACCATCCTGACCCGATCCGGACAATTGAAACCATCTTTTAATCAATCGGGCCAAAGCTCGCTGTCGCGCTGGCACAAGCGCCACCCGCTCAGAACGAACGGGAGAACAGCGAGACCGCGTCATGGCCCTGATCGAGACCCACTCCATCGCCGTTCCGGCCGACGCCGGGAACGCGTCCGGACTCGCCACCGGGATCAAGGGCTTCTGGAAGCGCTTCTTCGCCACCGCCTTCAACCCCTACCGGCCCGAGCTGCACTACATGCGCGGCCCCGGCCCCGCCTGGCGCGCCAAGCACGGCATGAATGCGCCGGTCCGGCTCAAGCCCCGCGATCTCTAAGGCGCACCTCACCTATCCGATTTTTGAAGACCCAGACTGCTTGCGCGCAGGCGTGATTGCGCGCAACCATGGCCCGGTTCCGAACGATGGCGTCCCCGCTTGCGCCGTCAATTTTCGCCGTCAACTCTGGCCCTGGAAGAACGCTGATGACGCGGCTGCGCTGTGCAATTCTCGACGACTATTTCAACCTCGCCCTCGACGTCGCCGACTGGCCGAAACTGGCCGACCGCGTCGACGTCACCGTGTTCAACCATCCCTTCGCCTCGGAACAGGCCGCGGCCAGCGCACTGGCCGATTTCGAGATCGTCTGCGCGATGCGCGAGCGCACTGCGTTCCCCAAGAGCCTGTTCGACAAGCTGCCGAAGTTGAAGCTGCTGCTGACGTCAGGCATGCGCAACGCCTCGATCGACATGGAGGCCGCGAAGGCCAAGGGCGTCACCGTCGGCGGCACGCAATATTCGCGCGACCCGACCGCGCCGCTGACCATGGGCCTGATCCTGGAGCTGACCCGCGGCATCGGCCGTGAGAATGCGCGCATGCACGCCGGCGAGCCCTGGCAGACCTTTGCGGGCGTGGAGATCGAGGGGATGACGCTCGGCGTCATCGGGCTCGGCAAGCTCGGCACCAAGATGGCCGGCATCGCGAAGGCGTTCGGCATGAACGTGATCGCCTGGAGCCCGAACCTCACTCCGGAGAAGTGCGCGGCGGCCGGCGTCGGCTATGCCACCAAGGAGGAGCTGTTCGCCAAGGCCGACATCGTCACCATCCATGTGGTGCTGAGCGATCGCTCGCGCGGTCTTGTCGGTCGCGCCGATCTGGCGCGGATGAAACCGACCGCCTTCCTCGTCAACACCGCGCGCGGACCGATCGTTGACGAGCAGGCGCTGCTCGAGGCGTTGCAGCAGAAGAAGATCGCGGGCGCCGGCATC
>Ga0207426_1001228_pt1 | contig 22610 bp, 17 predicted proteins | sample AraplaMF_Cvi_mMS_FD_184265 | JGI IMG/M metagenome (GOLD analysis project Ga0207426, IMG submission 184265) | Arabidopsis root microbial communities from the University of North Carolina, USA - plate scrape MF_Cvi_mMS (SPAdes) (version 2) | ecosystem: Host-associated > Plants > Roots > Endosphere... | reverse complement strand
GCTCGCCGATGGCGCTCGCGGTGATCGGCGGCCTGATCTTCTCGACCATCCTGTCGCTGGTGTTCGTGCCCGCGATGTTCATGGTGATGGACGATCTCGGCGCCCTGATCTGGCGCTTCGGAAAGCGCCTGATCGTGCACAGCGAGGATGCGGAGACGGACGGTCATCACGGGGCCGCGGATGCGGGCGCGCCGCCCGTGTCGAAGAACATCGTGCATCCCGCGGCGGAATAGAGGTCGCGCGACGGGGCGGCCATAAGCCGCCCCGTGCCCGCGATCTGAATTACTGACGTTGCATTACACGCAAAGCGGCCTGAACGACCCTACTCGTTCCGCGCGATCGCGGTCAGCTTGGTCATGTTCCGCAGCAGGATCCGGCCGCGCTGCAGATCCAGGATCGCTTCCTTGCGCCAGGCCTGGAGCTGGCGGTTGACGCTCTCGCGGGCGGCGCCGACGAAGACGCCGAGTTGCTCCTGCGAGATGTGCACCTCGGAGCCGAAATCCGCGGCGAGCGCGCAGAGCCGGCGCGCGAGGCGCACTGGCAGCGGCTGCAGCATGGACTCTTCCATGCGCTCGCTCTGCCAACGGATGCGCTGGCACAGCAGCGCGATGATCTTGATCGCGACCTTCGGCTCGCGCTCGAGGAAGCCGAGGAAGTCTTCGCGCCGCAGCACGAACAATTCGCTGGCCTCGCCTGCCGTCGCATCCGCGGTGCGGTCCTGGCCGTCCAGCACCGCGACCTCGCCGAACAGGTCGCCGGGACCCATGAAATTCAGCGTCAGCCGGCTGCCGTCGGAGGCGCCGGTCTCGATCCGGACCTGGCCGCGGCGGACGCCGAACAGCGCGTCCCCGCCGTCGCCCTTCTGGAACAGCACCTCGCCGTTCGCCAGATGCTGGGTGTGGCAGAGATTGGACAGCCGCTGGAGCTCGTCCGCGCCGAGATCGGCGAACATCGGGTTCATCTTCAGGATGACCGCAAATTCGGCCTGTTTGCTCATTTCAACGTCCTTGTGAATTTGCGTGTCAAATCTCGCCGGCAAATCGCTTGGAACCATCAACGTCAGGATCGCGTAAAACCGCGCGGGGGAAGTGTGTCATAAGTCACATAACTTTGCAGCACCCCCTGACTATTTTTGACCGCTTGGAGCCGCTTCCCGTCCGGGGATAAACTCACGCGCAAGAGACGGGTGAGCGGCCGGTTTCGGCGCCGTTCGTCCGTCGTTGGAAAGTCGACATGAGAGCTGTGAAATTCGCCGGCGCCGCGGTCGCCGCTGTCATCATCGTGATCGCGATTCTGCTCGTGGTCGGCATCCCCTCGGGCTTCCTGACCTCGACCATTGCCGCGCGGGTCGAGAGCGCCACCGGCTATCGCCTCTCGATCGACGGCACCACGAAGATCAGCCTCTGGCCAACGCTGAACGTCACGCTGAACGACCTCACGCTCCAGGACCCCAAGGACCGCAGCGGCATCACGCGCCTGACCGTCGACAGCGTGCAGGCCGACATGTCGCTCTCCAGCGTGTGGTCGGGTAGCCCGAAGGTCAGCGAGCTCATCGTCACCCATCCCGTGCTCTACCAGCCGCTGCTGCGCGAGCGCCTGCCGAACGCCGGCGGCACGTCGAAGCCTGTTACGCTCGACACCGCCGGGGCGACCATCGACCGCGTCAAGGTCATCGACGGCGAGGTCGCATTCGCGCGGCTGCGCGACCGCGTCGAGGGCCGCATCAGCGCCATCAATGCCGATGCCGTCGTTGGCGGCGACCGCAAGGTCAACATCACCGGCACCGCGCGCGTCGGCGATCACCCGACCAAGTTCGACATCAAGGCGACCACGCCGGCGCCGCCGGCCGAACGGCCGACCATTCCGGTGGATTTCGCCATCGACATGCCCGACGTGCTGAAGTCCCAGCTCAACGGTCATGCCGAGATGCGGCTGAACGGCGATGTCCTGATGATCAACGGCGTGAGCGGCAGGCTCGGCGACGGCGCCTTCAACGGCTGGGCCTCGGTCGACATCGCCAGCAAGCCTCTGGTCAAGGTCGATCTGGATTTCCAGCGCCTCGCGATTCCGCTGGCGAAAACACCTGACGGCGCGCCGGGACAGCCCTGGAGCAATGCGCCGATCGACGTGTCCGGGCTGAACTATGTCGACGCGCAGGTGCGAATCTCCGCGAACGAGGCGGTGATCGGCGATGCCCGCCTCGCGCCGCTTGCGCTCGATGCCAAGCTTGCCGGCGGGGTGCTGAAGGCCGGTACCGCCAATCTCGGCGCCTATGGCGGCCAGGTCTCCGGCGAAGTGATCCTGGACGCGACCACCGGCGCGCCGAGCTTTGCCATGCATTCCGATCTCGTCGGCGTGCGCGCGCTGCCGCTGCTGCAGGGCCTTGCCGAATTCGACCGGATCGACGGCAAGCTGCAGGCCAAGCTCGCTTTGCGCAGCGCCGGCACCAGCCAGCGCGCGCTGATGGCGAACATGCAGGGCACGGCCTTCGTCAATTTCCAGGACGGCGCGATCCGCGGCATCAACGTCGCGCAGATGATCCGCTCGCTGACGACCGGCACGCTGTCCGGCTGGCAGGATAGCCAGAACGCCAGCCAGGAGCAGAGCACGGATCTGTCGCAGCTCTCGGCCTCCTTCCGCATCGACAAGGGTCAGGCCGTGACGACCGATCTCAATTTGATCGGACCGCTGGTGCGCGTGACCGGCGCCGGCACGATCGCGCTCGACACCAAGATGATGGGCTTTCGCGTCGAGCCCAAGCTCGTGATGACGACCGAAGGCCAGGGCCGCGCGAACGAGCCGGTCGGCTTCGGCATCCCCGTGATGATCCAGGGCAGCTGGTCGCAGCCGAAGATCTACCCCGACATGGCCGGCATGCTGGACAATCCCGATGCCGCCTATGCCAAGCTGCGCGAGATGGGCAAGGGCCTGTTCGGCCCCGACGGCGCCGGGCTCGGCAATATCCTGGGAAGCCTGGGTCTCGGCGGCGCTGCCGCACCGGGCGGCAACGCGGCCGGCGGCGCCAACCCGCAAGCGCAGCAACCGGGGCAGAACAATCTGCTCGGCGGCCCGCTCGGCGAGGCGATCGGCAATCTGATCCAGCAGGGGATGTCCGGCGGCGCGGGAACCGGAGCCAGCACCGGCCGCAGCCGCAGCCTGCCGGCACCCTCCTCGACCCCGGCGCCGCAGGCTTCGCCGGCGCCCTCCGCCCAGGAGGACGCTCCGGTGGCACAGCAGGATAGCCAGCCGATGAACGACGTGCTGCGGCAGCTCTTCAATCGATGATGGGCGGACCGGGCTGGATTTCACGCCAATCCCCTTACATCGGCTGACCCGCCCGCTGCTTCCTCCGAACGGATGAGGCTGCGACAATTCACCACCCTGCCGCCTGTCCCGGCGTCCACAACAGGTAACCACACCGGCGGTCCGGCGGTCCGCTGTCCCAAATTGTGATAAAAGGGCGGCCGGGGCCCGTGCGGCCCAAAGCGCCGGCCTTGGTGGCGGCGCGAGAGGATCCGGATGGCAGGGGCGAACGACAAGACACGGTTTTTGCGCGAGGGCCTGTTCGCCAAATATGTCGTCTCCCTCGTCGGCCTCGTCGTGTTCGTGCTCGCCGTCAACGGCGCGATGGAGACCTGGATCTCCTATCGCGCCACCAAGACCCAGCTGACGGACGGGCTGGAGGACAAGGCGCAAGGCGCCGCCCGGCGGATCGAACAGTCGATCTCCGAGCTCGAGCGCCAGATCAGCTGGGTGACGCGGGCGAGCCAGGACACGCTCGAGAAGCGCCGTGCCGACTACGCCTCGCTGCTGCACCAGGTCTCGGTCGTCAATCAGCTGTTCCAGCTCAACGGCGACGGCCGCGAGGTGCTGCGCGTCTCGCGCCAGTCGACCACGACCGGCGGCAATGCCGACCTGTCCCGCGACATGCGCTTCACCGACACGGTCGCGCGCGGCGTCAGCTATGCGCCGGCCTGGTTCTCCGACCGGACGCCATTGATGTCGATCTCGGTCGCGCATTCCGGCTTCAACGCCGGGGTCACGGTCGCCGAGATCGATCTCGGCTTCCTCTCCGACTTCCTGTCCGACGCGCAGGTCGGCAAGGCAGCGTTCGCCTATGTGGTCGATCCGCGCGGCCGGGTGCTGGCGACGTCGTCAAAGGGGCCTGACATCGGCAAGGACCTGTCGAAGCTGCCGCAGGTGGCGGCTGCGATCGCGCCCGGACGCGAATCCGAGACGTCCGGCACCGACTTCAACGGCCATGCCGTGATGAGCGCGGCGAGCACGGTACCCAAGCTCGGCTGGAGCGTGCTGTTCGAGCAGCCGACCACGCAGGCCCTGATGCCGATCCGCGACCAGCTGGTGCGCATCGCGCTGCTGATCGGCATGGGGCTGATGGTCGCGATCCTCGCCGGCACGCTGCTCGCCCGCCGCATGATCATTCCGATCACCGCGCTGCGCGACGGCGCGCACAAGCTCGGCGAGGGCGATTTCAGCCATCGCATCGACGTGCATACCTCCGACGAGCTGGAAGACCTTGCCGGCCAGTTCAACCGCATGGCCACGCAGCTGCAGGAGACCTATTCGAACCTGGAGACCAAGGTCGAGGAGCGCACCCGCGACCTCGCGCAGTCGAACCACGAGCTCAAGGTGCTGGAAGAGGTCGGCCGCGCGGTCTCATCCTCGCTCGATCTCAACGCCGTGCTGCCGACGATTGCGGCCCGCGCGATCGAGATCACCCATGCCGACGCGGTGCTGATCTACGGCTATGACGCCGAGACGCGCCGCTTCAACCTGGTGGACTCCAACGGCATCGACGGGTCCGTCGAGGGCGCGCACGTCACCATCGAGGAAGGCGAGAACATCCTGAGCGATGCCGCCCGCAGCGGCGAGCCGATCGCGATCGCCGACCTCGAACATGCGGCCGGACAGCCGCTGCGCGACGCCGCGGTCGAGGCCGGCTTCCATTCGGTGCTGGTGGTGCCGCTGGTGGACCAGCAGGGCACGCTCGGCTCGCTGGTGGTGCTGCGCCGCCCCGGTGGCGAGTTCGCCGGCAGCCTGATCGGCCTGATGCGCACCTTCGCCAACCAGGCCGTGCTGGCGATGCGCAATGCGCGGCTGTTCACCGAGGTCGATCACAAGAGCCACGCGCTGGAGACCGCGAACGAAACCGTGCGCGCCCAGGCCGACAAGCTGCGCGTGCAGACCGAGCAGCTCAAGGACTGGAACAAGTCGCTGGAGGAGCGCGTCAAGACCCAGCTCGGCGAGATCGAGCGCATCCGCAAGCTCGAGCGTTTCCTGGCGCCGCAGGTGGCGCAACTGATTGCGTCCTCCGACAGCCCCGAAGGGCTGCTCACCAGCCAGCGCCGCGAGGTCACGGTGGTGTTCTGCGACCTGCGCGGCTTCACCGCGTTCACGGAAGCGACCGAGCCGGAAGAGGCGATGAACGTGCTGCGCGAATATCACGCCGCACTCGGCAAGCTGATCTTCAAATACGAAGGCACGCTCGACAAATATGCCGGCGACGGCGTGATGATCCTGTTCAACGCGCCGATCCAGTTCGAGGATCACACCCAGCGCGCCGTGAGGATGGCGCTGGAGATGCGCGACACCATCGGCCCGCTGACCGAGCGCTGGCGCAACCGCGGCCACAGCCTCGGCTTCGGCATCGGCATCGCAGTCGGCTATGCCACGCTCGGCCAGGTCGGCTTCGAGCAGCGGCTGGAATATGCCGCGATCGGCAGCGTCACCAATCTCGCCTCCCGCCTCTGCAGCGAGGCCAAGCCCAACCAGATCGTGGCCAGCCGCCGCGTCTACGGCATCGTCGAGCCCTGGGTCGAAGCCCGCGCCCTCGACGATCTCCAGCTCAAGGGCTTCAATCACCCCGTGCTGGCGATGGAGATCCTGAACTGGCGCGAGGAAGTCGAGAACGTGGTGGATGCCGCGGCGGCGGCGGCACGCCGGCGAGGGTAGCGACAACCTTGTAGCCCGGATGAAGCGCAGCGAAATCCGGGGTCGTGCCACAAGCGACTGTGGTCCCGGATTGCGCTTCGCTCCATCCGGGCTACGGGACCAACAAAATTTCGAAAACAACCCCATGCACAGTAGACCGGTGCTGCGGAATCAAGGGCTTGCGCGCGCCTCTCGCGTGCGCCGAACCAACTTGACCCGTCGGGCAAAACACATCGTCTCCGGCACCCCCACGAACCACATCCCTGCTCCCCGCGACTAACCATCGCCTCAACGGCGAGGCGGATTCGTGGGAGAGAGCCGTGGCGTTTGCCTTGCCTTCGCGTGCGTATGATCTGCAAATGCTGGACCGCCCCGTCGACCGCGCGCGCGACCAGGGCTGGGTCTATGGGCTGCCGCCGGGCATCAGCAGCGAGCAATGGCCGCTCGATCCCGTCACGGGCTATCCGCTGATGCACGGCTTCACGCTGCTGCTGCCGGAGGATTATCGCGTGCATGGCGCGGACATCGTCGCGGTGTCGTTCTTCGCCACCGCGCCCGATCACAATGACGGCGGCGCGCCTGACGATCCTGAAATCCGCGAGGCGGTGATGGCGCGGCCATCGCATCCGCGTCTGTCGCGCATGACCGACATCCTCGACTACGAATATGCCGCGTTGCTGCTGACCAGAGCCGAATACGAAGGCCCGTTGGCGACGCCGCCGGCGCCGCTCGCGCTGGCGACGGCCGAGCGGCCGCGCTGGCTCGACGTCGGCAGCGCCAGCGCCTTCTTTGAGGCCGCCGCGCTTTACGCGAGGAAGATGTTCGCGACCCCACCGCGCACCGATCTCGGCGAGACCCGCGCGATCGCGATGTCGCCGCGCGCGACCGATCCCAACGCCGGCAAGGGTCCGCAGGACGAGCACGTCCGCAAGAACCCGCCGACCGGCTACCAGCCCTATTTCTATTTCGTCGGCGGCGTGCCGAGCGGCGACAACTATCGCATGCACGACTGGGCCAAGGACCACGCCCCCAACCATCTCGGCGGCACCATGCGGCCGTCCCAGGCCGAGCCGGAGATGAGCCCGTTCTACGTCGAGTTCGAGGAATATTTCGGCGGCTACAATTTCGGCGGCGGCAATGCGCAGCTCGACTTCAGGGACATGAAGTTCGACTGGGCCTGCGGGTGATCACACTCCCCGCTTCGGCCCGATCGCCTCGAAGCCGGCTTTCTGCTCGTCGCTTAAGTCCGCCTCGAAATCGTCGAGCGCATCGGCGACGCCGTTCACCTCCTGCAGCATCGTCTGCAGCCGCGTCTTCACTTCGGTGAGGCGGGCCTGCGGCGTCTCGGCGGGCTTGGCCGGGCAGGCGCTCAGCGTCTGCATGGTGCGCAGCGTGGTGTCCTGGAGCACGTCGAGACGGGCGCGCGCGGTCTCGTCGAGGCGAAGCGTCGTGGCCATGTCGGCGACGGGCCATTGCTGCTGCACGAGCTGCTCGTACTGACGCTGCAGCTTCTCGTCATAGCGGGGATCGCTGTCGGCATCGCAGGCCGATGCCGCCTGCGCGTCCTTCTTCTGGCCCGCGGCCAACGCGGCGCGGCGGTCCCTGGCCAGCCCGTTGAGCTTTGCCTTCTGGCGGTCGTCGAGGAGACCCTCGAATTTTGCGAGCGGCGGCGCGAAATTGTCCATCGCCCTGATCATCACGGCAAGGCGCTCGCGCATCAGGCCGAGGCGCTCCGCTGCGGTCGTGGGCACCTCTGACGGGCAGGTCGCGCGGATGCTGTCGCGGGCCGCCTGCCAGGTGCTCACGACTTCGTCGAGCGCGGCGCGCTGCACTTCGTTGGGCTGCACGGTGGCGGCAATGAGATCCGCAGGGAAGCCGGCGGGATCGCTGACGTCGCAGATGTTCTGCGCCGACGGGATCTTGCGCGCGCGCCGGCCTTGCGGCGCGGTGTAGGCGGCGAGCTCGGTCGCGGCATAGGGCGAGAACAGCGCGGCATAGATGTCGCCATAGCCATACAGCGAGATGCCGGTGGTGTCGGCGAAGATGATCGCGTTCGCGAGATCGTCATGCGCGAACGGCCAGAACACCGGGCCGGCCCAGCCGTAGCTGCCGTCGGGATGACGCCACCAGCCCTGCGGGGCGCGGCCGCCGCGCCAGCCCGCGAGCGCAGCCTGCGCCGAGAGAGCCGCACGGATGACGTAGGGGTTATAGGCCTGCCCACGCTCGGCACTGCGCGGATCCTGCGATCGCAAGGCGGCGGAGCGGTAGCGACCACCGCGCACCGCCATGCGGGAATGGCGCAAGCGCGACATGCCGATCACATGGCCGACGGCGAAACGGGCAACGCCGAGCGGGCCGCCGCGCAGTCCGAACTGCGCCTCGGCCCTGTCGGGCAGCAGCACTGTCGCAATCAGGAGGGTTGCGCCGGCGAGCACCAGTCCCATGCGTCCCGACATGACCGCCGATCTGGCCACTTGCTGGCCCTCCTCCCGCACGAAGCGCGCAATGCGTCGCACCCATGATGACGCGCAGAGGAACCAAAGGTTCCGAGCTGGACAGGTCAAAGCGTCGCAATAGGCAACGCCGACGAAGTGTCACTCCGCCTTTTGCGGCAACACGAACGTCTGGCCGGGATAGATCAGGTTCGGGTTGTGGATCTTGCCGCGGTTGGCGTTGAAGATCACCGCGTAGCGGGCACCGTCGCCATAGGCGAGCCGGCTGAGCGCCCACAGGCTGTCGCCGCGGGAGATCACACGGCTGCTGCCCCCCTCGGCCGGCGCTGCGCTGAGCGCGTCGGCGGGCGAGGCCGATGCGACGGTCGTGGACGCAGGCACCCGCGCCATGGCTCTTGGCTTTGCCGCGCGGGCCGCGGGCCTGTCAGGCGCCGAAGCCAGTCGCGGTGCAGGCAGCGACGCCACGACGTCCGATTTGTCGTCCGCGGCGGGTTTCGCCTCCTGCCGCGCGACCGGTGCGGGGCGCGGGGGCGGCGGCGGTGCGGCGGCGATGGTGACCGGCATGGTGCGGCTGGACTGCAGCACGGTGCCGTCGGGCGCCTTGGCGCGCAGCGTCAGCTCGTAGCTGCCGGCAGGGAGTTGCGGCGGCGTCATGACGAACTGGCCCGAGGCATCGGCCACGACCGTGTCGAGCGGCTGACCGTCGCGCAGCAGCTCGACCTTTGCCCCAGGCACGGCCCGGCCTGCGATCACCGCCGCCTCGCCATGATCGTCGACACGGGCGACGTCAAACTTGGGACCGGCATCCGTAACCGCCGGCGCCGGCTTGACCGGGGCAAGATCGGCGAGCGCGGCCGTGACCTGCTTCTGGGTCTCGGCCAGCGGCTTCGAAGCTGCGGGCTCGGGCTGGGCCGCGGCGAGCTTCGGATCCGCGGGCTTCGGCTCCGGCTTCGCTTCGGGCTTCGCGGCCGCCATGGCCTCGGGCTTGGCTTCCGGCTTGGCGGCGACGGCGATCTCGGTGCCCGCTCCGCCCGGCAACAGGCGGCGCAACTCGGTGGGACCGATCACAAGGACGGTGCCGACCACCGCGAGCAGGCAGAACGCAATGAGGGCCTTGGTTGCGGTCATCATCTGAGGTCGAACCCTTGCTGGCAAATCAGCCGATGGCGGCAAGGTGCGCCGATTTGGTTACGGCAGCAAGTCGGCCGAAGGGATGATCGCCCATCGTTGCCATGCGTGCCGGATGAACCCGCGCAGCCCCCTCGGCGTCAAATGAGCGAGGCCGCCGCGCGGCTATATTTTAGGGATTTTTCCATGACCGCATCTTTTCGCACCGCGCCATGGCTGGCGCTCGCCCTGACACTCGTCGCCGCGCCCGCGCTTGCGGCCTCCGGCCCGCCGCCGGGGTTCGTCCTCACCGACGATGCCGACTTCGCCTTCACCTCGCCCGACGGCGCCACCAAGCTCGAGCAGTACATGAAGGACGGCGGCGACTGGGACGTCAAATGGCAGGTCTGGGCGCGCCGCGGCGACCAGATGACGGAGCTGAAGCCCGAGCAGGGCTACGGCGCCGGCTTCCGCTTCACCAGCGACTCGCAATGGCTGGTGCGGATGCAGAAGACCGGCTCGGGCGAGCAGGATCTGTTCCTCTACCATGTCGAGAACGGCGCCTTCGTGAACGCGACGAAGAAGTCACTCAGCGATCTCGCCTGGGATTATTTCCACAGCCGGCCCGACACCAGGAACATGAAGCTCGACTATCACATCTCGGCCAACCTGATGAAGGGCACCGAAGATGGCTATCGCTGGCTCGGCGTCGACTGGCCCAACAACCGCTATCTGCTGATCTCGCTGTCGGGCGAGATGGACAAGCATCCGAAGAACGTCGCGGTGAAGGGACTGGCGGATTGGAAATGCCGCTACGACCTCCAGACCGGCAAGTTCGACGTGCCCAAGATGTTCGCCAAGGGCAATGCGCAGGCGTTGAACTGGGAGATCAAGCGGTAAGGCGCTTCGTAGGGTGGGTTAGCCAGCGGCGGCGCGAAGCCCAGTCCGCTGGCGTAACCCACCACTTCTGCCGCCGTGGAGATTGAAGAGGTGGGTTACGCCTCCGGCTAACCCACCCTGCGGAACCTGCGCGTTCCGCCGTCGGAACCAACCCACTGATTCCACTCCGATTCACATTTTCCTAACCCTTCATGGTAACGGGGCCTTGTCGGTTTTGATGCATCTTGCATCCCACGGGAGGGCTGGATGGGCACATCGATCCGATGGACCGCGCGGATGCGCGCGCTGCTGCGCCGCTGGCGTGGCGCGCCGCTGACATGGCTGATCGTCGGCGGCTTCGTGCTGATGGCCGCGACCGCCATCGGCACCGGGCTCACCGTCGACCGCTTCCGGCAGAACGCGATCGAGAGCGGCCGCGACAGCCTGGAAAATTCGGTGCGGCTGCTGGCCCGCCATTTCGACCGCGAGTTCGAGGATTTCGCGGTGCTGCAGAAGAGCATCATCGCGGAGCTCGAAGGCCACGGCATCGCCTCCGCGGACGTGTTCCGCAGCGAGATGGGCACGCTCGCCATGCACGAGGTGCTGCGCAACAAGGCCAGCGGCTGGTCCGACGTTGCCGGCGCCAACGTGTTCGACGCCAACGGCGTCCTGATCAATTCGTCGCGGCGCTGGCCGGTCGCCGACATCTCGGTCGCCGACCGCGGCTATTTCAACCGCCTCAAGAACGATCCGGCTTCGCAGGAAGAGGTCGAGGTCGTGCCCGGCCGGCTCGGCGACGGCTTTGCCATCGTGTTCGCGCGGCGGGTCTCCGGCCCGCGCGGCGAGTTCCTGGGCATCGTCTCGCGCGCGATCGCCCCGGCTCAACTCGAATCCTTCTTCGCCTCGAGCGGACTCGGCGAGGAATCCTCGATCGCGATGCATCACCAGAACGGCCAGCTCCTGGCGCGCTTTCCGCATGTCGCGGCGATGATCGGGCAGAACTTCCGGACCGGCTCGCCCGAGCAGATGGCCGTGTTCCAGCGCACCTTCGTCACCACGCAGATCGCAAGCCCGATCGACGGCAAGGACCGCATCGTCGCCTCGCGCATGCTGACCGGCGAGCCGCTGGTCGTGGTCGCGACCAAGTCGCTGGACGCGACGCTCGCGACCTGGCGCACGCAAACGAAATTCTTCGTCACCGTCGCCGTGACGTCGATCGGCCTCCTGGTGCTGACGCTGTTCCTGATCTTCCGCCAGATGACGCACCGCCTCTCGGTCGAGAAGCAGCGGCTCGACACCGCGATGAACACGATGACGCAGGGCCTCCTGATGTTCGATCAGGACGAGCGGCTCATCGTCTGCAATCGCCGCTACGTCGAGATGTATGGCCTCTCCGCGGGCGTCGTGAAGCCGGGCGCCTATTTCCGCGACGTGATCCAGCACCGCCACGACACCGGCTCGTTCGAGGGCGACGTCGATTCCTATTGTGACGACATCCTGAGCAATACCGGCCGCACCCAGAGCACGATCGTCGAGACCACCGGCGGCCGCCTGATCGAGATCAAGAACCAGCCCGGCGCCGCCGGCGGCTGGCTCGCCACCCATGACGACGTCACCGAGCGCATCCGCGCCGACGAACGCATCGCGCATATGGCGCATTACGACGCGCTGACCGATTTGCCCAACCGCGTGCTGATGCGCGGCCATCTGGAGCGCCGGGTCGCCGAGCTCGCGCAAGGCAAGCCGTTCGCGATCCTCTATATCGACGTCGACGAGTTCAAGGGCGTCAACGATTCGCTGGGACACGAGGTCGGCGACGAGCTGCTGCGCCAGGTCGCGAACCGCCTGCGCGCCAGCGTCAGCGGCAACGACCTCGTCGCGCGGCTCGGCGGCGACGAATTCGCCATCGTCAAGGCCGGCACGAGCGACCAGGCCGAATTGACGGCGCTGGCGGACACGATCCTTGGCGCGTTGCGCGCGCCCGTGAACTGCATGGGTCAGGAAGTCCTGACCGACGCCAGCGTCGGCATCGCGATCGCGCCGGATCACGGCGACAATCTCGACGACCTGCTCAAGCGCGCCGATCTCGCGATGTATGCCGCAAAATCCGAGGGCCGCGGCACCTTCCGCATCTTCGTGCCCGAATACGACGCCAAGGCCCGGCAGCGCCGCCAGCTCGAGCTCGACTTGCGGCAGGCACTCGCCCGCGGCGAATTCGAGGTGCACTACCAGCCGCTGGTCGACCTCGCCGCCGACGTCGTCACCGGCTGCGAGGCGCTTTTGCGCTGGCGCCACCCCGAGCGCGGCATGGTCTCGCCGGCGGATTTCATCCCGGTCGCGGAAGACACCGGCCTGATCGGCGAGATCGGGGAATGGGTGCTGAAGCAGGCCTGCCACGAGGCTGCGAGCTGGCCCGGCAACATCCACATCGCCGTCAACGTCTCCCCGGTGCAGTTCCGGTCGCGGTCGCTGGCGCTGAAGGTCGCCGCCGCGCTTGCGGAATCCGGCCTCGCGCCCGGCCGGCTCGAGCTAGAGATCACCGAGACCGTCCTGATCCGCGACGACGAGGAGGCGCTGACGATCCTGCAGCAGTTGCGCGAGCTCGGCGTGCGCATCGCGCTCGACGATTTCGGCACCGGCTATTCCTCGCTGAGCTATCTGCACCGCTTCCCGTTCGACAAGATCAAGATCGACCGCAGCTTCATCAGCGATATCGGCCAGTCCGAAGATTCCTCGCCGATCGTGCAGGCCGTGGTCCACATGGCCGCCGCCCGCCACATGGCGACGACGGCGGAAGGCGTCGAGACAGAAGCCCAGCGCGAGGTGCTGCGCCAGCTCGGATGCAGCCAGATGCAGGGCTGGCTGTTCAGCCCGGCCGTGCCGGCTGCGAAGCTGAAGCAGCTGCTGTCGAAGCAGGCGGTGGCGGCTTAGCAGCGCAAGCTATCAGCCGAGCGCCAATGCCAGATGAACAGTCCGGGGATCCAGGCTGGCCGTACGACGGAAGCCGAGCCGATCGAAGACGCGGCGCATCGCGGAATTCTCCGGCAATACTTCCGCGGTCAGCTCCCTGAGACCGGCCTCGCGCGCCAGCATGATGAGGTGCTTCGCCAGCAGCGAACCGATGCCACGCCCCTGCCAGGCATCGATGACGACAAAGGCCATTTCAGCGGACATGGACTCGGACATGATGTACCGGCCGCCGCCAATGATGGCCGCTCGGCCCTCATGCGCCCCGCAGGCAACCAGCGCCACGTGGCTTTTGAAATCGACCTGCATGAAGAAGGCGCGTTCCTTGTCGGAGATGTGGCGCTTCGGCGCGAAGAAGCGCGTCTGAAGCGTTCGCGCGCTCACCTGATCCAGCGCGGCCAGCATGCCGGTTTCGTCATCCGGCCGAAGCGAGCGAATCTCGACGGGCGTGCCGTCACGCAGTTCCTCGCGGCAGCTATAGTTTGCAGCATCCATGAGAGCCGGTCCGTTTCGGTGGATCAGACCCATTTGACGCCGCGCGCCCTTGATTTGAATCAAGCAGATTGCAGGTGGACTTCATGGCGGCGGGAACGATTGCCGGTTTGTCCTCGCCATTGCGGCAGCACATGACGAACCGCGCGCATCTTGCAATCGCGCGGAGGTTCCATATCTCATCGGCATGATGAAGCTCACACGCATCCAGGACCACGCCATACAGGCGCTGACGGCAGGCATCGTCGGTGCCGAGACCTTCGATCGCGTCTTTGCGGGCATCCGCTTCGACGAGGTCGAGGGCACGATGCTCTACGCCTTCGCCAGGAACGAAGACGTCGCCTCCGACATCGAGGACGGTTACTCGCCTCTGATCGCCGCGCTCGCATCGCGGGTGCTGGGCAAGCAGGTCGACGTCGTCGTCGTGATGCCGAAGGTTCTGCAATAGGTCTTGGGAACGCGGCGTATCGTGGCTTCGTTCAGTCGACGAATGCCGCGAGCTCCTCGGGCGCGCCCGAAGGAAACGCTTCCTTGAGACAGTCGAGGAACGCGGAGACGCGGGCGCTCAGCAGCCGGCGCGACGGATAGAGCGTCCAGAGCGCGATCTCGGGCCCATCGACATCCCCCCAATGCACGAGCTTGCCGGCCGCGAGGTCGTGGCTCACGAGCGAGACCGGGAGCCGCGCGGCTCCGACGCCCGCGCGCACGGCATCGCGGACCATCATGAGCGACGCCAGGCGAAGCACCGGTTCGACCCTGATCTGTAGGCTGCCGGTCGGCAACGTCACATCCCAGACGGAATTGAGGTCGCTTGCGCCGCGCACCACGGCCGGGACTGCAGCATCGCCGATGGGGCGATCGAGCTCCGGGCTCGCCACGACCACCAGCCGATCGCGCAGAAAGATTCGCCCGACCAGCGTTTCGTCCGGATCCGGATTGACGCGGATCACCAGGTCATAGCCCTCCTCGATCATGTCGACGGCGCGATCTTCCGTCGTGACCTCGAGCCGGACCTCCGGATATCTGAGCGCGAACAGGGCGGCGAGCTTTCCCATTGCGGTCTGCGAAAACAGCAGCGGCGCGCTGATCCGCAAGCGTCCGCGCGGACTGTCACCGCCCGACGCGATTGCGGCCGCGGTCTCGTCGAGCTCCGCGAGCAACGCGCCGGTCCGCTCATAGAGCGCCCGCCCTTCCTGGGTGAGTTTCAGGGCGCGCGCGCCGCGCTCGAACAGGCGCAGATCGAGACTGCTCTCCAGCTCCGAGACCCGGCGGGACAGCGTCGCTTTGGGACGGCCGGAGGCCCGTGCCGCCCGGCCAAATCCTCCGTGCCGGGCGACGAGATTGAAGTCGGCGAGGGCAAGCAGGTCCATTCGTTCCACCAATGAGACACCTAGTCTATAAATAGCGTCTATCGGCCCAAATGTGGATCACTAATTTGCGGGGTGTCGTCTCAACCCCAACAAGGAGTGACCCCCATGACCATCCTCGTGACCGGCGCCACCGGCCGTGTCGGCCGCCACATCGTCCAGCAACTCGTCACGCGCGGCGCCGACGTCCGTGTGCTGTCCCGCGATCCCGCGAAGGCCGCATTCCCGGCCGGCGTGACGGTCGTGAAGGGCGACCTGCTCGACATCGACGCGCTGCGCACCGCGTTCAACGGCGTCAGCACGCTGTTCCTGCTCAACGCCGTGACCGGCGACGAATTCACCCAGGCGCTCATCACCCTGAACATCGCCCGCGAGTCCGGCGTCGACCGGCTCGTCTATCTCTCGGTGATCCACTCCGATCGCTTCGTGAACGTGCCGCACTTCGCGGTCAAATCGGGTGCCGAACGGATGATCGAACAGATGGGCTTTGGCGCCACGATCCTGCGTCCGTCCTACTTCATCGACAACGAGCACATGATCAAGGACGTCATCTTCAACCACGGCGTCTATCCGATGCCGATCGGCAGCAAGGGTCTCGCCATGGTCGACACGCGCGACATCGGCGAGGTCGCGGCGATCGAGCTGATCCGGCGCGAGCAGGCGCCCGGCAAGCTGCCGATCGAGACAATCAACCTGGTCGGCCCCGATACGCTGACCGGTTCGGACGTGGCCGCGATCTGGTCGGACGTGCTGGGCCGCCCGATCGCCTATGGCGGCGATGATCCGACCACGTTCGAGCAGAACCTCGCGAGCTTCATGCCGAAGTGGATGGCTTACGAAATGCGTCTGATGGCCGAGCGCTATGTCAGCGACGGAATGATCCCCGAAGCTGGCGACGTCGCGCGTCTGACCGCAATCCTGGGTCGGCCGCTGCACTCCTACCGCAGCTTCGCGAACGAGATCGTGTCGTCCGCCACGAATCCGGCCTGACCGCAGCGGCGGACCAAGCAAGACGAATGACGGGGCCCGGACGCCACGAGGCAGCATCCGGGCCTCGATCGATTGCGCACGATCCCTGTGTCATGTCCGCGCCGCAGATCGCCCGGCGCAGCGACGAGGTGACCTCCATGGAAAACCACGCTACCCTTTTCCGGCAAGAACAAGAGGAAGCGCAATCGTGTACGACTACATCATCGTGGGCGGCGGCTCGGCGGGGTCCGTGCTGGCCCACCGGCTCTCCGCGAAGAGCCCCAACAAGGTCCTGCTGTGCGAGGCCGGGCAGGACACGCCGCCCGGCAACGAGCCCGCCGAGATCAGGGACAGCTATCCGGGCACGGCCTATTTCGATCCGCGCTTCCACTGGACCGAGCTCAAGGTCACGACGCAGGTCGTCAGCCATAACAATCCGAACGAAGCGCGTCCGCCTTTACGCAAATACGAGCAGGCGCGCGTGCTCGGCGGGGGATCGTCGATCAACGGCCAGATGGCCAATCGCGGCGCGCCGACCGATTACGACGAATGGGACGCGCGGGGCGCGGCGGGGTGGACGTGGAACGACGTGCTGCCCTTCTTCAAGAAGGTCGAGCGCGACCTCGATTTCGACGGGCCCTATCACGGCAAGGACGGCCGCATTCCGGTGCGCAGAATTCCGAGGGAGCACTGGACCCGGCATTCCCAAGCGTTTGCCGATGCCTTCCACGAGGCCGGCCATCAATTCGTGCCGGACCAGAACGGCGAGTTCGTCGACGGCTATTTCCCGGTGACGCATTCCAACCAGTCCGAGCAGCGCGTTTCCGCCGCGATGGGCTATCTCGACCGCGACACGCGCAAGCGCGCGAACCTGACCATCTCCACCGGCACGCAGGTGCGGGAGCTGCTGTTCGAAGGCACGCAATGCGTCGGCGTCAAGGCCGTGGTCGACGGACGCGAGCAGGAATTCCGCGGACGCGAGATCATTCTCTCCTCAGGCGCGATCCACTCGCCGGCGCATCTGCTGCGCGCCGGCATCGGGCCGGTCGGCCATCTCAAGGATATGGGCATCCCCGTGCTGATGGGCTTGCCGGGCGTCGGCCAGCGCCTGATGGATCACCCCTCGATTTCGCTGTCGTCCTTCGTTCGCCGCGGCGCGCGCATGAACGAGCACACCAGGCGCCACATGCAGCTCGGCCTGCGTTATTCGTCGGGGCTTGCGGGCGTGCCGAAAGGCGACATGTTCGTCGTCCTGCTCAGCAAGTCCGCCTGGCATGCGGTCGGGGAGCAGATCGGCTCGCTGCTGACCTTCGTCAACAAGACCTATTCGGAGACCGGACAGGTCAAGCTTGCCGGGCGTGACCCCACGACCGAGCCGATCGTCGAGTTCAACCTCTTGTCGGACCGGCGCGATCTCGAGCGCTTGATGGACGGCTTCCGCAAGATGGCGGCCATCCAGATGAGCGACATCGTGAAGAAGGTGACCGACAAGCCGTTCCCGGCCGCCTATACCGACAAGGTCCGCAAGATCGGCGTGGTCAACACCAAGAACAGGATCCTGACCAAGGTCGCCGCGACCCTGATGGACGGGCCGGCGGCGCTGCGACACTATCTGATCGACAATTTCGTGGTCGAAGGCTTTACCTTCGACCAGGTGATGAACGACGACGAGGCGCTGGAAGCCTTCGTGCGCAAGGCGACCATCGGCGTGTGGCACGCCTCCTGCTCGTGCCGCATGGGCCGGGCCGACGATCCCATGGCGGTGGTGGACAACCAGGGCCGCGTCAAGGGCATCCAGGGCTTGCGCGTCGTCGACGCCTCGATCTTCCCGGTAGTGCCATGCGCCAACACCAACTTCCCGGTGCTGATGACGGCGGAGAAGATCGCGGCGGCAATGGTGCAGTGACGTGAGGGGCGGGCAAAGGCGCGCGCTTCGCGCGGGCTGTGCCCGCCGGGCATGTGCGCAAGAGGTTCGCGGGAGCATGGTGGGTTGCGCCATGCACCGGTTGCGGTCGAACGCGCGAGGGCGTTAGCGGCTAACCCACCCTACGGACCTTGAGATGACCGGCTTATTTCACCTGCTTCGCCGCCTGGATCTCGACGAACTCGGAGTCGGGATGCGTGACGATGGTGGCGAACATGATGCCGCTGATGATGATCGACCAGGCTGTGTCCCAATAAATCCAAAACACGTGCCACCCTCCGTTTTGGTGTCCTTCGCCCGCGGGATCAGGTAACGGCAGAATGAGGCGCCCGTTCCCGATGTGAAGCGCGGCGCAGGCGAGGCGCTATTTGGGTTTGGTCGGCGGTGGTGCGCGATCGGTTTGACCGGTGTGGCGCTTTGCCACGACATCCTCGTCGCGCGGGCCTTCGTGCGGGCGCGGCGGCGGCTTGGGCTGGCCGGCCTGACCGCCATGCTTGCCGCCCATGTCGGGCTTACCTTCGAGATCATTTTCGCGTGGCATGCCGGGTCAATGCCCGTGCGCGGCATTGGTTCGTTTGCATTGCCCTGTTTTCGCCTGTGAGCGAGTTCATAGGTTGGTCGCGGGTTGCAGTGCACGATGACCCGCGTGCGTCGCCGCACGGATTCGACGGACGGGGTTTGGCCTGATGCGAAAACGGCTGGTCGCCTGGACCATTCTGACCTGCGCGCTGGTCGCGGTCGCCGTGTGGACCGTGCTCGGGCCGCCGGACCGCCCGGCCGGCCCGCATCTGCCCTCGCGCAATTTGACGGCGGCCGTGCATTAGCCGCCCGCGCAGCAACCGATGCAATTTCGGTATCGATCGATCTCAACTGGAATTTGGTGCGGCAACGTGCCGCCCGCTATCCTCTCCGGCAAAACAACAACGCTGCATGGCCCCGAGGAGAACGCCCATGACGAGTCCGATCCACCGCGTTGCAGCCGGAACGTCCCGCGCCGCGATCGCAACCGCCCTCGCCTTTCTCGCCCTTATCCTTGGAGCCCGCGCCGGCATGGCCGAAACTTTCGCCTATGTCGGCAACGCCGACAGCAACGACATCAGCGTGTTCAAGCTGGCCGACAATGGCGAGATGACGCCGGTGCAGACCGCCGCCTTCACCGGCGTGGACAAGCCGGGCTCCTCGACGCCGCTCGCGGTCACGCCCGACCACCGCGTGCTGATTGCCGGCGTGCGCTCGCAACCGTTCCAGGCGGTGAGCTTCGCCATCGACCCCAAGACCGGCCAGCTCAGCCATATCGGCAACGGGCCGCTCGCCGACAGCATGGCCAATATCGCTACCGATCGCGGCGGCAAGGTGCTGTTCAGCGCCTCCTATGGCGGCAACAAGGTCGCGGTGAATCCGCTTGGCGCGAACGGCGTCGTCGCCGAGCCGAAGCAGGTGATCCCGACCGGGCTGAACGCGCACGCCTTTCTGCCCTCGCCCGACAACCGCTTCGTGTTCGCGACCAATCTCGGCTCCGACCAGGTGCTGAGCTTTAAGTTCGATGCCATTGCGGGCTCGCTGACGCCGAGCGATTTCCCGGCGATCAAGACGCCGGAGAAATCCGGGCCGCGGCACTTCGTATTCCATCCCAACGGCAATTTCGTCTATCTCATCCACGAGCTGAACGGCGACGTCGCGGCGTACTTCTATGCCGCTAGGAGTGGGGACTGGAGTGAGATCCAGCGCACCACGGCATTACCCGAAGGCTTCAATGGCAAGCCCTGGGCGGCCGACATCCACATCACGCCCGATGGCCGCTTCCTCTACGCCTCCGAGCGCACCACCAACACCATCACCGCCTACAAGGTCGATGCGGACAACGGCAAGCTGACCACGATCGGCAGCGTGCCGACCGAAAAGCAGCCGCGCGGCTTCAACATCGATCCCAGCAGCCGTTATCTCGCCGCGGTCGGCGAGCTCTCCGACGGCATGACGGTCTATGCGATCGACCCATCGAGCGGCGCGCTGACCAAGCTGAAATCCTATCCGACCGGCAAGAAGCCGAACTGGGTGGAGTTTGTGAACTTGCCGTAAGGGGGCGTTTGCTCCCCGTGTCTCCACATCGTCATGGCCGGGCATAGCCGTCCGAAGGACGGCGTCGCAAGCCCGGGCATGACGAGTTGGTTAGGTAGCGAGCCCCCCGAACCTTCCCGCCTTTCCGAAGACTAATTCAACGGGCGGCATCGCGCCGCCCGGCGCTGCGGCGATCTCGTCCGGACGGACCATGGCCCACTGCTGCCGCTTCTGCTATCGATGAGGCCGTCAAGGCCCCAACCGGAATGACCGATGCGTCCATTGCCTGCGCGTTCCTTTTCCAGACATCTCGTTGCATTCACCGGACTGCTGATGCTGTCCGCCGCGCCGCTCGCGCACGCGGCCGATGACGACGCGCCCAAGGGGCCCGCGGTCACGGTGCTCAAGGTCGCGAAATCCTGCTTCTCCGACATCGTCGAGGCCACCGGCACTATCATCGCGCGCGAGGAAACCTCGGTGCGACCCGAACGTCCGGGCCTCAAGGTCACGGAAGTGCTGGCGGAAGCCGGCGACACCATCACGGCCGGCCAGGTGCTGGCGCGTCTCGCGCTGCCCGAAGGCGGCACGCTTCAGGTCGCGGCGCCCGTGGCAGGCGTGATCGCGACATCGACGGCGCAGATCGGCAATTTGGCCTCGGCCAAGGGCGAGGCGCTGTTCACGATCGTGGCGCGCAGCGAGTACGATCTCGTGGGCCTGGTCGCGACCACCGATATCCGCAAGCTCGCGGTGGGCCAGCAGGCCACCGTGCGCATCGCCGGCGCCGGCGACCTCGAGGGCAAGATTCGCCGCATCGGGCCGACCGTCGAGCCGAACATCCAGCAGGGCATGGTCTATATCGGCATCTCCTCGCAGAAGCGGCTGCTGCTGAACGCGAGCGGCCGCGCGCTGATCAAGACCGGCCAGAGCTGCAACGTCGCGGTGCCGCTCACCGCCGTGCAATATTCGTCAGCCGGCACCGTGGTGCAGGTGATCCGCCGCAACCGCGTCGAAACCAAGCGCGTTGAGGTCGGATTGATGTCGGGCGGCAATATCGAGGTCCGTGACGGCCTCAACGAGGGCGACGTCGTCGTCGCCCGCGCTGGCGCGCTGCTGCGCGAAGGCGATCCCGTGCGCCCGGCGATGGCGAGCGCGGAAGCGGCGAAGTAGCAGCCGCAATCGTCATTGCGAGCGAAGGTCTCGCAACGCCGTCATTGCGAGGAGCCCTTGCGACAAAGCAATCCAGAGTCTTTCCGCGGAAAGATTCTGGATTGCTTCGCTGCGCTCGCAATGACGGTGGAGAGGCAGACTTGCCTCAAGCACGCATGCCGTAGGGTGGGCAAAGCGCAGCGTGCCCACGTCTTCTATCGGCATGTTGAGAGATAGAGGTGGTGGGCACGGCGCGTTGCGCCTTTGCCCACCCTACGAAGTGCCGCGAACTAACCGCCGGCTTCGCCGAAATGGACGTCTTCGAGCAGCGAGGACGACACGGTCGGGACCTGGTCGCCTTCAGAGGCACGCGAAATTGCGACGCGGGTCTTGTTGAAGACGCTCTCGGCGCTGCCCTGCGCATTGAGGTTGCCGAGCAGCTCGCCGATCAGCACGCTGTGCTCGCCCTTGCCGTCGTCGACGACCTTGCCGGGCGAAGCCGAAGAGAGGATCAGCGCATTGTCGGGCGCGCTGATCGGCGCGAGACCATGGCTGTAGGAGCGGAAGCGGCGCTCGTAGGGATTACGGCGGGACGCATCGACGACGACGAGCTTGGCCTTGGCGCCCTGCTCCTTCATCATCTCGAGCACGCCCTCGATGGACACGCCCTGGCGGCGAACGTCGCTTTCCTTCCAGATCGCGGCATCGACCGGCAGCATGTAGCTCTCGCGGCCGGCCTGCACGCCGAAGCCGCCGAAGAACAGCATGACGACGGTGTCGCGCTTGATCCGGGACTTCAGGCGGCCCACGGCGCGGACCATGTCGTCCTTGGTCGCGTCTTCCACCATGTCGACGTCAAAGCCGTTCTTGCGCAGGCTCGAGGACAGCGCGCGGGCGTCGTTGATCGACTGCGTCAGCGGCGCGCTGGCGTCGGGATAATGTCCATTGCCGATGACGAGGGCGAGGCGCGAGGTCTGGCCGATCGAGCCGGTGACCTGGTCGGTCGTCACGGCCTTGGCGGCATCGAGCGCGCGCATGTTGAGGGCAGCATGGGCGCCGATCACGAGGGACACCGTACCGATGAGGGCTGCCGCCACCGCGATTGTGCGCCGGGAAATGTCGAGCTGGCTTACATTCATCTCGCTTCATTCCTGTCAGTGCCAAAGACCAGCCAAGCGCGCGCACACTGTTTGAGTAGCGCGATAGCGTCTTTAGGTTTGAGGGATTGGCCGGGGAAGTGCCCCCGAATTGCGCGCAATTTGCGGCGCCGCACCAAACAAACCCTTAACCGGATATAGG
>Ga0207426_1001226_pt1 | contig 22624 bp, 18 predicted proteins | sample AraplaMF_Cvi_mMS_FD_184265 | JGI IMG/M metagenome (GOLD analysis project Ga0207426, IMG submission 184265) | Arabidopsis root microbial communities from the University of North Carolina, USA - plate scrape MF_Cvi_mMS (SPAdes) (version 2) | ecosystem: Host-associated > Plants > Roots > Endosphere... | reverse complement strand
AGGCCCTGGCCACGCGGTATTCCGCCATATAGCCGTAGCCGCCATGGAGTTGCAGACAGCGGTCGGCGACCCGCTTGTGCAGCTCGGTGGCCCACCACTTGGCCATCGAGGCGTGCACCGCGTCCAGTGCGCCGGCGGAGTGGTCGGCGATACAACGGTCGAGGAAGGCGCGGGTGACGGCGCATTCGGTGGCCATCTCGGCTATCTCGAAGCGGATGTGCTGGAGCTTGGCCAGCGGCCGTCCGAACGCCTCGCGCTCCTTGACGTAGCTGCTGGTGATCTCCAGCAGGTGTTCGGCGCCGGCGATACCAGCGACCGCGATGCCCATCCGCTCCTGGGCGAGGTGGGTCATCAGATGGCCGAAGGCACCGTTGACCTCGCCGAGCAGATTCTCCTTGGGGACGCGTACATCGTGGAAGAACAGCTCGGCGGTGTCCTGGGACTTCTGGCCGATCTTGTCGAGGTTGCGGCCCCGCTCGAAGCCCGCCATACCCCGCTCGACGACCAGCAGGCTCAGACCGTGCGCCCCGCCCTCCGGCGTCGTCCTGGCCACGACGATGACCAGGTCGGCGAGGATGCCGTTGGAGATGAAGGTCTTGGAACCGTTGAGGACCCAGTGGTCGCCGGCGTCCTCGGCGTGGGTGCGGATGCCCTGGAGGTCGGAGCCGGCACCGGGCTCGGTCATGGCGATGGCGGTGATGATCTCGCCGCTGCAGAAGCCGGGCAGCCAGCGGCGCTTCTGCTCCTCGGTGCCGAGGGTGGTCAGATAGGGGCCGATGATGTCGTTGTGCAGGCCCACGGCGAGACCGGCGGCACCGGCCCGAGTGAACTCCTCGGCCAGCACCGCGCTGTAACGGAAGTCGTGCTGACCGCCCCCGCCGTACTCCTCCGGCACCGCCAGCCCCAGCAGCCCCTGTTTGCCGGCCGCCCGCCAGGCGTCCCGGCTGACGATGCCGTCCTTCTCCCACTGCTCGTAATAGGGCGTCACTTCCTTGGCGAGGAAGGTCCGCACCATCTCCCGGAAGGCCTCGTGGTCCTCGGTGAAGATCTGGCGCTTCATCTGCGCGGTCATCTCTGCGGGCCCTCCCATGAGCCAGTTCTTGACGGTCTCGGTCAACTCTGCGGGCTGCGGCCCTACGGGACGGGCAGGGAACCTTGTCCCGCCCACGGCCCGGAATCCCCTGGTCCGGTCGCGGACGCAGCTTCGGCCCCGCAGTCGGCCCCGGCCGCGCGGGGCGGCTTCCGCTCGGGGAACGCGCCCGGGCCGGCCACTACGGGCCCGCACGGCGTCGAGGCCGGCCGCTCCCCTGGCGGCGGCCTCGTCGGCGACCCGGCGCGGGCCGGCCGCGTACCGGAGCGTGCGGGCGGGTGCCATCAGCCGGCGGTGTCCTTCTGGGCGGTGCGGCCCGGGCCGGCGGGGGTGGCCGGCGACGGGGCGAGGAGGCCGGGGGCCTGCCATTCGCGGGCGATCTCCTCGGTGTCCGCACCGGGCCGCGCGGGTGGTCTGCGTACGGCGCCGGGGGTGTGCGAGAAGCGCGGCGCGGGCGCGGGCTGGGTCAACCCACCGTGCTCGACGAAGGTGCCGCGGGCGGCGAGGTGTGGATGCCGCGGGGCCTCGCGCAGGGAGAGCACAGGCGCCACACAGGCATCGGACTTCTCAAAGACGGCCGTCCACTCCTCGCGGGTACGGGTCCTGAAGCGGGCGGCGATGGCAGTACGCAGCTCGCCCCATGCGGCGAGGTCGTCGCGGCCGGGGGCCTCCTCCTCGATGCCCAGCAGGCGGACGAATTCGCCGTAGAACCGCTTCTCCAGCGCGCCGACCGCCATATAGCCGCCGTCGGCGGTCTCGTACGTCCCGTAGAACGGCGTCCCGCCGTCGAGCAGGTTGGCGCCGCGCCGGTCCTGCCAACCGCCGGCCGCCAGCATGCCGTGGATCATCGCCGTCAGATGTGCCGTGCCGTCGACGATGGCGGCATCCACGACCTGGCCCTTTCCGCCGTCGGCGCGGGCGTGCTGGAGGGCGGCGAGGACGCCGATGACGAGGTAGAGGGAGCCGCCGGCGTAGTCACCGAGGAGGTTGGCGGGGATGGCGGGCGGGCCGTTGGGCGGGCCGATCATGCCGAGCGCGCCCGTGATGGCGATATAGCCGATGTCGTGTCCGGCGGTGTCGGCGAGCGGGCCCCGCTGCCCCCAGCCGGTCATCCGCCCGTAGACCAGCCGGGGGTTGCGTGCGAGGCACTCCTCGGGACCCACCCCCAGCCGCTCGGCCACACCGGGGCGGTACCCCTCCACCAGCACATCGGCGCGCTCGACCAGTTCGAGCACCTGCGCCACGCCGTCGGGGCTCTTCAGGTCCACCAGTACGGAGCGCTTGTTGCGGTTGGTGACGTCGTAGGCCGGATCGATGCCCAGTCCCGCGCCACCGGGCCGGTCCACCCGGACGACGTCGGCGCCGAGGTCGGCCAGGAGCATGGCCGCGAAGGGGCCGGGACCGATGCCCGCGAGTTCGACCACCCGCACCCCGCTCAGTGGGCCGTTGCCTGGCTCTGCCATCGCGCCCCATGCCTTTCCGCACTGTGACACTTCTGATGTAACACTCGTGATGTTAAGAACGTGTTCCACTTTCCACAAGACCCCCTTGCCACGTGGCGACCACGGAAAAGGCCCGCGCCGACGAGGCTCCATCGCCATCGTCGTCACGGGCCGTTGCGCGCCTGCCGCCGCTGCGCCGCTACACCCCGTCGAGCTCGGCGATGAGCTTCTTGGGGGCTATGACGCGATACGACTCCTCCGCCCAGTCGCAGAGCAACTCGGCGGGCGGAGCGTCCGGCTCCTCCAGGGGGACCTGCACCCATCCGGACCTGCCCAGGCCATAGCCCGCAGGCTTGGCGCCGGGCACGGTCAGCGCATGGGCATGGGCCTCCGGGTCCGTGAGCTTCAGCGTGACCCCGAGCGGATGGCTGCCGTCGCCGACTCCGAGGAAGATGAAGACCTTCTTGTTGACCTTGATGACGCTCTCGCCCCAGGGAAACTCCTCCACCGCCCCGGGAAGCCCGAGCGCGAACGCACGCACCCGCTCCCTCACCACCGCCGGCCCGGCCGCCTTCGCCATGCGCTCCTCCATGTCCGGTCCCCCACGGCACCGCCTGCGATGCCGCTGAGCCGCAGGCGCGTCCCGCGCGGGCCGACCCACGCATTCCACGCTAACGGCGACCACTGACAGCGGCCCGCGGAGCGCCCGACGGCGGGCCGCCCGAGGGACATCTGACGTTGCGTCCGCCGCGCAACTCGCCGCCCAGCGGCACGGCCCCGGCCCCGACCGCTTCAGCCACCCGGGCACCGCTATGCCGAGCCGGGCGAGACCTCCCCGGAGGCGGAGCCAGAAGCGGAGCCGGAAGCGGAAGTGGAGTCGGAGGTCGCGGGCAGGCCCCCCGCTTCCCCGGCCGCCGGCACCAGATGATCGTCGGGCGCCTGACGGTCCACCAGTCGTCCCAGCCGCTGGGGGACGTTGCCGCCGACCAGGAGGATGACGACGAGCGTCAGCCCGAAGGTGAGCACGGCGAGGGCCCGCCCCAGGGGCATGCCTTCGGCCAGATGGGCGCCGAGGACGGGTGCCGCAGCCCCGCCCAGCGCCCCGACGTTGTAGACGAAGCCCACCGAGGCGGCCCGGGTGGCGGTCGGGAAGTGGCCGGCGAGGTACTTCGGCAGGATGCCGGAGATGCCCTGGCTGAGCGCGAGCAGTACAAAGACCAGCACGCCGAGCGCCGGCAGGCTGTCCCGTACCGCGAAGACCGGGAAGACGAAGACGAGCGAGGCGAGCAGCGTGTACGCGTAGGCCCGCCGGGTACCGAGCCGGTCGCCCACGAAACCCGCCAGCCAGCAGCCCGCCATCGTGCCGAAGCCTGCGTAGAACATCACGTCCGTGACCTGCCCGGGAGCGTATCCGAGCCCGGTCTTGAGGTAGGTGGGCAACAGGGCCTGGATCGGCCAGCTGTAGAGGAACGCGCAGAACACCGTCACCATCAGGGACACGTACAACAGCCATCCGCAGCGGCCACCGAGCTGGACGGCGAAGGCGGTCAGACACAGCGCCGCAACGGCCGACAGCCATGGGACATATCCCGTACCGACAGGCGTGAAGACGCAGAACAGCGCCACCGAGACGGCCACCGCCAGGACCACGTTGCCCCCGGAGCGGAGCCGTCCCGTGAACAACGGCCGGAAGGGGTTCGGGCGCCCCTCTGCCGAACGGGTGGCGGCGGCGCCGATCTCCTTCTGCCAGTCCCCCGCCTCCGGAAGCGCCCTGCGCACCCAGAGGGCTACCAGGACGGGCAGCACGCCGAGCCAGAACATCCAGCGCCAGCCCCAGTGGGGCACCACCCACTTGTAGAGCTCGGCGGCGAGGACGGTACCGCCCGCGTAACCGGAGATCAGGAATCCGGAAGCCCGGTTGCGCCATCGGGTGGGCCAGCTCTCCAGCACATACGTCACGCTTGCGCTGTACTCCCCCGCCATACCGAGGCCGATCACCAGCCGGGCGACGAACAGGCTCGTGTAGTCCCAGGCGAATCCGCAGGCGAAGGTGCCGAGCGAGTAGAGCAGGATGCTGCTGATCATGGCGGCCTTGCGGCCGTAGCGGTCGCCCATCGCGCCCAGGACTGCGCCGCCCAGCCACCGGGTGATGAAGGCGCCGGAGATCAGCGAGGCGGCGGTGGCGGTGCTCAGCCGGAAGTCCGCCGCGATTTCGGTCAGCACCAGCGTGATCAGGACGAAGTCGAAACCGTCGAGAAGGTAGCCGATCCAGGCGGCGAACATCGCCTTCCACTGGGGCGGGGTGACCTCCTGCCACCATCGCCGTCCCCGGTCAGGGGTGTCCGTGGGGAGCGTCGCCACAGCAACCGGGCCTCCTCCAACAATCGACGGAACCGGACATTGGACGTCCTATGTCATCGGTGTCATCCGTGAATCTGGCCCCGCTTCCGCACCCTGTCAAGGCGTCATGCCAGACTCCGTACCACCCACAGGGCGGTCAAGAAGGCCGCCAGGAGCGGACCTTGACGGGGCGACGCCGACTGCCGGGGTCCGGGCTCCAGGGCCGGTGGGCCGTCGAGAGGATGCGCGATGCCACGGCAGGACACCTCCGGACGGGCATATGACCTCGTCCTCTATGGCGCGACCGGATTCACCGGCGCCCTCACTGCCGCCTACCTGGCCGCCCACGTCCCCAAGGGCTGCCGCTGGGCACTGGCCGGGCGCAGCACCGCCAAACTGGAGCAGCTGCGCGACCGGTTGGCGAAGTCCGACCCGGCCTGCGCCGACCTGCCGCTGCTGCGGGCCGACAGCGCCGACCCCGGCTCACTGCGCGACCTCGCCGCCGGCACCCGGGTGCTGGTGACGGCCGTCGGTCCGTATCTGATCCACGGCGAGCCGCTGGTGGCGGCCTGCGCCGCGGCGGGCACCGACTATGTCGATCTGTGCGGTGAGTCGGAGTTCATCGACCGGATGTACGTGCGGCACGATGCGGCGGCCCGCGCGTCCGGCGCGCGCCTCGTGCACGCCAGCGGGTTCGACTCCGTCCCGTACGACCTGGGGGTCCACTACACCGTGGGGCTCCTCCCCGAAGGTGTCCCCGTACGCATCGATGGCTTCGTACGGACCAACGCGACGTTCTCCGGTGGCACGCTGAACTCGGCGCTGACCGCCGCCTCACGGCCGGTCGCCATGGCGCGGGCCGCCCGCGAACGTCAGCGGGCCGAAGCGCAGCCGGCCGGCCGTACGGTCCGTGCGCCCTTCGGCCCGCCGGTACGGAGCAGCGAAACGCGCACCTGGGGCGTGCCGTTGCCGACCCTCGATCCGCAGATCGTCGCCCGCTCGGCCGCGGCGCTGGACCGCTACGGGCCGGACTTCCGCTATCGCCACTACGCCGGGGTGCGGCGGCTGCCGGTCGCCGTCGGCGGCGCCTTGGGGGCGGGGGCGCTGTGCGCGCTCGCCCAGGTGCCGCCCGCGCGGCGCTGGCTGTCGGGGCGTCTGGAGCCGGGCGACGGCCCGAGCCCCGAGCGGCGGGCGCGCAGCTGGTTCAAGGTGCGCTTCGTCGCCGCCGCCGGCGGCACCCGTCTGATCACCGAGGTCTCGGGCGGCGACCCCGGCTACGAGGAGACCGCGAAGATGCTCGCCCAGTCGGCGCTCAGCCTGGCCTTCGACGACCTGCCGGAGACCGCGGGTCAAGTGACGACGGCGGTCGCCATGGGGGACGCATTGACGGCGCGCCTCCAGGAAGCGGGCATCAAATTCGGCGTCGTCCAGGAGTAGCCCGGCCGTACCCCGGGCCCGCCGTTACGCCTCGGCGAGCGCCTTCCGGCACAGTGCGTCGGCAGCCCGGGTCGTCTCCGGAAGGCGGTATGCGGCCGCCAGGTGGAGGGTGTGCGCACAGGCCCGGTCGAGGTCGGTGCGGTGCCCCACGGAGACAAAGACCGGCTTGACGCCCGTTTGGGTACGCAGCGCACGTCCCACCTCCTCGGTCCCGTCCAGCAGCGGCGAGGTGGCGCCGCGCTCCGGGCCAGGAGGGGCGTACCGGAAGGTGAAGGGGTTCTTGGCGACGCCGATGGTGGGCAGTCCGGTCAGTACGCCCAGGTGGCTGGCGAGCCCGAAGCGGCGCGGGTGCGCCAGCCCGTAGCCGTCGCAGACCACCAGGTCAGGAGTGCGGGCGAGGCGGCCGAGCGCCTCAAGCACGGTGGGGATCTCACGGAAGGCGAGCAGGCCGGGGACGTACGGGAAGGAAATCTGCCCGACGGCGGTGGCCCGGTCGACGACGGCGCGGGTGCGGGCATCCAGGGCGACGGCGGCCGCTGCGACCACGTCTCGTTCATCGTCGTAGGCGACATCCACCCCCACCACAGTGCCCTCGAACCCCGGTTCCGGACCCGCCTCATCGAGGCGTACATGGGACCGCAACCGGTCCTGGACCGCACGCGCCTGGGCTTCGTCGGCCGGCCAGTGCCGCAGTTCGTCGTCGCAGGAGATCATTCCGGGAGTGTCCATGATGACCGCAACGCTACCGAACCGGTGATCGAGCCCAAGAGCGGGCGGCTCGGCTCAAGGTTCAGAGCTCGGGCTTTCAGGGTTCAGGGCTCAGACCGCGGAGTTCAGGCCATGGATTTCCGAGCTCACTGTCAGTGCTGCTCGGTACCGTGATGGGCATGCACCCGCCCGGTGTTGACGTGGAGGCCCGGCGGCGGGCCGGTGCCGGGCACGGGACGGCCGTTGCACGGTGCCACGGTCTCGCCCGCCGGGAAGAGTCCTCCTGCCCGCTCCCCGGATGCCTGCCGCCCCATCACCCCCGGAGGTCCTTGATGCCCGACGCGCTTCACGAGCTCGACGCCACCGACCTCGCTGCCCGGCTGCGCCGCCGCGAGATCTCCGCCCGAGAGGTCGTCCAGGCCCATCTGGACCGCATCGAGCAGATCAATCCGGCCGTCAATGCGATCGTCACCCTCGACCCGGAGGGCGCCCTCGCCGCGGCCGCACGGGCCGATGAACGACTCGTCCGAGGCGCCGCCGTCCCGCTCCTGCACGGGCTGCCGATCGCCTTCAAGGACACCCGTCTCACCCACGGTATGCGCACCACACACGGCTCGCCGCTCTTCGCCGATCACATCCCGGACGACGACGATCTGCTGGTCGGCCGGCTCCAGCAGGCGGGCGCCATCCGCCTCGGCAAGACCAACGTCCCCGAGTTCGCCGCCGGTTCGCACACCTTCAACGCCGTCTTCGGCACCACCCGCAATCCGTACGACCTCACACGCTCGGCGGGCGGCAGCAGTGGGGGCGCCGCCGCGGCGCTGGCGGCCGGGCTACAGCCGCTCGCCGACGGCAGTGACATGGGCGGCTCACTCCGCAACCCCGCTTCCTTCTGCAACGTGGTCGGGCTGCGGCCGACGCCGGGCCGCGTCCCTTCACCTCCCGGCAGCGACCTCTGGGACACCCTGTCGGTCCCGGGCCCCATGGGGCGGACCGTCGCCGACGCCGCGCTGCTGCTGTCGGCGATGGCCGGCCCGGACCCACGCTGTCCCCTCAGCTTGGAGACCCCGGGGGCGGCGTTCCGGGTGCCGCTCGACCGCGACCTGCGCGGGCTGCGGATCGCCTGGGCACCCGACCTGGACGGATACGCCCCGGCCGACCCGGAGGTGCTCGCCGTTCTGGAGCCCCAGTTGAGGGTCCTGGAAGAGCTGGGCTGCCGTGTCGACACCGCCTGCCCGGACCTCGCCGGCGCCGACGAGACCTTCCGTACGCTGCGGGCGCACAGCTTCGACCGCGCCTTCGGTGGCCTGCTCGACTCCGACCCCCAGGCCCTCAAACCGAGCATCGTCTGGAACATCGAACAGGGCCGCCGGCTGACCGTGGCCGACCTCCACACCGCCACCACGGCTCACAGCCGCCTCTACCTCCGCACGCTGGAATTCTTCTCCGGGTATGACCTGCTCCTCGCCCCGGTCAGCCAAGTCGCCCCTTTCGATGCGGAGTTGGAGTACCCTCGCGAGGTAGCGGGCCGTCCAACAGACAGCTACCTGGACTGGATGCGGTCCGCCTACCTCATCTCGGTCCTGGGCGTACCCGCCCTCTCGGTCCCTGCGGGCTTCACCCCGGGCGGCCTGCCTGTGGGCCTCCAGTTCATCGGTCCACCGCGCGCCGATCTTGCCGTCCTCCAGGCCGGTCACGCCTACGAGCGCGCGACACGGCACGGGCGCCGCCGCCCGGACCTGCCGACAGCCTGAACCCGACGCCCGCCCCGATCGGTGGTGGGAGCGGACCGCCCTGCGGGGGGAGGGAAGCCGCCACACCTCGCCTCATTCAGCTGCCGAGACCGTCCCCCTACCTGCCCTGTCCTGCACCTTCCCGGCCCGGAGGGATGGCAGAGCGCCGCCCGACACCTCCTCTATATTGCAGTCATGTTCGTACTGGAACTGACCTATACCGCGCCCCTCGAACGCGTCGACGCCGCCCTCGATCAGCATGTGGAGTGGCTCCGGAAGGAGTACGCCGCCGGGCATTTCCTCGCCGCCGGACGCAAGGTCCCACGGGACGGAGGCGTGATTCTCGCCGCCGGGATGGACCGTGCGACCGTCGAGCGGATCGTCTCCGAGGACCCGTTCACTCTCGCCGGGGTGTGTGAGTACCGGATCACGGAGTTCGTGGCGACGACGACCGCGCCGGCGATGGAGCTGTACCGGGAGCAGCTGCCCTCCTGAGGCACCTCGCCCGGAGGCTCGGACCGCCGGCCATCCGGCAGTCCGGGCATTGTGCTCACGCCCCGTTCACGGCATACCGCTCCCGACAGCTACGACCTCGTGGTCGGGGGAACCGCCGAATCACCGAGCGAGCGGGGGCTTGCGGTACTGGGCGCAGCCGGCTCGGGCCAACGCCCCCCATTGCGCCAGTAGTCCTGGATCTCCTCCAACTGACGTCCCTTGGTTTCGGGTGCGGTGACGGAGGCGAAGACCAGGGCGGCGAGGGCGAGGACGCCGAGGCCCGCGAAGGTCCGGGCCGCGCCCGCCCAGGCCATCAGTGACGGGAAGAACTGGGCGATCAGAAGATTGGCGACCAGGTCCGCGGTGAGCATCACCGAGGCTCCGGTCGAGCGCAGCTGGGCGGGAAATGCCTCGCTCGCATAGACCCAGATCAGCGACCCGAAGCCGAAGTTGAAGGCCGCGGTGAACAGCAGGATGGCGGCGAACCCCACCCAGGTCGTCGCCCCCTGGAGCTCGCCGGTGCCGAAGATGGCCGTCAGGACAGCGAGCATGACGGCCATCGTGCCGATGCCGGAGAGCAGCACCACCCGGCGGCCGAGCCGGTCGATGATGAGGATGGCGAGCACCGTCGCGGCCAGCGAGGCGAGTTGGACGAACGACGGCAGCAGGAAATTCTGGCCGTTGCCGGTGAACCCCATCTCCTCGAAGATCTGCGGGCTGTAGTACGTCACGGCGTTGATTCCGGTGATTTGGCAGAAGAACCCGAGGCCGACGACGAAGACCGCGGCGCGGGCATAGGGCTTCCGCAGCAAGGAGCGCGCCGACCCACCGCTCTCCTCGGCGAGCGCGGCACCCACGGCCGCGACCTCCGTATGCGGATCGACATCCGGGTCGGTCATGGCCATGACCTCGACGGCGCGTTCCGTCCGCCCCTTGAGGACGTACCAGCGCGGAGTGTCCGGCAGCCGGAGCAGCGGAATCAGGACGAGCGCGGCGGGGACCGCGGAGAGGCCGAGCATCCAGCGCCAGTGCCCGCCCCCGGACAGGCCCCAGTTGACGAAGTACGTGAGCACGATGCCCGCGACCGTGGCCACCTGGTAGGCGGCGACGGAAGCTCCGCGGATACGTGCCGGGGTCGATTCGGCGATATAGAGCGGGGCAGCGACGATCGAGATGCCGATGGCGACGCCGAGCAGGAAGCGGACGATGTCCAGCACGACGACATTGGGTGCGACCGCGGCGAGGGCGACGAAGACGGCGTACGAGCCAGCCACGATCAGCATCGCGGCCTTACGGCCCAGGGCGTCGGCGAGCTTGCCGCCGATCAGCGCGCCGACGATGGAGCCGAACACCAAAATGCTGTTGACCAGGCCCTTTTCGGTCTCGGTGAGATGGAAGTCCTTGCTCAGGAATACCAGGGCGCCGGAGATGCTGCCGGTGTCGTAGCCATAGATGACGCCGACGACCGCACCGGTGAGCGCGAACAGTCTGCCGGTGCGGTGGGTGGTCTTGGGGGACGGCGGCGGAGGCGTCGCCGAGAGCGTGGCAATGGACATGGGAAGTCCTCTGTACGGCGGAGCGGGCCTTGCTGCATGCCGAATCGCGCATGACTGATCATGCGAGTATTCGGCGCTTTTCACGCAGCTGTCAACACCTTCATGCACTCCTCTCCGCCAACCACCCGCCCCACACCAACCCCGCCTCCACCTTGCCCAAACGGCCCATTCGAGCCCTCACTCCCGCACTGCCCTCTGGCGCATCCACTCGTACGAGGGATGGATCGCGATCGGATTCCTGCGTACAGTCGATCGCAACGAAGCCAAAGATTGCAGTTTCACGCAGCATCTCTTCAGTCCATTGCCACATCACGGGAGGGTGGGCCATGAGCGAGACCTCGTACATGGAGCAGGAGCTGGGCAGCCAGCCGGAGACCTGGCGGCAGGCCGCACGGATCGGAGCAGCGGCGGGGCCCCTGCCGAAGGCCGGTCAGCGGGTGGCCGTCGTCGGCTGCGGCACCTCATGGTTCATGGCCCAGTCGTATGCGGCGCTCCGCGAGGCGGCCGGACAGGGCGTGACGGATCCGTTCGCCGCCTCCGAGGCCTTCCTCGGCAGCGACCGCGGCTATGACGCGGTGGTGGCGATCACCCGCTCCGGCACCACGACCGAGGTGCTGCGGGTACTCGACGCCGTCAAGGGGCGCATCCCGACGGTGACGATCATCGGTGACCCCGAGACGCCGGCGGTGGCGCTCTCCGACGAGACGGTCGCGCTGCCGTTCGCCGACGAGAAGTCGGTGGTGCAGACGCGGTTCGCGACGACGGCGCTGACCCTGCTACGCGCGCACCTCGGCGAGGACGTCTCCAGTGCGGTGGCCGACGCGGAGGAGGCGCTTGCCGCGCGGGTGGACAAGGAGTGGGTGTACGCCGAGCAGTTCTCCTTCCTCGGCTCGGGGTGGACGTTCGGCCTGGCCAATGAGGCGGCGCTCAAGATGCGGGAGGCAGCGCAGAGTTGGACGGAGTCCTACCCCGCGATGGAGTACCGCCACGGTCCGATCGCGATAGCGGCACCCGGCCGGGTGACCTGGCTGTTCGGTCAGGCACCGGAGGGGCTGGAGGCCGATGTGGCGCGGACGGGTGCGCGCTTTGTGCATCATGCGCGCGATCCGCTGGCGGATCTGGTGCTGGTCCAGCGGGTGGCGCTGGAGCGAGCCCGCGCCCGCGGTCTGGACCCGGACAACCCGCGCAGCCTGACCCGCTCGGTGATGCTCGAGACGCCGACCGCCTCTTAGCCGCCCACCTCATCCCTCTCAACCAGCCCTGCCCGCAAGGGAGAAGGGAGCCGGCATCCCATGCCACTCGTTCCGACCTCATCGATCGTCGACGCCGCGCGTGAGGCGCGGGTCGGTGCCGCGGCCTTCAACGTCATCCACCTGGAAACCGCCGAGGCGCTCGTCACCGCCGCCGAGCGCACCGGTATCCCACTGATCCTTCAGATCAGCGAGAACTGCATCCGCTACCACGGCAGCCTGCTGCCCATCACCCGCGCCACGCTCGCCCTCGCCGAGGGCTCCACGGCCCGGATCGCGGTCCACCTCGACCACATCACCAATGCGGACCTCGTCCGTCAGGGCATCACCGCCGGGGTGGGGTCCGTGATGGTGGACGCCTCCGCTCTTCCCTACGAGGAGAACGTCGCCACCACCGCCGACCTGGCCGCCTGGTGCCATGAACGCGACGCCTACGTCGAGGCCGAACTCGGCGAGGTCGGCGGCAAGGACGGGGTCCACGCGCCCGGGGTGCGCACGGACCCGGACGAGGCCCTGGCCTTCGTCCGCGCGACGGGCGTGGATGCCCTCGCCGTGGCCGTCGGCTCCTCCCATGCGATGCATGAACGCACGGCCGTACTGGACAAGGACCTCATCACGGCCCTGCACACCGCCCTGCCGGTGCCGCTGGTCCTGCACGGCTCTTCGGGTGTGCCGGATGAGGAGCTGCGCCGTGCCATCGCCGCCGGAATGACGAAGATCAATATCTCCACACATCTGGTCTCCGTCTTCACCCACTCGATACGGCGGACGCTAGGCGCCGATCCCTCGCTCGTCGACTCCCGCAAGTACGTCAAGCCGGCCCGGGAGGCGGTGGCCGAGGAAGCGGCGAGGCTGCTGGGTGTGCTGGGCACGCCGGCGACGGTCCCGGGCCGGTACGCGACCCAGGCATCTGCTCGGGGGTGAGCCCGTGGAGTCGATGATCGCCCTGGTCATACCCCGTGACGAGCCCATGCCGAGATCGTGACGGCAGAACCTCCGCGACGGATCCCGGCATGGCGCCCCGCCGTCCCGGGCCCACCGCCCCCGGCATCGGCGGTGGCCGTCGGTCTCCGGCGGGACCTCTGCTGTGTCCGGCCGTGTCCGTCGGTGTGCGACGGGGCCTCGTCGGTGTTCGGCGGGGCCTCTACCGCACGTCACCGTGGTGTGCCGAAACGAATTAGGCTCGCGTCATGAAGCGCCATGAACGGATGAACGCACTGCTTGAGCTGCTCGGAGACCGAGGCCGGGTGGATGTCGAGGAGGCGGCGACCGCGCTGGAGGTTTCGGCCGCCACGATGCGGCGCGACATGGACGCCCTCGCCGAACAGCAACTGCTGACCCGCACCCGGGGCGGTGCGGTGCTCAGTTCCGTGGCGTACGACCTGCCGATCCGCTACAAGCACGCTCACCGGTCGGAGGAGAAGGAGGCAGTAGCGAAAGCTGCTGCGAAGCTGGTCGAGCGGGGTGATGTGGTCGGGCTGAGCGGTGGCACGACGACCACGGCGATCGCCCGGGTGCTCGCCACCCGTCCGGACTTTTCGGAGGCCGGACCGCAACCGCACCTGACGATTGTCACGAACTCCCTCAACATCGCCAATGAGCTGGCCGTCCGGCCGCAGATCAAGATCGTGCTCACCGGCGGCGTCGCGCACTCGCGGTCGTTCGAACTAGTGGGTCCGTTCAGCGAGTTGGTGCTTCAGCAGATCTCCATCGACATCGCCTTCATCGGGGCCAATGGCATGGACCCGATGATGGGGGCGACGGTGCACGACGAGGCGGAGGCCCGGGTCAACCGCCTCATGGCCGAGCGTGCCCGGCGTGCCGTGGTCGTCGCGGACTCGTCGAAAATCGGCGAGCGCTGCTTTGCCCGGGTCGGCGACGCGGATGTCTTTGACACGTTCATCACGGACAACGGAGCGAAGGAGACAACCCGCCGTGAATTCGCGGACCGGGGCCTGAAGGTGGTGACGGCCCGCCCATCCACCGGCGAGTGACGCACCGGTCGGGCCCGCGGGTGGCAGGGCAGGCACGGCGTTGCCCGGGAAGTCCTTGGTGTGTTTGGCGTGTGGGGCCTTCAGGTTTCGCCTTGCGAAAGGGTCTCCCGTGTGAGAGAACCGCTCGACTGTGTGGGCAGGACTCCTTCGTGCGCCTTTTGACGGGGCTTCCCCGGTACATGGTGCGGCAGGACGGCGCCGGCGCAAGGCGTGACGAGGCTGCCCCAGTCCGTCGCACGACGGGAGTTCCCCGGTCTGCCGTGCGACGGGGCTCTCACCGGTGCGCCGCGTGACGGGACTTCCTCCGTCTGCCGCGTACCGGGCTCCCCGGGCCCGCCGCGTAGCCCGGGGTGCACCCAGGGCTCCTGGTTGGTGGTTACCAGGTGTTGTCTCCGCGGAGAACGGCGTCGGCGCCGCCGTCGAGGAAGATGACCTGGCCGGTGACGTGGGTGTTCTCGGGGGAGGTCAGCCAGGCGAGCAGTGGGGCGACCTGTTCGGGGCGGGCGTGGCCGTGCAGGGGCATGGGGATGCCGGCGTCGATGGCCTTACGTGTTTCGGCGTCGGCGAGCATGGGCTGGGTCATGGGGGTCACGGTCGTGCCGGGGGCGACGGCGTTGAGGGGGACGCCGGCGGTGGCCCAGTCGTCGGAGATGGCCGTACGGCGGAGCCAGCGGGCGATCGCCTGCTTGGAAGCGCCGTAGATCGCATATCCCTCGCCCCGGTCGACGGCGGCCTGGGCGGCGGCCACGGCTGCCTCTTCGTCGCCTGCGAGCGCCGCGTCGACGATGGTCTGGTCGGCCGGGTGGATCGAGGCGACGGACGAGAGCAGTACGGCGCGCGGGTCGGTACCGGCGGCGAGCAGCGGGCGCAGCCCTTCGAGGGTGGCGACGACGCCGAAGTAGTTGACCTGGACGGTGCGTGGGACGAAGTGGGCGAGGCCGGCGCAGGCGATCACGGCGTCGAGTCGGTCGTCGGTCAACTCGTGGGCACGGTCGACCAGTTGGTTACGTCCGTCGGGGGTGGCGAGGTCTGCGGAGATGTCGGCGTCCTTGAGGTCGGCACCGATCACGGCGTGGCCCTGTTCGCGGAGGTGGGCCACGGTGGCCTTGCCTATGCCGGACGCGGCTCCGGTAACGAGGTAGGTACGGGGCATGGGCACCGGCGTGGACATGGTCGGCTCCTTCGCTGACACATTCTGGCCATGGCTAGCGCTACGGCTGGGGCTGGGGATTTGGCTCGGGTTCCGGTGCGTGGCGGTCCATCCGGTGGGCCGATCTGGTCGGTGGGCCGTTCCGGTCGGTGGGCCGTTGTCGTCGGGGGCGGTGGCCGTTCACCCGCCCATCGGTGGGTGAGTGCCGTGGGTGTGTGGCGTACAGAGTCGGCATGGGCAAGGTCGGGGCGAAAGCGGACAGCGGTCGAGCGCCGGCGACGGGCAGACCGGGGCCAGGGGCAGGTAAGGGCCGGGTGCTCCAAGGGGGCGGTGCCAACATACCGGGTTTTTGGCATGATGTGCCAGGGAGCTGGTTTGTGACAGAAAATGGCCCTGGTAGACATGGCGGCCGGACGATCTGGAGGGGTGGATGACGGCAGCGCGAGGTAGACCATCGTTGACCGAGCGGCGGCGGCAGGAGACCCGGCTGGAGATCGCCGAGTCCGCGGCGGCGCTGTTTTCGGACCAGGGGTATGAGGCGACGACGGTCGAGGACATCGCGTCGGGGGCCGGGATCTCGCTACGGACCTTCTACCGCTACTGCGCGGCGAAGGAGGACGCACTGACACCCGTCATGACGTCCAGCGTCGGTGTGCTCGTCGAGGAGCTGGCCAGGCGCCCCGTCGATGAACCGCTGAGCAGCGCCGTGCAGGCGTCGTTCACCTCGTCGGCCGCGGCCCGGCAGCTCGCGGACCGTGAACAGGCCCGCCGGTTGGTGCGGGTCATGGGCACCGTCCCGGCCATTCGGATGCGGTGGCTCGCGGCGGGGCGGGAGATGCAGGACCAGTTGGTGCCGGTGCTCGCGGCGCGCAAGGGCGCACCGGAGGACAGCATGGAGGTACGGCTCCTGGCCTGCGCCTTGCTCGACGCGATCAGTGTCGCCATGGAGCACTGGGCCTGGCAGGACGAACCGGAGGACGTCGCGGAGCTGACCCGCCGCGCAGTGCACTACCTGCGTATCGACGAGTTGTAGACCGGCCGGCCCGGCCTTGTTCCGAAAGGGTTGCCGCTATGTAGCGCTTGTGTCCCTGTGTGGCCCCCGGGGCTGATTTCCATTGGGCGGGTATGGACAATGGGGAATGAACGTGCGAACACGGTAGGGGTTCGCGAGGGGATTCCAAGGCTTTCAACGGGGGAGATCACGTGCGGAAGATCATCGCCATAGCACTGGCAACCGTGGCGTGCAGCGCCTCGCTGACCCTGGTCACCGCCTCGGAAGCGTCCGCCACGGGCCGGGCGCCGCAGTGCGTCAAGGTGCGGAAGTACTTCAACAAGGGCCACCAGCGCTATGTCCGCCTGTCGAATCTGTGCACTCAGCGGACCTCGTGCTTCACCATCGTCGTCCCGTATCACCGCGACCCCCATGGCAGGCTCCTCAAGGGCACGACCAAGGACATCCACTACGGCACGACCGGGACGCCGCGAGCCCTGTTCGTGAAGAACACTCCCTGCTGAGCGAGGCAAGGCCGAGGGGTCGGGGTACGACCTCAGGGCCGGGCGCGACGGTAGCCCGGGACCGCTAGCGCTGACGCGACCTCGCCCGTTGCCGAAGGACGCGTCAGGCGCGTACGGCGATGCCGTCCAGCACCATCGAGAGGTACTGGCGGGCGATCTCCTCGGGGCTGTGCTGCCCGCCCGGCCGGTACCAGCTCGCCGCGACCCAGACGGTGTCGCGGACGAAGCGGTAGGTGAGCCGGATGTCGAGGTCCGCGCGGAACGCCCCGTCGGCCACGCCACGCTCCAGAGTGCCCAGCCAGGCCTTTTTGAACTTCTGCTGGGAGTCGGCGAGATAGCCGAAGCGGGGCTGGGCGGCCAGGTGCTTGGACTCCTTCTGGTAGATGGCGACGGCCGCGCGATGCCGGTCGATCTCCCGGAAGGACTCGGTGACCAGGGCTTCGATGGTCTCCCTGGGGCCGAGACCGGCGGCGAGAACGGCGTCGTAGCCGTCCCACAGCTCGGTCAGAAAGCTGGACAGGATCTCGTCCAGCATCGATTCCTTCGAGTCGAAGTGGTAGTAGAGGCTGCCCGCGAGCATGCCGGCTTCGTCCGCGATGCGGCGGACGGTGGTGGCGTTGTAGCCGTGTGCGGCGAAGACGTCCGCCGCGATGGTGAGCAGTTCACGGCGACGCTCGGGCGAGGCGCTCGCGGTCGTCGACTTCTTCTTGGCGGCTGGCACCCGGCCATTGTCACCCTCCGCGCCACCCGGCTTGTCGCCCGCCCGTCGATCGCTCGTCGATCGCTTTTCTCCCGTCGGCCGCCGGGGCCTCTCGACAGATATTTCACGAGTAAAACACCTGCTAACATTCCTCTTATGGGAAAGCACGGCAAGCCATCCGGTAAGAGTGCGCACGAGGCTCCGGGGAACGTGGTGCGTGCCCGGCCGTTGCCGGTCAGGAGCGCGGTGCGGCTGCGGCGGCCCGTCGATATCTGGCACAAGCCGGCGCTCAGTGCGCTGGTGGCGCTGGCGGTCCCCGACCTCACGCTGTACGCGCTGGGGCGGCTGGATCTGATCCTGTACACCTCGGCGGGGGCGATGTGCGCGCTGTACGCGCACGGTCTGCCGTATGCGGCGCGCGCCCGCACGCTTCCGTGGGTGGTGCTCGGCATGGTCGCGAGCCTCGGCGTCGCGCTGACCGCCGCCTCGCTGATCGCCTCGACCGCGCTGCTGGTCGTATGCGCCTCGCTGGTCGCCGCGGCCCAGAAGGTGGTCTGTGATGCGACGCGTATCGGCCCGCCGGGCAACGTCATCCTGACCTTCATCACCGCCTCGGCGTTCTTCGTGCCGCAGCACCTCGGGCAGGTGCCCCTGCACCTGGCACCGGCGCTCGGCACCGGGGTACTCGCTTGGCTCGTGTGTATGGCTCCGGCACTGATACGGCCACGGGGGCCCGAGCGGATCGTGGTCGCCCGCGCGCTGGAGGCCGCCGCGGGGCTGCTGCGTACGGAGGCGGGCTCCGGCGGCGCGGCACCGGCCGGGGTGGCGCACGCCCGTCATGCCGCCGAGGCCGCGGTGAACGCCGCCTGGCACACGCTGTTCCTGGTCCCGGTGCGTACCCCGGACACGGCCACGGCGCGGGCCGGGCTCGAACGGCTGCTGGTGCGCGCCGAGTCGGCGTTGGGGAGTACGAGGCACGCCGGGGACGTGGCCGCCCAGGGCGCACCGTATGAAGCGGGGTTCGCGGGTGCCGAGGCCGAGCGGCTCGGGGGCTGGGCGCGTGAACTGCGCGGCGGGCGGTCGTTGCCCGAGGTGGCGTTGTCCGCGGCGCAGGCCCAGGAGTTGGCGGGTGTCGCCGCGGAGGCGTGGGGGCCGCGGCGGCCCGGGCCCGGTCATCCGCGCGGGGTGCAGGCGGTGCTCGCCCGGTTGGCGCCCGGGTCACCGCTGCTGCCCATCGGCGCGCGGGTCGCCGTGGGGTGTGTACTGGCGGGCTGGGCGTCGATGGCCGTCGGGGTGGGGCATCCGTATTGGGCCGTCGTCACGGCGGCCTCCATCTACCAGGCCAACACCACACTCTCCTGGCAGCGGGCGCTTCAGCGCACCCTCGGCAATCTGCTCGGGCTGCTCCTCTACACCGCACTGCTGCCGCTGCTGCACCTCGGACCGCTCGCGATGATCGCGCTCGCGCTGGCCTGTCAGCTCGGCGCGGAGGCCACGATCACCCGTAACTACTGGCTCGGTTCGGTGTGGGTGACCCCGATGGCGCTGCTGCTGACCGAATTCGGCAGTCAGGTGCCGGCGACGACGCTGATCGCCGACCGCTGGCTCGACACCGTGGTGGGAGCGGCGGTGGGACTGGCCTGCTGCGTCCTGGTGACCAATCGGCGTGCCGCGGACCGTATCGAGGTGGCGCTGGAGCGGGTCGCGGCCGCGGAGGCCGTCGCGTCCCGGCTGCTCCGGGAGGGAGCCGGGACCGCCGTGGACGAGGCCCGGGAAATCGGCTGGGCCCGTGACCGGCTGGCGGGATGTCTGGTCGAGCTCCGGGAGGCGGTGGAGGTCGCGGCCGGTGAGTGGTGGCAGCGGGCCGTTCCGGAGGAGCGCATCGTCCACGCCGAACAGCGAGGTCACCGGGCGCTGGCCGGTCTTGTCCGGCGGCTCACGGCGCCGACACTTGCCGCCTGACCCGTGCGCCCGATCGGCAGCGTACGGCAGGCACAATTAGGGCGCCGCGCCCTGAGGGCGTACGGCACGGCCGAGAGGAGAGTGCGGGTGACCGAGGACATCGTCGCGGGGGTGCTGCGTCAGTGGCAGCAGGTGCACCCCGGGCTGGACACCGGCCCGATGGCGGTGATCGGGCGGCTCAACCGCTGTTCCGCGCTGCTTCAGCAGGCGGCCGACGCGCCGCTGCGGAGGGCCGGGCTCACCCGGCCCGAGTTCGACATCCTCGGCACCTTGCGCCGGATGGACCGCGAGCTGACCCCCGGGCGGGTGGCCCGCGAGACCTTCGCCTCCGGTGCCGCGGTCACCAAACGGGTACGGCAGTTGGAGGAACGCGGGCTGATCGTCCGCCGCCCCGACGGCCGGGACCGCCGCGTCAGCCATCTCTCGCTCTCCGACGAGGGGCGCGACACCATCGACCGGCTGCTGCCCGAACAGCTGCGGTACGAGGCGTCGCTGCTCGCCGGCATCGGCGCCGAGCGGCAGGAGGAACTCTCCACGGGGCTGGGCGAGTTGCTGGTGGTCCTGGAGGGCCGGCTCGGCAGCCTGCTGGACTGAGGCTTACGGGCTACGGGCGGGCGGCAGGGGCAGCGAGCGACCGGGCGAAACGACGGGCGCGCGAAGGGTGGCACGCTCTGTCAGAGCCGGCCTGCCACCCCACCCTCACCACCCCAGCCGGGCGATCCTCCCCTTCTCGCCCGCGGCCCAGCAGCCCAGGTCGGGGGCGCAGTCGACGGTGTCGTACGAGCCGGTGTCGAAGGTGTGCCAGGTGTGGCCGCCATCGAGGGTCAGATCGCTGCCGGTGGGGCCGACCGCCAGGGCGAGGTGGCGGGAGTGTGGGAGCCAGGCGGCGCCGGAGCGGTACGCCGTCGGGGGTGCGGCGGCCGGTGTCCAGGTGGCGCCGGCGTCGTCGCTGACCGCGGCGGCGTGTGGTGAGGGCTGGTCGGGGCGGTAGTCGCCGCCGACCGCGAGGGCGTGGCCGCGGTCGCGGACGGCGAGGGCGAAGATGCCGCGCGCCGGGTCGCCCGCGGGCAGCGGGGTGTCGGTGACCTTCCAGGTGCGGCCGCGGTCGGCGGTGTGCAGGACGCGGGCGGTGGCCGCGCCGCCGGTGGCGATCCAGGCGTCACGGCTGCCGGAGGAGACCAGGCACTGGCCACTGGCCGCGAATGCGGCCTCGCCCTGCTGGGCCGGTGGCATACCGTCCGACGGCAGGACCCGCCAACTGCGGCCGCCGTCCCCGGTGGACAGGATGCGGTACTTGCCGTCCACGGGGTCGCTGAGCGCGATGCCGTGCCGCCGGTCGAAGAAGGTCAGGCAGTCGTAGAAGGCACGGGGGTCCGGGTTGCGGAAGCTTTCGGTCCAGGTGGCACCCGCGTCATCGGTGCGGAAGACCCGCGAGGCCGCACCCTCGCCGATCGCGAGGACGACCGCGCGGCGCGCATCGAGCGCCTCGATGTCGCGGAACTCCAGTGCGTCGGCACCGGGTGGGGAGATGTTGCGCCAGTGCTTGCCGCCGTCCTGGGTGCGCAGCACGGTACCGCCGGTGCCCGCGACCCAGGCGGTCGTACGGCTGACGGCGGCCAGACCCCGGAAGCGGGCGGTGCTGCCGCTGTCCTTGAGCCGCCAGCCGCCGTGCGGGGTGGCGAACGAACCCGCCGTCAGCGGACCACGGGCCGGGGCGGGCGTCGTCGCATGCGAGGCCGCGGCAGACGTCATCCCGTAGGAGGCCGGGGAAGAGGTCGCGCCCACGGGGGCGTTCGCCGGCCGGGCCACGGCCACGGAACCGGCCGCGAGTGTGGCGAGGGCCGCCGCACCGGCCGTGAGCGCCGCCCGGCGTCCGACACCGCGTGGACGCGGCCGCCGCCCCTTCCTCTGATCTGAGCCCAGATACAACAAACGTCCCGTGCGCCGCATTTCGCCCCACCCCGCTCTGGTTTTGGGCTGGAAGCTAGCCCAGCCCGACCGCCCCGTCCAGACCGCCGCCCGGCGCCGGCGGCAACCTCCCCCGTCACTGCCCGCACCCGCCGGTGAGCCCTCGGTGGCCGTGGGGGCGTGGCCGAGGCGCGCCCATACGCCTGACGGATCGTCAAGTTGAGTCCCGGGAGACCGGTCGCGAGCGCCGGGCGGCCAACAAAGAGGGCAAATACGTACATTCAAAGGTCCGTGACGCAGGTCACGTAGGAATCCAATGCACCTGGCGCGATGGCCCGCGCGTCTTAGTGGTCGAAGACTCAAATGAACCGCACCGAACACAAGGGAGCCGGCGATGTCCAGCGTCATCGACCAAGCCGTTCAGGCCCGTCTCATCGCGACCGCTCCACGGTCGCAGGTGATCCCGGCGAGCCTGCGTTACGACCGCGCCGACCCCTTCGCGGTGCGGCTGGTCTTTCCGCCGGCCGCTTCGCTGGACGGGGCGGAGGTGACCTGGACGTTCGGGCGCGAACTGCTGGAGGAGGGCCTGCGCGGGCCCGCCGGGGCGGGCGACGTACAGATCTGGCCGTACGACGCCGATGCCGTGGTGGTGGAGTTCCATGCCGCCGGCGGTATGGCGGTGGTGCAGTTCGAGACGCAGGAGCTGAGAGCGTTTCTGACGCAGTCGTACGAGCTGGTCGCGCAGGGCGATGAGGCGCGGCACCTGGACGTCGAGGGCGATCTCGCCGCCCTGTTGCGCGAGGCGTAACCCACACCCCGTCGGCGCCGGAGCCCGACCGGAGTTCCGGCACGCCACCGCGCCGCACCGCCCCTCGCGAACCGGCCCTTCACCTGTGGCATGTCCCGGCCTTCGGCATGCCCACCCGCCGAAAGGCACCCCGCCCCGCCGTCACCCCACACTCCCCCCGGCCTTCACCACCCGCCCCGCCCCGGATTCCGCCGACCGCTCCGTGCCGAAGAGATTCGCCAGGTGCAGGTCCACCAGCCGTAGTGCGGTCTCGGGGGTGTGCACCTCCAGCAGGACGTAGGTGGCGAGCCCGTCGGCCGCGCTGATCAGCAGCATCGCCTCGTCCTCGTTGGCGCGCTCCGGTGGCAGTTCGCCGCGGTCCGCGGCCAGCCGCAGCTGGTCGGCGAAGAAGGCGCGGAGCCGCGGGATCCCGTCCTCGGCCTCGGCGCGCAGGGCCTCGTCATGGACGGCGCGGGCGTAGTACGCGGCGCCGACCAGCAGCCCGATGCGGCTCCTGTCGTCCAGCGGCAGCATGCCCGACAGACAGGCCCGCAGCA
>Ga0207426_1001225_pt1 | contig 22624 bp, 19 predicted proteins | sample AraplaMF_Cvi_mMS_FD_184265 | JGI IMG/M metagenome (GOLD analysis project Ga0207426, IMG submission 184265) | Arabidopsis root microbial communities from the University of North Carolina, USA - plate scrape MF_Cvi_mMS (SPAdes) (version 2) | ecosystem: Host-associated > Plants > Roots > Endosphere... | reverse complement strand
GGAACTATCCGGCACAGATGCTCGAAATCCGCCTGGCCGAAGCGTCGGGGCTGACCGACAGGAACAGGATAGAGTCGGACATCTTCTCCGAACGATACCTCATCCGCCGGCCGGTGTTGCAGGCTCTGTCGAGCGCAGATGGGCGGGCGCCCGTCTTCCTCATCGACGAGCTCGACCGCACCGATGAAGCGTTCGAGGCCTTTCTGTTGGAGGTTCTCTCTGATTTTCAGGTGACGATCCCCGAGCTCGGCACTATCCGTGCAGCCGAGCCACCGATCGTCATTATAACCACGAACCGGACGCGTGAGGTTCACGACGCGCTGAAGCGGCGTTGCCTATACCATTGGGTCGATTATCCCGATGCCGCGCAGGAGCTGGAGATTATTCGCCGCAAGGTGCCGGGCTGTAATGCGGCTCTGTCCGCGCAGATCGTCGCCTATGTACAGAAGCTTCGGGCACTGGATCTTTTCAAGAACCCGGGCGTAGCCGAGACGATTGATTGGGCGACAGCGCTGACCGAACTCGATCGCCTGGCGCTCGATCCGGAAACGATTTCCGATACGATCGGAACACTGCTGAAATACCAGGACGACATCGCGCGTATCCAGGGTAGCGACGGTGCGAAAGTCCTGGAGGATATCAGGGGCGAGCTGCAGGCGGCAGGATAACGGATGGAAGCTACAAGCCGACAGGATGGGATTGTCTTTCCGCCTCTTCCGGTCGGTGACGGTCGTTTTGCCGATAATATCGTCTTCTTTGCCAGGGTACTGCGGAAGGCCGGCATGAAGATCGGGCCGGCCGCGATCGTTGATGCGATCGAGGCGGTCGAGACGATCGGTATCGGGTCGCGTGAGGAATTTCACGCCGCGCTCTCATCCGTCTTCGTCAAACGGCACGAAGACAAGCCGGTCTTCGACGAGGCGTTTCGCCTTTTTTGGCGCTCGCGGGACCTTGTCGAGAAGATGATCGCAATGCTGTCGCCAAGGGCGTCGGAAACCCTCCAGAAGGAGAAGGCAAAGCCCGGCGAAAGCCGCGCCGCGGACGCCTTGCTCGGCGACCGAAGGGACAACAAGCCGCCGCGCGACGAGCCTGATATCGAGATCGATGCGCGCTTTACGATGTCGGGCAACGAAGTCTTCCGGCGGATGGACTTCGCCCAAATGTCTGCGTTGGAGATTGCCGCGGCCAAGAAGGCACTTGCGAAACTGCAGCTGCCTCTGGACAAGGTGCGGACCCGGCGCTTCCGCCCATCGCATGCTCACGCCCATGTGGATGCGCGCGCGACGATGCGGGCTGCATTGCGCAGCGGGGCCGGCCTCATTCTTCCGCGATACCGCGAGATCCGCGAGGTTCAGCCACCCTTGGTCGTTCTCGCCGATATCTCCGGCTCGATGAGCCAGTACACGCGCATCTTTCTGCACTTTCTCCATGTGCTAACGGAGAAGCGCCGGAGGGTTCATACCTTCCTGTTCGGAACGCGCCTCACGAATGTCACTCGCCAGATGCGGCACAAGGATCCCGACGAAGCAATGGATGAATGCGCGGCAGCGGTAAGGGATTGGTCCGGTGGGACGCGGATCGGTGAGACGCTGAGGGAGTTCAATCGCCTGTGGGCTCGCCGTGTGCTGGGGCAGGGCGCGGTCGTGCTGTTGATCACCGACGGGCTGGAGCGCGAGGGAACGGATCTGCTCGCGGCAGAAATGGACAGGTTGCATCGCTCGTGTCGGCGACTGATCTGGCTCAATCCGCTGCTGCGCTTCGACGGCTTCGAGCCGCGCGCGCGTGGCGTGCGCGCAATGCTGCCGCATGTTGACGAATTCCGACCGGTTCACAATCTATCATCCTTGAGCGACCTTGCGGAAGCACTCGGCGCAACGCGATCGACGGAATGTGACCCGCGCCGGTACCTCGAAAGATTGAAAGGCATCGCATGACAGGTACATCGTTTGACCTTGATCCGTTAATGACGGCGGAAGCCTGGAGAAAAAGCGGGCGAGACGTGGCGATTGCCACGGTCATCGAGACGTGGGGATCGGCGCCACGACCGGCCGGAAGCCATCTCGTGATCGACCGAGACGGCAATTTCGAAGGCTCCGTATCGGGGGGCTGCGTCGAGGGCGCCGTTATCGCCGAGGCGCTTGATGTGATCGCCGACGGTAAGGGGAAGATGCTCGAGTTTGGTGTTGCGGATGAAACGGCGTGGCGCGTCGGCCTTTCTTGCGGCGGCCGGATTCGTGTCTATGTCGAAAGGCTCAATTGATGGATGCGGCAAATCTTGCGCGGCTGAATGACGCGCGCCGGGCGCGCCGCGCCGCCATGCTGCTGACTGATCTCGAAAAGGGAGGAGATACCGTTGTCCTTGAGGGGGAGCCAGTGGAACCCTCCTTACGAGCGGATATCGAGGCTGCCTTTCGCTCAGGGAAATCGACGGCAATCGAGGTCGATGGGCATCGCTACTTTCTTAACGTGCATCTGCCGCCGGCCCATATCGTGATTATCGGCGCCGTTCACATCAGTCAGGTCCTGGCGCAGATGGCATCGCTTGCCGGCTTCGATGTGCGGATCATCGATCCGCGCACGGCTTTCGCCACGCCGGAACGGTTCCTCGGGACCGATCTGACGGCGGATTGGCCGGTGGATGTCCTCAAGGATCGTCCGCTGGACGCCTATACGGCGCTCGTCGCCGTGACGCATGACCCGAAGATCGACGACTATCCCATTACCGAGGCGTTGCGGACCGGCTGTTTCTATGTCGGAGCGCTCGGCAGCCGGAAGACGCATGCGACTCGGCTAGAACGGTTGCGCGCAGACGGTGCGGACGAGGCCGCGCTTGCCAAAATCAGCGCGCCGATCGGGCTTAATATCGGTGCGTCGAGCCCAGCCGAAATCGCGGTCGCCATTCTCGCGGAGATCGTCCAAACGCTGCGGACGCGGACCTTGTCTCCGGTTGGTGACAGCAAATGAAGTTCGGATCATTCTCCATCGAGGCAGCCGAGGGCGTGGTCCTCGCCCATGCCGTGAAGCTTGCCGGCGGCAGCCTGTCCAAAGGACACAGGATCGGTGCCGGCGACATCGAAAGGCTGCGCGGTGAGGCTATAGGGCAGGTCATTGCTGCACTAATGGAGGAGGGCGACGTCGGGGAGGACGAGGCGGCGAGACGACTTGCGCAGGCAATCGCGCCCGACCATTTGCGCCTCTCTGAGGCTTCCACGGGACGCGTGAACGTCTATTCGACTGTTGACGGCCTGTTCGTCGCAAGCCGCAGCGCCGTCGACCGGCTGAACAGCATCGACCCTGCTATCACGCTTGCCTGTCTCAACGATCATGTGCCCGTTCGCAATGGCGACATGGTTGCGACATTCAAGATCATCCCGCTCGCCGTGTCCGGCGCCAAACTCGACCTTGCATGCGAGGTGCTGCGGTCGACATCCGCCTTCGAGGTGAAGCCCTTTGCCGGCCGCTCGGTCTCGTTGATCGCGACGGAACTGCCGTCGCTGAAGCCATCGGTCATGGACAAGACGGCACGCGTGCTTTCCCGGCGGCTCGTCGCATCAGGCAGTCATCTCGTGAGGGAGACGCGGGTTGCTCATCACGTCGAACCGGTAGCGCAGGCGCTTCTCGACGCATTGCGGCTACCCGACAGCGCCCCGAAGTTGGTCATCCTTTTCGGCGCGTCCGCCGTGATCGACGCGGAGGATGTGATTCCCGAAGCCATAAGAAGGGCCGGCGGCGAAGTCGTGCAGGTCGGCATGCCTGTCGATCCAGGGAACCTGCTTGTCCTCGGTCGGATCGGTGATATTCCCGTCATCGGCGCACCGGGATGTGCACGCAGCCCGAAGGAGAATGGCTTTGATTGGGTACTCGACCGCATTCTGGCTGGCGAACAGCCGAGCGCAGTCGACATCAGCGGCATGGGTGTGGGAGGTCTTCTGATGGAAATCCAGGCGCGGCCCAGCCTACGCGAAGCCGAGGCGCGCACTAGCCCCGCCGGCAAGCTTGTTACAGTCATTCTTGCCGCGGGCCAGGCCAGACGGATGGGAGAGGGCGGCCCGCACAAGCTGCTGGCGGAGTTTGGCGGTGTGCCGCTTATCCGGCGATCGGTGATGACCGCGATCGACAGCCGCTCGGCGTCGGTGATCGTCGTGACGGGACATCGTAAAAGCGAGATTGAATCAGCACTGTCCGGACTTGACGTGACAATTGCTCACAATCCGGATTACGCGTCGGGCATGGCTTCGTCGCTCGCAACGGGATTCTCGGTCGAGCACGCCCGTGACGCGGATGGAATTCTCGTTATGCTTGCCGATATGCCGGGTGTGTCCAGTGATGATCTCGATAAGCTAATGGCAGCTTTCCGGCAATCTGGCGGCCAGTCGATCATCCGCGCGGTGTCGCGCGGCAAGCGTGGCAATCCCGTGATATTGCCTAAATCTCTATTTGATGCAGTGCTGCGGCTGGAGGGTGATGTCGGGGCGCGGCAAATCATCGAAACATCGGGCGTGCCTGTCGTGGACATCGATATTGGCGATGCGGCGCATCTGGATGTGGATACGCCGGAAGCGGTCATTGGCGCAGGAGGGGTTTTAAAGGGCTAAGGGATGGACACGGCGGCAATTGAAGAAATGTTTCAGGGGCTTGGACCCGTCACCATCAGGCGCATGTTCGGCGGCAAGGGCATCTACCATATGGGGCGGATTGTTGCTGTCGAAGTGCGCGGCGAGATGCTGTTGAAGGCCGACGAGCAAAGCGCATCGGAATTCGAGGCGGCGGGAGCGTCGCAATGGGCCTATGAAGGCAAGAAGGGAAGCCCGGTGAAGATGCCGTATTGGTCCATCCCCGACGATGCCTATGACGACCCCGATGTCATGGCGCGATGGGTTCGGCTTGCCTACGAAGCGGCTGTCCGAGCGGAATGAACCTTAGAGGAGTTCGCCCGACTTGAGCTTTTCGATTGCGGCCGCCGCAAATGCGGAAAGCGGCTGCGGGAGATCGGCGCGGCTGAACCAACCGAAGTCCGACAGCTTGTCCGGCTCCGTGAGCTGCGGTTCTCCATCGAACTCGGACGCTACATAGAGCAGGGAAATCCAGTGCTGGGCATCCGCGTCGCTGATCAGTTCCGTGGCGCCGAGAAGGTTGACGCGGCCGATCGATAGGCCGGTTTCTTCTTCCGCCTCGCGTCGAGCCGCCTGCTCGGACGGCTCCATATGATCGACCTTGCCGCCCACAATGCTCCAGTGGCCGGCTTCAGGAGCGCGCATGCGCCTGTAAAGCAGGATCTTGCGGTCGCGCAAAACCACCAGGCCAACGCCAAGGCCCGGGAAATCGATGCCAGGCGTGCCCATATTCGTCAGATCTTGGCGTTGGCCGTGATCAGCATGAAGGCGGGAATTTCATCACCGAAGCCAACCGGCGTCGGACCGTCGTCGTGGTCGCGATAGCGGCGGCGGTCGCGATTGTCGTCGTTTGCCGGGTAAGGACGAGCGGCGCGCGAGCTCTGCTGCGGCTTGTTTTGTTCTGCTTTGCGCTCTTGCTTCACGCTTTCGACCTTTGCTGGTGCTGCTGTTTCCATCGTCTCGACGTCATTATCTGCGACGGCGATTTCAGATTTATGACCTCGACGGCTCTTGCCGCGGCCGGTGTCCTTGTCCCGGCCCTTGCGACGCGAGCGATCGTCGTCGCGGCTGGGTTCGGGCGGAGGCAAGGCGGAGAGGTCGCCGTTCAACCACTCGACCTTCTCGCCGATCAACTTTTCGATCGCGTCGGCATGTTTCTGGTCGTGGCGGGTGACGATGGTGAATGCAGCGCCGGAACGGCCTGCGCGGCCGGTACGGCCGATACGATGCACATAATCCTCGGAATGGATCGGAACATCGAAGTTGAAGACGTGGCTGACGTCGGGAATATCGAGACCGCGAGCGGCGACATCGGAAGCCACGAGAAGCTGGAGATTACCGTCCTTGAAGTTCTGCAGCATGGCCATGCGCGAACGCTGATCCATGTCGCCGTGCAGAGCGCCGGCGGAAAAGCCGTGGCGGTCGAGCGAACGGAAGAGATCGGACACGTCCTTCTTGCGGTTGCAGAAGATGATTGCGTTCTTCAGATCGGTTTGAGCCTTGATAAGATCGCGCAGAACAGCACGCTTCTCATAATCCTTGCCATGCGAGGCAACGAAGCGCTGCGTTACCGTCTTTGCGGTGGATGCCGGCTTGGCAACTTCGATCCGCTCCGGATTCTGCAGGAAGCGATCCGCAAGCTTCTGGATCTCGGGCGGCATGGTTGCCGAGAAGAAAAGTGTCTGACGGGTGAACGGGATAAGCTTTGCGATGCGCTCGATATCCGGGATGAAGCCCATGTCGAGCATGCGGTCGGCTTCGTCGATGACGAAGATTTCGACAGCACTCATCAGGAGCTTGCCGCGTTCGAAATGGTCGAGCAGGCGGCCCGGGGTGCAGATCAGAACATCCGCGCCACGCTCGAGCTTGCGATCCTGATCTTCAAACGAAACGCCGCCGATCAGCAACGCGACATTCAAGCGGTGGTTCTTGCCGTACTTTTCGAAGTTCTCCGCAACCTGGGCGGCTAGTTCGCGGGTCGGCTCGAGGATCAGAGTCCGGGGCATGCGGGCGCGGGCACGGCCCTTTTCCAGCAGCGACAGCATCGGCAGAACGAAAGACGCAGTCTTGCCCGTTCCCGTCTGCGCAATCCCGCAAATATCGCGGCGCTCAAGCGCAAAGGGGATGGCACCAGCCTGAATTGGGGTTGGCGTCGTGTAACCCGCGTCGGTCACGGCGGAAAGCACTTTTTGGCTCAAGCCAAGATCAGCAAATGTCGTCAAAGGGAAAACTGTTTCCGTTCCGGTTCGGCCGTACTCTGGTTGAGTCGGCGTGATTGCGTGGCGCAATGCAGCGCGACATAAGCCGAAACTCTCCTTAAGTCAAGGAATACAGGCCTTGCAGCCAGTGCAGAGGTAAAGACGTGGTTAGCGCGCGTAGTTACTGTATGTAACTCGCAAGCTTCAAGCCCGCATTCATGAAGTAAATGGGATCAATGGCACGACCATCCTGACGGACTTCATAGTGTAAATGCGTACCGGTGGACCGGCCGGTGCTGCCGGCAAGGCCAATCACGTCCGTGCGGTCGACTTTGTCGCCAATTTTCACGAGAATTTCCGACATGTGGCCGTAACGCGTGGAAATGCCCTTGCCGTGATCCACCTCGACCATGTTGCCGTAGCCGCCAGTCCAGCCGGCCGCTATGACCTTGCCGGGTGCCGTCGGGTGAACCTTTTCGCCAGGCGCAAAACGGAAATCGATGCCGGAGTGGAGTGCGAGGCGGCCGAGGAACGGATCACGCCGGTTCCCAAACGAGCTGGTGATCTCCTTGCCGGCGGCCGGATTCTGGAATGGCAGCGATTCGGCCATGCTCCGTACAGTCTCCAGGCGGGTGAGGGCATCGTCCAACTGCGCAAGCGACGTATCGAAATCATCGTTGCTCTCAGGTTCTACGTAAGGGCCGCCGACTGCGGTGTCATCCTGCTTCAAGCGCTCGGCCGGGACCGAAATCCTGAACCGCGTCAAGACCTTCGATATGGTATTGGCGGCGCCGCCGGCATCGCTCGTCAGTTGCGCGATGCGGGTGCGTTGCTTCTGCTCAATATCCTTCAGAGACAGCGTTACCTTGGAAAAAACCCGGTCAGCTCGGTCGCCGACGGTTTCCTTTGCCGGCACATCAGCCAGCGTCGCGTTATCAGGCGTCGCCTCAGCAGGTTCTACAGCGCCGGCAAGCTGATTCTCGATAGCCAGAACTGCGCCGGAGAGCGAGGCATGCTTCTCGTTTGCGTCGGGCGCGTAGGACTGGAGTGGTGTGGCCGCCTTGTTTCCGAGCCCGGAACTTTCGGCCCGGTCAAGAAGGGAGCCCAACTTGCCGTGGCGTGAGGTGAGCGCCAGTTGTTGCTCCATCAATTTGTCGACCTTGTCTTCGACGACCTGCTGATCGAGCAACTGGCGGGAGGTAACGCGATCGACCTGAGCTCGCAGAGCGGCGATCCGGTCCTCATAGTCGTGCTGCATGCGCGCCTGTCTGGCCATTGCCGCGCCGATCAGGTCGTCACGCAGCACGAGATAGGATGTGGCCAACAGATAGCCGATCGCAAAGACCCCGACAAAACATAAGACAAGCGCCGCCATCCACGGCTTGACGGTGAGGTGACGGACCCGGTCACCGCTCGCCAGGATCAGGATATGCTCTTGTTTTCGCTGACCGAATACGCGGCTATGCTGTGCATGCGTCACGGAGAATCTCCCAATCGAAGGCCGATGCCTCAATTGCCGCAATTACGCACGATTATGGTTAATATTTACTTAGGTCAGTATGGCTGTCGTGATCGGATCAGGCGTTGCTTGTCGATGTCAGCGATCGGTAGAAGGATGGCGTCAGTCCTGCTTCGGCCCGGGCGATGTCGTTGAAGGGAGGCTTCAACGGTCCGCGGAAATTGGCGCGTACCAACTCGTGGAATGTCCGTGCCGGATCCCGCTTTTCTCTGGCGCAAAGGAAGCGGAACCATTTGGCGCCTATCGCAACGTGACCTTTCTCGTCGTTGTAGATGACATCGAGCACGGCAGCGCTCTCCAAATCCCCGGTTTCGCGCATCTTGGCCTGCAGCGACGGTGTGACGTCCAACCCGCGAGCCTCGAGAATAAGCGGGACAACGGCGAGGCGCGCCGTCAGGTCATTCCTCGTCGCGTGCGCGGCCTGCCAAAGGCCGTCATGGGCGGGGAGGTCACCGTAGTCGGCGTCGAGGTCATTCAGGCGGGCGCGCACCATGCGGAAATGTTTCGCTTCTTCGAAGGCAACCTGCATCCACCCGTCGAAGAAGGAGTTCGGGACGGGTTCGGTCGCGAATCGCGCAACGATATCAAGCGCCAGATCGACGGCGTTGAGTTCGATGTGGGCGATGGCATGCAGCAGCGCGATGCGCCCCTTGACGGTATGCAAGGACCGCCTCTCCACCTGCGTCGGCGGTATCAAGTCCGGCTTATCCGGACGGCCCGGCCTCTCAGGCAGCGGCGCGTCAAGTGGCGAACGCAGGGACAGTGTGCGAGCAAACCAACGCGTCGCAGTTTCCTGGGCGAGCGTCGTCTTCTTATCGAGATCAGTTGCTCGGATAGCGTCGATCGCTCCGCCGCGCAGGGACGTGATGCTGGAGCGAGAGGTCATCGCGACAGGTTCTGCACGGCGGCAAGAACGATTTCTGCGTGGCCGGGCACCTTCACCTTCTGCCAGATCGTTCCGATGGTCCCATCCTCACGAATGAGGAAGGTTGTGCGCTCCACGCCCATGAAATTGCGTCCATACATGCTCTTTTGTTTCCACACGCCGTAGGCCGCCAGCGTCGTCTTCTCTTCATCGGACGCCAGGACAACCGAAAGACTATGCTTCTTGATGAAGCGATCATGGCATTTTGCGGAATCGGGAGACATGCCGATGACGGCAGCACCGGCCTTTTCGAACTGGTCTGCAAGCGCCGTGAAAGCCAACGATTCGGCCGTGCATCCTGTCGTGTCGTCCTTGGGATAGAAGAACAACACCAGCGGCTTACCACGGAAATCGGCAAGCGCGACGCGGCCTCCGCCATCGCGCGGGAGATTGAAGTCAGGCGCCGTCGTGCCGATGCTGACATCCGTCATGGAGAGACCTTTCTTTTGCCGAGTTTATGGATAACAGGTGATTTGCCAGATATATATTGGACGGGCAGTCGTCCAGCCAGTCTGGTCCAAACCGCAAATTAGGGAGTTAGGCGAGACGCATGTCGGCGATCCGCGGCGAGAAAATTACATTCCGCAAGAAAGACATCGTCGCACTGCATGAGCTCCCTTCGGCGCAGGCCGAAGATCCCATGATCGTCAGTTGCCCGCCGTCGCGTTCGCGCATGCGCAAGACCGCCGGCGCCACGGGTGGCTGCATCGCCATTATTTTCTTCGTGCTCGCTGCAATTGTCTTCACGGTAGAAAGCGGCATATTCGACGGGCCGCTGACGCGGCAGGCGCAGGCTGCACTCAATTCGGCCATCGGGCCTCGCTATAGGGCGGAGGTCGGCTCCACTGCTATCCGCTTTACCTCGAACCTGCGCCTTGCGCTCGAAGCTCGCAACGTCAACATGATTGACGAGAAGAGCGGACAGCACCTGTCGACCACACATGCGATGCGCATGGCGCTCGACCCGCTACAACTCTTTCGCGGTCGGATTGCGATTGCGCAGATCGAGGCGGAAGATATCGCACTCGACACAGCGCTGCTGCCGTCTGGAAAGCCGCTCAAGCTCGATGACGTTCGCATCGACGAGATTCCGACGGCGATGGAAGCTGCGTTCGCTCAACTCGACATGATCGACAGTTTTGTCGAGCGGGGTGGGACGCGCTCAGTGAAACTCTCGGGCATAGATATCAAGCTGGCCGATACGGCGAATGGTCCACTCTCGATCGTCGTCGACAGCCTGGACTTCACAAGGACACGCCAAGGCGCGCTGGCGCTGGATGGTGAGGTCGCGATCAACGGCAAGGCAGCGACGCTCAGCGTCATCACCGAAAGAACCGGCGAACGTACCTCGAAGTTGACGGGACAACTGGCGGGCGTCGACCTGGGACCGTTCACACTCAAGCGGAATGTCCAGGGTCAAATCCGGCAGGGCATCGACGGCTCTGGTGATGTGACGATCTCGGCAGTTCGCACCGGCGATCAAGCCGAGCCGGCGCTCGGCGCGTCAGTCGACCTGGAGCCTGGGCAATTCTATATGGATGGCGACCAGCAGGAGTTGAGCGGAGGGCGCATCAACCTCGCCTACGACTTTGACAAGCAGAAGCTTGAGATCGCGAAATCGCGTGTTCAGTTCGGCGCGACATCCGTACCGCTTACCGGCGCTCTTATCGATCTGGACAAGATCGATGCCGCTGCAGGAAAGGGCTTCGGGATAGATCTGCTGGTCAGTGGCGGCACCGCGGCCCCCACCGCGTCAGGCGAGCAACCGCTCGCCTTCGATATCCAGGCGACCGGTCGCTACCTCGTTACCGACCGCGAACTCGAATTCCCGAACATGCGGGTTTCGAGCCCTGCTGGCGGTCTTTTTGGCTCGCTGCATGTTCGTCTGGGCGACGTGTCGCCGGAGATCAGCTTTGCCGGGCAGTCACAGCAGTTGCAGACAACGGCCGTCAAGCAATTGTGGCCATTCTGGATGGCGTCGAAGGGCCGCGAATGGGTTCAGCGCAACCTCTTCGGGGGCACCGTCACCGACGCATCAATCTCCGTCTTCATTCCGTTCGGACGCCTGGACGAGGCGGTCGGCAAAGGTCTGAAACTCGACAAGAACCAGATCCGGATTGCTTTCGACATCGCAGATACCAGAATGAACGTGGCCGGCGACATCCCGCCAATCCGCGATATGAATGCCCACTTTGATCTGAGCGGTCCGCGGGCGACAATCTCGATCAAGAGCGGGACGGCATTCTTTCCGTCCGGACGATCGGTGAGCGTCGGCGAGGGCACGTTTGTCCTGCCATCGACCTACGACAAGCCGCTCATGGCCGAACTCAATCTTCCCATTTCCGGCGCGGCTGACGCGGTCGGCGAATTGCTCACCTATAAGCCGATCCAGGTGTTACAGCGCGCGGGCTTCGTGCCCGAGGACCTGAAGGGCAAGGTGTCGGCGAAAGTGCAGGCTCGCATCGGGCTGATCTCGTCGCAGAGTCCTCCTCCTGCTGAATGGAAAGCGGTCCTGCAGCTACAGGATCTCGATGTCGCCAAACCGTTTTCGGGCCGCAAGATCACTGGTCTCGACGGCGTGTTGAACGCGGATCCAAAGCAGGTCAGCCTCGACGGAAAAGGGCTGATCGATGGCATTCCCGCCGGGATCAAGCTTGTCGAGCCGACGGACAAGTCGTCCAATGTCCAGCCGCAGCAGACCATTACTGCCACCTTGAACAATGATCAGCGGGAAAAGGTGCTGCCCGGTCTCAACGACATCGTCGATGGTAGCGTCGACGTGGAACTCAATCGCATCGATCAGGACCGACAGGCGGTCACTGTCGACCTTGGAAGGGCGCGGCTGTCTCTCCCATGGATCGGCTGGTCCAAGGGCGGCGGGATCGGCGCGACGGCCACATTCGAGGCCTCCGGCCCTGCAGACAACACCGAGTTGAAGAACTTCGTCCTCAAGGGGGATGGATTCGGGGCAAATGGCTCGCTTGTTATCGGCAAGGGCAATCTCGTGAAGGCGGATTTCGACAGTGTCAAACTGTCGTCGCTGGACGACTTCTCCGTTTCGGTGAAGCGCGGCAAGGGAGGGTTTGATGTCTCCGTGTCAGGCGAGAGTGCAGATGCACGTCCGATCATCGCGAGATTGAAGTCCAGCAGCGGCGGTGACTCCGACCACAGCGGCAGCATATCCGTTCGAGCCAAGCTCGGCCGCGTCGTCGGTTTCAATGACGAGAAGTTGCGCAATGCCGAGATGACCTATGTGTCGTCAGGCGGGAGGCTGCAGACACTGAATTTCACCGGCGTCACCGACAGCGGCGAGGCGTTCGTAGCCCAGACGAAGGGAAATGGCGTTATCAATGTCACGAGCGGCGATGCCGGCTCTGTTTCCCGCTTCGCCGACCTCTATCAGCACATGATGGGCGGCTTGCTCAATATGCAGATCCGCCTAGGGGCGGGCGACAATTGGGATGGCTCCATCGACATCAGGCGCTTCTCGCTTATCAACGAACAGCGCTTGCACTCGATCGTTTCGACGCCGGTCGGCGAGGAGCAACGAAGCCTGAATTCAGCGGTAAAACGGAACATCGATACATCGGCGCAGCGTTTCCAGCGCGGCTTTGCGCGCATTGTTTCTCAGAACGGCGTCGTCAGTATCGAGAACGGCGTGGTGCGTGGTGACCAGGTCGGCGCGGTGTTTCAGGGAACGGTTCGTAACCAGCGCGGCAGGATGGACATGACGGGTACCTTCATGCCTGCATATGGCCTCAACCGGCTGTTTGCCGAATTGCCGTTGATCGGCATCATCCTTGGGAACGGCACGGATCGCGGCCTGATCGGCATTACCTTCAAGCTCACAGGAAAGTTGGAATCGCCGGATCTGATCGTCAATCCGTTGTCGATCATCGCGCCGGGCGTTTTCCGCAACATCTTCGAATTCCAGTAGGCACAAAAAAGCCGGCGCGAGGCCGGCTTTCTGTCTGAGACGTTGACCACGCTTAGGCGGCGCGGCGGATCAGGATGTGCTTCTTCTTGCCGAGCGATAGCTTGATCACGCCATCAGCGGTGATCTCTTCGCTGCCGATGATCTTGCGCTCGTCGCTGACGGCCTGGTCGTTGATGCGCACCGCACCGCCCTGAACGTGGCGGCGGGCCTCGCCGTTCGAGGCTGCAAGGCCGGCGCGGACGATCAGCGACAGAAGGCCGATGCCACCGTCGAGTTCGGCAGCCGGGACGTCGACAGACGGAAGGTTCTCGGCAAGGCCGCCTTCCTCGAAGGTCTTGCGGGCGGTTTCGGCAGCCTGCTCGGCGGCAACACGACCATGCAGGATCGCGGTGACCTCAGTCGCCAGGATCTTCTTGACCTCGTTGATCTCGGAACCGGCAAGCGCTGAGAGGCGTGCGATTTCGTCCATCGGCAGCGTGGTGTAGAGCTTCAGGAAGCGCGAGACGTCAGCGTCCTCTGTGTTGCGCCAGTACTGCCAGAAGTCATAGGCCGACAGCATGTCCGCGTTGAGCCAGACAGCGCCGGTCGCAGACTTGCCCATCTTGGCGCCGGAAGCGGTCGTCAGCAGCGGCGAGGTGAGGGCGTAGAGTTGCGGCGTCCCCATGCGGTGACCGAGGTCGATGCCGTTGACGATGTTGCCCCACTGATCCGACCCCCCCATCTGCAGACGGCAGTCGTAGCGCTTGGCCAATTCGACGAAGTCGTAGGCCTGCAGGATCATGTAGTTGAATTCGAGGAACGACAGCGACTGTTCGCGGTCAAGGCGCGTCTTGACGCTGTCGAAAGCCAGCATGCGATTGACCGAGAAGTGCCGGCCGACATCGCGTAGGAATTCGAGGTAGTTGAGCGATCTCAGCCACTCTGCGTTGTTGATCATCAACGCATCCTTCGGGCCTTCGCCGTAGGAGAGGTAGTTCGAGAAGACGCGCTTAATCGAAGCGATGTTGCTCTCGATGGTATCGACGGTCATCAGCTGCCGCGCTTCCTCCTTAAAGGAGGGATCACCGACCATGCCGGTGCCGCCGCCCATCAGCGAAATGGCGCGATGGCCGGTCGCCTGCATCCAGTGCAGCATCATGATCTGGATCAGCGAGCCGGCATGCAGGCTGGGAGCGGTGGGGTCAAAGCCGATATAGGCCGTTACCGTTTCCTTGGCGAAGAGTTCGTCGAGGCCCGTTTCATCGGAAATCTGATGAATGAAGCCGCGCTCTTTCAGCGTACGGAGGAAATCGGATTTGAACTCGGACATGACCTTTTGCTCTCGGGTGCGGATTTTCGGATTGGCTATTGTTGAAGTGACGCGGCGCGTTTAGCACTGTTTTGCCGAACAGTCACCATTTGGCGAGAATCTTCCAGCGAGGGGTCATGGAGAAGATCAGGACCGCGATCGGCTTGATGAGCGGAACATCAATGGACGGCATCGATGTGGCGCTGCTGCGGACCGACGGCCGAGCCTTCGTCGAGCGCGGGCCGTTCCTCGGTGTTCCGTATGAGCCAGCCTTCCGCGACCGATTGAAGCTGGCGCTGGAGCAGGCGAAGTCTATTGCGAAACGTGAGCAGCGGCCGGGCGATCTGGCGTCTGTCGAGCGTGAACTGACGTTACGTCATGTAATTGCCGTGAGGGAATTTCTGGCTACGAATGCGCTCGATGCCTCGTCGATCGACGTCATCGGCTTTCACGGCCAGACAGTGCTACATCGCCCGGACGAAGCGCTGACGGTCCAGATCGGGGATGGGGCGCTTTTGGCACGGGAAACCGGCATTCCCGTTGTCTACGATCTTCGTGCCAACGACATGATGCATGGCGGCCAGGGCGCGCCATTGGTTCCGGTCTATCATGCGGCGCTCGCCGCCAACGTCCCTCATGCCACGTTGCCGGTCTGCTTCGTCAATATCGGCGGGATCTCAAACCTGACTTATATTGGCGCGGATGGCGTCATAGTCGGTTTTGACAGTGGCCCGGGCAATACGCTGATCGACCAGTGGGTCGAAACCCATGCGGGCGTGCCGTTCGATCAGGGCGGCATGATAGCCTCCGAGGGACGGATCGTGGGGGAACTGGCCGATCGCTATTTGAATAGCCCGTTCTTCACCGCAGAGAAGCGGCGCTCGCTCGACCGCAACGACTTTCCGCCGCCGTCGGGTGCAGATGCGGAGCTTGTAGACGGCGCCCGCACACTTGCCTATGTCGCGGCCGCCTCGATCATCAAGTCCGCCGGTCACTTGCCGGTCACGCCGGCCCTCTACGTCATCTGCGGTGGTGGTCGGCTCAATCGCGTGCTGATGCAAGATTTGAAAGATATCGCCCATCGCAACGGCGCCGAGGTGATAACGGCGGAGCAGGCGGGGTTCAATGGCGATTCCATGGAGGCTGAAGCCTGGGGCTATCTCGCGGTAAGGTCGTTGGACCGCTTACCATTGACATTTCCCGGCACGACCGGCGTGCGTGCGCCCGTCAGCGGCGGTGTCGTGGTGAAGCCGTGATGCAACAGGCGGTTCTGGAGACGCCGCGCCTAGTCGCGGTCATGTGGGAACCTGACGACGCGGGCCTGATCCATGAGCTTCACTCCACGATTGAGACGACACGGTATCTTTCGGGCGCTGCGCCGTGGTCGCGTAAGAAAGCCGAGGAACGGCTGCGCAATTGGTTCGGCGAGCAGGAGCGGGATGGAGCCACCAAGTACAAGATCCTCAGTCGTGACGACGGCCGCTTCATTGGCAGCGCGGGCTTTTCCCTGCTTGGCGGTGAGCGGCAGGATTTCGAACTCGGCTATTCGCTTCGGTTCCAGGAATGGGGCAAGGGTTATGCGACGGAGATTGCCGGCGAGTTGGCGGAATGGTTCTTCGAACGGAACTTCGCGCAGCAGTTCATCGCATTCACGCATCCGGACAATGCCGCATCTCAGCATGTCCTAACGAAAATCGGCATGCGAAGCCGCATGCCGATGATCATTGACGGATTGGCCTGTCCGACGTTCGAACTGACCGCCGGGATGCGGACCGCTTAGCGGATCCGCTTGGCAGCCGGTTCCGGCACGAGTTCGCCGTTCAGGCGGCGATCGAGGTAATCCTCGCATTCGCTCATCAGCGTCTCGACCTGGCCGTTGAAGAAGTGGTTGGCGCCAGGCACCGTGCGGTGCGTGATCAGGATACCCTTCTGCGTCTTCAGCTTCTCAACGAGGCCGTTTACGTCCTTCTCGGGCGCAACCTTATCGGCTTCGCCGTTGATGATGAGGCCGGAAGACGGGCAGGGCGCGAGGAACGAGAAATCATACGTGTTCGGTTGCGGCGCGATCGACATGAAACCTTCGATTTCCGGGCGGCGCATTAGAAGCTGCATGCCGATCCAGGAGCCGAAGGAATAACCGGCAACCCAGCAGGTCTTCGAATCAGGATGCAAGCTCTGTACCCAGTCGAGCGCGGACGCGGCGTCCGAAAGCTCGCCAGCGCCGTGGTCGAATTCACCCTGGCTGCGACCGATTCCCCGGAAATTGAAACGCAACGTCGTGAACCCGCGCTTCTGGAACATGTAGAAGAGCTGGTAGACGATCTGGTTGTTCATCGTGCCGCCGAACTGGGGGTGCGGGTGCAGAATGAGGGCAATCGGTGCGCTTTTTTCCTTGGAGGGCTGGTAGCGGCCTTCAAGACGGCCGGCAGGGCCGTTGAAAATGACTTCGGGCATCGGTACTCCGGCTTTTATTTTTCGCGTTCGGCCCTGCGTAAGACTTGACGAATGTTGTCAGCTTTTCTAAAACGCAGTTTAGAACAATTCGAAACTTGCATGACGATCCACGCATTGTGGGATGTGTCATAAGGCAAGCCCGGCCGAAATTTCAAGGAAAATGAGCCGAGCCGCCTCGCAAGGATTTAGCGCAGGACAAAAGATCATGGCGCCGCCACGCCTTTATCTCGATTGGAACGCGACTTCGCCGCTGCATCCGAATGCGCGCGACGCGGTCCTGCGCGCGTTGGACCTGTTCGGCAATCCAAACTCGGTCCACGGCGAAGGCCGAGCCGTTCGTGCTGCGATCGAGCATGCACGACGCCAGGTGGCGGCACTTGCAGGGGCTGATCCGGCCCATGTAATCTTTACGAGCGGCGCGACAGAGGCAGCCAATATGGTGCTGACGCCCGAGTTCAGGATGGGGCGCACGCCGCTTAAAGTCAGCCAGCTTTACTATTCTGCCGTCGAGCATCCTGCGATGCGGGAAGGCGGTCGCTTCCCGAAGGAACAGACGGCGGAAATTCCGGTGACGGAGGCCGGCGTCGTCGATCTCGATGCGCTTGGTGCTTCGCTTGCCGCTCATGACAAGTCGGCCGGGCTGCCGATGGTCGCGGTCATGCTCGTTAACAACGAGACCGGCATCGTCCAACCGATTGCCGAGGTTGCGAAGCTGGTGCAGGCGCATGGCTGCCTTCTTGTTGTCGATGCCGTACAGGCAGCCGGTCGCTTGAAGCTGGATATCAACGCGCTCGGCGCCGATTTCCTAATCGTCTCGTCGCACAAGATCGGCGGCCCGAAAGGCGCCGGTGCGCTTGTCACGCGCGGTGAAGTGCTGATGCCGCGACCGCTGATCCATGGCGGCGGCCAGGAGAAGGGTCACCGCTCGGGGACTGAGAACTCGCTTGCGGTGATCGGGTTTGGTGCTGCCGCCGAAGCTGCTGCGATGGAATTTGAGGCACGCAACGAAGCGATCTCCGTGCTCCGTGACCGACTGGAAACCGGAATGCGAGGCGCGGCACCTGATGTCGTCATCTACGGCTCCGATGGCCAGCGCGTTTCGAACACGACTTTCTTCACCCTTCCGGGGCTGAAAGCCGAAACGGGCCAGATCGCCTTCGATCTCGAAGGTGTGGCGCTTTCTGCCGGGTCTGCCTGCTCGTCCGGCAAGGTCGGCGAGAGCCATGTCCTGGTTGCCATGAGGCGAGACCCCAAGCTCGGCGCTTTGCGCATTTCGTTGGGCTTTGCCACCACCGAAGAGGAGATCGACAAGGCGATTTCGGTCTTCGCGAAAATAGCCGCTCGGCGCAAGCCGGCCGGGGAGGCGGCTTGACCGCTTCATAAATTTGCGGAAACGCAATTTTCCGCTTGCCATTCGGGCTGAAAAGTCCCTTTTGGCCACCTACATACGGGGCAAACGATACTGCCCGAACGACAAGCTGCCGGACCTTTTCTCCGGCGAGATTGGAGAATGACATGCCCGCCGTCCAGGAAACGGTTGATCGCGTTCGTCAGATTGACGTCGATCAGTACAAATACGGTTTCGAGACCATTATCGAAATGGACAAGGCGCCCAAGGGCTTGTCCGAAGACATCATCCGTTTCATCTCCGCCAAGAAGCAGGAGCCGGAGTGGATGCTCGAATGGCGTCTGGAAGCCTACAAGCGCTGGCTGACCTTGGAGGAGCCCACCTGGGCTCGCGTCGATTATCCGAAGATCGATTTCAACGACATCTATTACTACGCCGCGCCGAAAAGCACGCCCGGCCCGAAGTCGCTTGACGAAGTCGATCCTGAAATCCTCAAGGTCTACGAAAAGCTTGGCATTCCGCTCAAGGAACAGGAAATCCTGGCTGGCGTCGAGAAGCCGAAGATCGCCGTCGATGCCGTCTTCGACTCTGTCTCCGTTGTCACGACCTTCAAGGAAGAGCTTAAGAAGGTCGGTGTGATCTTCATGTCGATCTCGGAAGCCATTCGCGAGCATCCGGAACTGGTGCAGAAGTACCTCGGCTCCGTCGTTCCGACCTCCGACAATTACTACGCGACCCTGAACTCGGCCGTCTTCACCGATGGTTCGTTCGTGTTCGTTCCGAAGGGCGTTCGCTGCCCGATGGAGCTGTCCACCTACTTCCGCATCAACGAAAAGAATACGGGCCAGTTCGAACGCACGCTGATCATCGCCGAGGAAGGCGCATACGTCTCCTACCTCGAAGGTTGCACCGCGCCGCAGCGCGACGAAAACCAGCTGCATGCCGCTGTCGTTGAGCTCGTTGCGCTCGATGATGCCGAGATCAAGTACTCGACGGTCCAGAACTGGTATCCGGGCGATGCGCAGGGCAAGGGCGGCATCTACAACTTCGTCACCAAGCGCGGCGATTGCCGTGGCGACCGCTCGAAGATTTCGTGGACGCAGGTCGAGACCGGTTCGGCTATCACCTGGAAGTACCCATCCTGCATCCTGCGCGGCGATGACTCCAGAGGCGAGTTCTACTCGATCGCCGTCTCCAACGGTCACCAGCAGGTCGATAGCGGCACGAAGATGATCCATCTCGGCAAGAACACGTCGAGCCGTATCATCTCCAAGGGTATCGCCGCGGGCGTGTCGCAGAACACCTATCGCGGCCAGGTCTCGGCGCACCGCAAGGCATCCAACGCCCGCAACTTCACGCAGTGCGACTCGCTGCTGATTGGCGACAAGTGCGGCGCCCACACGGTTCCCTATATCGAGGCGAAGAACTCCACGGCGCAGTTCGAGCACGAGGCGACCACCTCGAAGATCTCGGAAGACCAGCTCTTCTATTGCCTGCAGCGCGGCATTCCGGAGGAAGCGGCGATCGCCCTGATCGTCAACGGCTTCGTCAAGGAAGTCCTGCAGGAACTGCCGATGGAATTTGCTGTCGAAGCGCAGAAGCTCATCAGCATCTCGCTTGAAGGCAGCGTCGGCTGACGCGACACGACATGAATGCGCGAGGGCGCGTGGATCGCGCCTTTCTCCGATTGCTTTTTATGGGAAAATACCATGCTTGAAATTAAGAACCTGCACGCCCGCATCGCCGAAGACGGCACCGAGATCATCCGCGGCTTGAACCTCACCGTGAAGGCCGGCGAAGTGGCCGCCATCATGGGCCCGAACGGCTCCGGCAAGTCGACGCTCTCCTACATCCTGTCCGGCCGCGAAGACTACGAAGTCACCGAAGGCGACATCCTCTACAACGGCGAGAGCATTCTGGAGCTCGACGCTGCCGAGCGTGCCGCCAAGGGCATCTTCCTGGCCTTCCAGTACCCGGTCGAAATTCCGGGCGTTGCCACCATGCAGTTTCTCAAGGTTGCGATGAACGAGCAGCGCAAGGCGCGCGGCGAAGAAGAGCTGAAGACGCCTGACTTCATGCGCCTCGTCAAGGACGCAGCCGGCAAGCTGCAGATCAACACTGAAATGCTGAAGCGCCCGCTGAACGTCGGTTTCTCCGGCGGTGAGAAGAAGCGCGCCGAAATCCTGCAGATGGCCCTCCTGCAGCCACAGCTTTGCGTTCTCGACGAAACCGACTCCGGTCTCGACATCGACGCGCTGAAAATCGTTGCCGACGGCGTCAACGCGCTGCGTTCGCCGGATCGCGCTGTCGTCGTCATCACGCACTACCAGCGCCTGCTCGACTACATCGTCCCGGATACCGTTCACGTTCTCTACAAGGGGCAGGTGATCAAGTCGGGCGACAAGACGCTGGCGCACGAGCTGGAAGCCAATGGCTACGCCGACATCATCGGTGCGGCAGCCTGATTGAGGCGGAAAGGACGAGTCTCATGAACATGCAGACGACGAGCCGCCAGACCGCCGCGGAAGCGGCGCTCATCGAGGCTTTCAACAACCAGATCGGCGAACTGCCGGGCGACGGTTCGGTCATCGCCATCCGGGACAGGCTGCTTGACGACCTGAAGAAGGCCGGTTTGCCGACGCGCCGCATCGAGGCCTGGCACTATACCGACCTCAAGACCCTGCTGCGCGCCATTCCGGATCAGGCTGGCGACGCCGGCTCCGAAGCTCGCGACCCGCTGGTCGAAGAGTCCTCCGTTTTGTCGGTTATTCAGGGTGTTCCTGATCTTAAGGCTTCGGTCGATGGTCTGGACATATCAGGCTATGCGGCTCTGCTCTCCAACGGCACGGCTGCCACCAGCCTCGGCGCGCTCGGCAATGACGACGCGATCGGCCGGATCAACGGCAGCTTCGTTCGCGATGGCTACGTCATTGACGTTGCCTCGGAAACGACGTTTGACGAACCGCTTGAGATCCAGTTTGTTCACGCTGGCGGCCAGACGCATACGCGCCTGCCGGTCACCTTCGGCGCGAACGTAAAGGCGACGGTCATCGAACGTCACCTTGCAGTGACGTCGGATGCGGCTTTCGTGTCCCACATCAGTGACATCACGATTGGCGAGGGTACCGAGCTCACCTGGATCATCATCCAGCAACAGGGCGCTGATGATACGCACCTCGGCCAGATCCGTGTCGATCTCGGCACCGATGCCAAGCTGAAGCTGTTCGTCATCAATGCCGGCGGCAAGCTGGTTCGCCAGGAACTGCACATCAAGGTGACTGGCGAGGGCGCCGATCTGACGCTTCGCGGGATCAACCTGCTGGGCGCTGAAACGCATACGGACGTTACCATGGTTCTCGGCCATAACGTCCCGCATACAGGTTCCACGGAAGTGATCCGTAACGTCGTCTTCGACCGCGCCAAGGGTGTATTCCAGGGTATGATACGCGTTGCGCCCGATGCGCAGAAGACCGACGCGAAGATGGCGTGCAACACTCTATTGATATCTGACGACGCCGAGTTCTCGGTGAAGCCGGAGCTCGAGATCTTCGCTGACGACGTTCAGTGCGGTCACGGTGCAACCGTTGCCGACATCGACGACAACCATCTCTACTACATGATGGCGCGCGGCATTCCGGAGAACAAGGCGCGCGCCATGCTCGTCAATGCCTTCGTTGCCGAAATCGTCGAGGAACTGGAAGACGAAGCTCTGGTCGAGGCGCTGGAAGGCGTCATCTCGGCCTGGCTCGAAAAGCACGCCTGATCGGATAGCGTCATGGACAAGATAGTTCCGGCAACCGCATACGACGTCGAAGCCATTCGCAAGGATTTCCCGATCCTTGCGAAGGAAGTCTATGGCAAGCCGCTGGTCTATCTCGACAACGGCGCCTCCGCCCAGAAGCCGCAGGCCGTCATCGACGCGATTTCCCACGCCTATTCGAACGAGTATGCGAACGTTCATCGTGGTCTGCATTTCCTCTCGAATGCGGCCACGGACGCCTATGAGGGCGCTCGCGAGAAGGTCCGGCGCTTCTTGAACGCGCCTGATATCAACGACATCGTGTTCACGAAGTCTTCAACGGAAGCGATCAACACCGTCGCCTATGGCTGGGGCATGCCCAAGCTCGGCGAGGGCGACGAGATCGTCATCTCGATCATGGAGCATCACTCCAACATCGTGCCGTGGCATTTCATCCGTGAGCGGCAGGGTGCCAAGCTGGTCTGGGTACCCGTCGACGACGAGGGTGCTTTCCACGTCGAGGATTTCGAAAAGAGCCTGACGAAGCGGACCAAGCTCGTCGCGATCACGCATATGTCGAATGCGCTCGGCACGGTGGTTCCG
>Ga0207426_1001221_pt1 | contig 22681 bp, 15 predicted proteins | sample AraplaMF_Cvi_mMS_FD_184265 | JGI IMG/M metagenome (GOLD analysis project Ga0207426, IMG submission 184265) | Arabidopsis root microbial communities from the University of North Carolina, USA - plate scrape MF_Cvi_mMS (SPAdes) (version 2) | ecosystem: Host-associated > Plants > Roots > Endosphere... | reverse complement strand
GGGCTGACCGCCGGCAGCGCGTCCAGGCTGCAAGGGCCGGCGGTGGTCGTCACCCTGCTGCAGGAAGGCGATGATGAGGCCATGCGCCTCCACCTCGGGCCCGGCCTGACCCGCGAGATCATCGCCGCCCTGACCCGCTATCGCGAGCTCTACGTCTTCGGCACTGACACCAGCCTCACCGCCACCGGCGAGAACCGCGCCGAGGCCCTGGCCCAGCGCTTGTCCGCCGACTACGTCCTGTCCGGGACCGTCAGCACCACCTCCGACCGCATCCGGCTGCTCGTCTCCCTGATCGACGGCCGCACCGGACGCCATCTCTGGTCACATCCCTTCGAAAGCCCCTTCGTCCCCGCCAGGATCGTCGACATCAGGGCGGAGATCGCCCAGCGGGTCGTCGACAGCCTGGCCCGCCCCTACGGCGTCATCTACGACGACAGGATCGCGGGGTTGGCCACCAAGGCGCCGGAGCGGTTCAGCTCCTATGAGTGCCTGCTGCTGTTCTATGCCGACTGGCGCCGCACCGGGAGCGCCGTCGGCCCGTCCACGCGAGACTGCCTGGAGCGGGCCGTCGCCGACGACCCGGACTATGCCGATGGCCGGGCTGCTCTCGCCCTGGTCTATGCCGATGTCGTGCGCTTCGGCCTGCAGACCGACCCGCTGCCGTTCGATCCCCTCGAACGCGCGCTGGAACTGGCCCAGCGCGCGGTCACCTTGAGCCCCGACGCGCCGCTCGGCTACCAGGCGCTGCATCTGGTGTTCTGGCTCAGGCGCGATGTCGAGCAGAGCTTCGCCGCGGCCCGCGCCGGCCTGGCGCGCGACCCGAACAACCCGGAGCTCCTGGCCGATCTCGGCGGCCGGCTGTGCCTCAGGGGTGAGTTCGCCGAGGGCCTGCCGCTGCTCGCCGAATCCTTCTCCCGCAACCCCGGCCAGTCCAGCTTCTACCGCCTCGGCTTCTTCGTCGCCGCCTATATGGGCGGGCGGTACCAGGACGCGCTGGACGAGGCCCTGAAGATCGACCTGCCGGGCAACCGCTTCACCCAGATCGCCCGCGCCACCGCTTACGCCCAGCTCGGTCGAAGCGAGGAGGCCGCCGCCGCCATCAGGCTGCTGCTCAAGGCCGACCCGGACTACGGCGACCGCGTCGTCGCCGACCTCCAGGCCCGCAACGTCGCCCCCGACATCATCCGTGCCCTCGTCGACGGCCTCCTCAAGGCCGGACTCGACATTCCCAAGGCAGGAACATAGCGGCTCGGGCATCGTCGATGTGCGACACTCACAGATAGGATCGACCGCCCTCGGCTGGCGTTCATCTTGATGCAAGGGGAGCGGGCATCATGGCTGCGTCGCAACAGGATCTGCCGCGGATCACGCTGGCGGTTCTCTTCCTCGTCGCGCTGATCGGAGCGTGCCTGTGGATTCTCCGGCCGTTCCTGCCCGCGATGATCTGGGCGGCGATGCTGGTGATCGCGACCTGGCCACTCCTTCGCCAGGTGCAGGCTCGGCTGTGGCACAGCCGCGGGCTTGCCGTCACGGTGATGACGGTGTCGATCCTGCTGGTGTTCGTGGTCCCGTTCTGGCTCGCGATCGGCACGATCGTCCGGCATTCCGGAGAGATCGTGGCCTGGGGAATGTCGGTCACGTCCGCGGAGTTCCCCCCGCCGCCTGACTGGCTGGAGCAGTTGCCGTTGGTCGGCCCCGACGCCACCCACGCCTGGCAGAATGTTGGCGAGACCGGCATCAACGAGCTTCTTGTCGAGGTCAGACCGTATTCCGGCCGGATCATGCAGTGGTTCCTCGACGCCATGGGCGGCCTCGGGGGCGTTCTGCTGCAGTTTCTGCTCACCGTCGCGGTTGCGGCGGTGATGTATGCACGGGGCGAAGCTGCTGCGGCGATGGTCAAGCGCTTCGGCCGCCGCCTGGCGGGCGTTCGGGGCGAACAGGTCGTCATCCTGGCCGGCCAAGCCATCCGAGGCGTCGCGCTCGGCGTGGTGGTCACGGCCTTGATCCAATCGGCCATCGGCACCTTCGGGCTGGTGGTGGTGGGCTTCCCGTTCGCGTCGGTGCTCTGCGCCGTGATGTTCATGCTGTGCATCGCCCAGATCGGGCCGGGGCTGGTGCTTGTGCCCGCCGTCATCTGGATGTTCGTCAGCGGCGACACGGGTGCGGCGATCGTGCTGCTGGTCGTCAGCCTCGTCGCCATGACCGTCGACAACTTCATCCGCCCCGTCCTGATCCGCCGCGGTGCCGACCTGCCGCTGCTCCTCATCCTGGCCGGCGTGATCGGAGGGCTGATCGCGTTCGGCCTGGTCGGCATCTTCCTGGGGCCGACGATCCTCGCCATCGGCTACACCCTGTTGCGCGCCTGGATCGACGAGATGGATGCGGGCAGGGAAACGCTCGCGATCGACTAGGCCCGGCGGCCAGGGCTCAGAAGCCGAGTAGGATGCCGGTGATCAGGTTGGCGTTCTCGAAATCCTGGCCGTCGCGGAAGTTCTGCTTCTCGTAGATCACCTGGGCATAGGTGTTCAGGCCCGGCGCCAGATTGTAGGTGAAGTTCGCGCCGACGATGTGATTGTCCTTCAGGTCCTCGCCGCTGGTGTATTGCGAGTCCAGGCCGTTGCCCCGGTCGGACCAGGTGTAGGCGTAGGACAGCGACACCAGATACGCGTCCCACATATAGCTGATGTCGCCGATGATGGTGTCGACCGGCTTGTCGGCGAAGGCGATGCTCTCATTGTGGGTCCAGTTGATGCTGGCATAGAAGCCCTGATAGCCCCCCTGGGCGCCGAGCGTGTAGACCTCGAGATCATTGCCGCTCGGGTTGGCGCCGGAGGCCGAAGTCTCGATGCCGTGGCCATAGGCGGCCGTGGCCGCAGCCCGGACCGACCAGTCGCCGAACGTGTCCTGATAGTTCACGCCGCCGACGACGACGTTCTCATAATAGGTCTCGTCGTCGTCGAACAGGTCGTTGCGGCCGCCATTGCCGGCATGGTCCGCGCCGCCCACCACCGGGGTGAAGTCCACGGCGAAGCTGAAGCCGCTGAAGGTGGGCGAGGTGTATTTGATCCGGGTGTCCTGGTTGGTCAGCCCGGCGAGATAGGTGGCGTTGATCGAGTAGAAATTACCGCCGCCGACCGGAAAGTCGCCGTCCAGCAGCTCGCCGAAATTGAGCCCGCCGCCGCCCATCTCGCTGACCAGATCGTCATGGATGTAGACGTAGCCGATGTCGTCCGCGACGGTCGGCGCGTCGCCGAGGGTCAGGATGCCGAAGGCACCCTTCACATAGGCGTAGACGCGCGTGACCTCGACGTCGTCCCGGCGGTTGACCGAATCGAGCCGGATGCGGCCGCCATATTCCAGGCCGGAATCGGTGACGTTCTTGATGTCGAAGACCAGCCGCGCATTGGACTGGAAGTCGTAGTCCCGGCCGAACTCGCTGTCCTGGCTGTCGCTCAGCACCAGGGTCGACTGGAAGCCGACGAAGCCGGTGATCTTCAGCTCGAGGCCAGAGGTCACGTTCGCGTCGGCGGCCCAGGCCGGCATCGTGCCGGCCAGTGCCGAGACAGCCAGCGCCGTACCACCCAGAAGGATTGTCTTCACTTCCCCCTCCTCCGTCCCATCCCTCATGGCAGCATGACGAGTGGATCTGCGGCAGTCGAGACCGGCTTGCCCGGACGCCTCTAGTGAAGCGGGTCGCGCAGGATCGGGCAGGTCATGCAATGCCCGCCGCCGCGCCCGCGGCCGAGTTCGTCGCCTTCGATGGTGATGACCTCGATCCCGGCCTTGCGCAGCTTGGTGTTGGTGTACTGGTTACGCTCATAGCCGACGACGACGCCCGGGGCGAGCGCGACGACGTTGTTGCCATCGTCCCATTGCTCGCGTTCCTGCTCATAGCTGTCGCCACCCGTGGTGACGATGCGCAGGCGCTGCAGCCCGAGCGCCTCGGCGGCCACGCCCAAGCCGTCGTCGGTCAGGAACGGACGGTCCTCGACGTGATAGTCGACGTCCTCACCGTCGTCGCCCGGCCGCAGACTGTAGCATTTGATCTGCTCGCACACCTCGAGGAAGACATTGGCGACGTCGAGGTCGCACAGGGTGAACACCGTGTCGAGATGCATCGCGGCGCGCGACTTCGGCATCTGGCAGGCGACGAGGCGGGTCGCGGCCCCGGCGGCGAACAGGGCACGGGCGAGCTGGCCGACCGCCTGCGGCGTGGTGCGTTCGCCCATGCCGACGAAGACCACCCCGTTCCCGACCGGCATGACGTCGCCGCCCTCCAGCGTCGAGGGGCCGAACTCCTTGTCCGGATCACCCCACCAGATCTTGAAGTCGCCGCCCTGGAACTCCGGATGGAACTTGTAGATGGCGGCGACCAGCAGCGTCTCCGGGCGCCGCGCCGGCCAGTACATCGGGTTCAACGACGCCCCGCCATAGATCCAGCAGGAATTGTCGCGCGTGAACAACGTGTTGGGCACCGGCGGGATGACGAAGTCGCTGCGCCCGAGATAGCGGCCGAACATGCCGCGCGGCTCGAAGGGCAGCTCGAAGCGGGCGATGCCGCCGACCAGGTGCTCGGCGAGCTTGGCCGCCGGCAGCTCGTCGAGCCAGGCGCGCAGATCCTTCAGCATGCCGGAGCCGACATGGTTGGCGGTGATGCGCCGGTCCAGCACCCATTCGCGCCCCTCCTTGCTCTCCAGGACGCGGGCGAGCAGGTCGTGGAACTCGAGCACCTCGACGCCGAACTCGCGCATCTTGTTGCAGAAGTTGAAGTGCTCCTTCTGGGCCTCCTGGACCCAGAGCACGTCGTCGAACAGCAGCTCCCGGCAATTGCCCGGGGTCAGCCGCTTGTGGGCGAGGCCCGGCCGGCAGACCATGACGGTTCTAAGCACGCCGGCCTCGGAGTGAACGCCAAACTGCCTCATGATGATGCTCCCTGGGCCGTGGTGGCCGCATACTGGATGCCGCCCTCCTCGCGGGTGACGGTGGTGCCGGCAGCGCCGGCGATCATTGCGGAGAGGTCCTTCAGCGACCCGATGCAGGCCCGCTTGCCGGTCGCCGTGGCGAAGCGGCAGGCCGCCTCGACCTTCGGCCCCATGGAACCGGCGGGGAAGGACAGGCCGGCGAGCGCCTCTGGTGAGGCTCGCCGGATCGCCCGCGCCTCGGGCTTGCCCCAGTCGACATAGACGGCGTCGACGTCGGTGAGAATGGCGAGCAGGTCGGCATCGAGTTCGCGCGCCAGCAGCTCGGTGGCGAGGTCCTTGTCGATCACGCATTCGACGCCGACGAGCCGGCGCTGGTCGCCGGGCGCGTACATGGTCGGGATGCCGCCGCCGCCCGCCGCGATCACCACCGTGTTCTGGTCGAGCAGCCAGCGGATCGGCCGCAGCTCGAAGATGCGCTTCGGGATCGGTGAGGCGACGACACGCCGGAAGGAATCGCCGTCCGCCTTGAACGTCCAGCCCTTCTCCGCGGCGATGGTGTCCGCGTCCTCCCTGGTGTAGATCGGCCCGATGAACTTGGTCGGGTTCTGGAACGCCGGGTCGGCCGGGTCGACCTCGATCATGGTGAGCAGCGTGGCGAGCGGACGCTCGAACGGCAGCAGGTTCCCCAGCTCCTGCTCGATCATGTAGCCGATCATCCCCTCCGTCTCGGCACCGAGCACGTCGAAGGGATAGGTGGCGACCTTGGTGTAGGCCGCGCCCTGCAGCGCCAGCAGCCCCACCTGCGGCCCGTTGCCGTGGCCGACGACGAGCTGGTGCTCCAGCGCGACCGGGGCCAGCGAGCGGGCGGCGATGGCGACGTTCTCGCGCTGGTTCTCGGCGGTGAGCGCCTGGCCGCGCCGCAGCAGCGCATTGCCGCCAAGGGCAGTGACGATGAGCATGGCCTCACTCCCCGAGCGTCGCGACCAGCAGCGCCTTGATGGTGTGCAGCCGGTTCTCGGCCTGCTCGAAGGCGACATTGGCTTCGCTCTCGAAGACCTCGTCCGTCACCTCCAGCCCATCATGGATGCCGAACTTGTCCGCGATGTCCTTGCCCACCTTGGTCTCGGTGTCGTGGAAGGCCGGCAGGCAGTGCATGAACCTGACGCGCGGATTGCCGCTCGCCTTCATCAGCGCGGCGTTGACCTGGAACGGCATCAGTTGCTCGATGCGTTCCGCCCACACCTCCTTGGCCTCGCCCATCGAGACCCAGACATCGGTGTGGATGAAGTCGACATCCTTCACCGCGGCGGCCGGATCGTCGGTGATCGTGAGCGTGGCGCCGTAGCGCTTCTCCAGGTCGCGGGCGATCGAGACGAACTCGTCGGACGGCCACAGCTTGCGCGGGCCGGCGATGCGCACATCCATGCCCATCAGGCAGCCGGCGATCATCAGCGAATGACCCATATTCGAGCGGGTGTCGCCGACATAGGCGTATTTGATGCTGTGGACCGGCCGGTCGGAATGCTCGCGCATCGTCATCACGTCGGCGAGCATCTGGGTCGGGTGGTATTCGTCGGTCAGGCCATTATAGACCGGCACCCCGGCATATCGGGCCAGCTGCTCGACACCCGTCTGCGAGGCGCCGCGATACTCGATGGCGTCGAACATCCGCCCGAGCACGCGCGCGGTGTCCTTGAAGGATTCCTTGTGGCCGATCTGCGAGCCGGCCGGGTCGAGATAGGTCACATGCGCGCCCTGATCGTGGCAGGCCACCTCGAAGGCGCAGCGCGTGCGCGTGCTGGTCTTCTCGAAGATCAGCACGATTTCCTTCCCTTTCAGGTGCTCCTGCTCCGTGCCGGAATACTTCGCGCGCTTGAGGTCGCGCGCCAGGTCCAGGAGGTACTGGAACTCGCGCTGGGTGTAGTCCTGCACGGTCAGGAGGGAGCGATTGCGGAGGTTGAACGACATCAGTGCGTCTCCTCGAATGTAGGGCTGGCGGCCGCGGCCGGCCCGAGTTGCTCGGCCCTGCGGGGGGCGAGGGTGTGGCGCTTGATCCAGACGAAGACCGGCAGGCCGGCGACCAGCAGCAGGAAGCCCCAGAACACGACCTCCGCCCCGGCGCCGTAGATCGCGCCGAGCGAGAACAGGAAGGCGATCGTCGCCAGCGCGATCAGGCCGCCGATGCGGTCCGGCGGGCGATAGCGCGTCGGGTCGGTGGCATAGAGGACCAGCTCGACCAGGGCGCAGAAGATGTACGGGACGAGGCTGGTCAGCGTCGCCAGCAGGATGATGAAGGTGAACTGGTCGACCAGGTCCCGGGACATGCTCATGGCGACCAGCGCGCTGGACAGCAGGCCGGAGACGATCAGCGCGTTGACCGGCGCCCCCGCGGGCGAGCTCTCGCCGAGAAAGCGCGGGAAGGTCCCGTCGCGCGCGGCGCCGAAGGGCACCTGGCCGGCGAGCAGGGTGAAGCCGTTCAGGGTGCCGAAGGTCGAGACGATGGCGCCCAGCGCGATGGCCGACCCGCCGACGGGGCCCCACAGCCGCTCGGCCACCAGGGCCAGCGGCGCCGTCGAGCCGCCCAGCTCGGCCAGCGGCACCGTGCCGAAGGCGACGATGGTGACGACGATGTAGAGCGCGGCGGCCAGGCTGGTGCCGAGCACGGTGGCGAGCGGAATGGTCCGGCCGGGATTGTCGACCTCGCCGGCCGGCACGGTTGCCGATTCCAGACCCAGGAACGCCCAGAGCGTCAGCGCCGAGCAGGCCGCGATCGCGACGAGGGGATCCATGCCGCTCGGGTTGAGCGGGGTGAACCGGGACGGCTCGACGGCCGCGAGGCCGACGAGCACCAGCGCGAGCAGCGGCAGCAGCTTGAGCACCGTCGTGACGACCTGGACGATTCCGGCGGTGCCGACGCCGCGGATGTTCACCAGGGTCACGACCCAGAGCGCCGCCAGTGCCACGGCGAGTCCCGTCACCCCCCGCGCGGCGGCCGGCACGAAATGGCCGAGATAGCCGGTGAAGGCGACGGCGACGCCGGCGTTTCCCGCCCACAGCGCGATCCAGTATCCCCAGGCGATCAGGAAGCCGGCGAACTCGCCGAAACCGGCGCGCGTATAGGCATAGGGGCCCCCCGTCTTCGGCACGAGACGGGCGAGACGCCCGAAGACGATGGCCAGCGCCATGGCGCCGATCGCCGTCACGATCCACCCAATCAGCGCCATCGGCCCATAGGCCGCCAGCGAGGCGGGCAGCAGAAACACGCCCGAGCCGATCATGTTGCCCACCACCAGCGCGGTGCAGGCGACGACGCCCAGCCTTTTTGTACCGGAACTGCTGCTGGCCATGGCGTCGCGCCTCACAGCGGGCTGATGGTGCCGGTGACGATCAGATAGAAGGCGAGGACGGCGAAGCCGACGATCGCGAGGGCGACGATGAGATCGCTGCCATGGAAGGGCCGGACACCACGCTGGCGGCAGGCGATGGCGTAGACGATGAGCCCCGGCACGAACAGCAGCGACGCCATCAGCAGGTACTGAAGGCCGGCGGCGTAGACGAGCCACACCCCGTAGACCGTGGCGACCAGGCCGGTGATGAGAGCGCGCCGGCGCTGCCGGTCCTCGCCCTCATAGGTCTCGCCCCGCAGCGCCAGCTTCAGTGCATAGGCGCCGGAGAACACATAGGGCGGCAGGATCGCCACAGAGGCGATGAAATAGAAGAAGTTGTATGCGTCCTTGGAGAAATAGGTCAGCACCAGGAACGCCTGCACGGCAAGGCTCGTGATCCACAGCGAGTTGGCGGGCGTGCCGTTCGCGTTCTCCTTCGCGAACCAGCGCGGGAAGGTGCCGTCCTTGCCGCAGGTGTAGGGGATTTCGGCGCAGAGCAGCGTCCAGCTGAGGAAGGCGCCGCCGACCGAGACCACGAGCCCGATATTGATCAGCGCCGCGCCCCAGGGGCCGACGACATAGGCCAGCACGCCCGCCATGGAGGGCACCTTCTGCCCGGCGAGCTCGGGCTGGCTCATGATGCCCGTGGCCAGGAGCGAGACGAGCACATAGACGATGAGGGCCCCGGCGAAGCCGATCACCGTCGCCCTCCCGACATCCCGCCGGTCCGCTGCGCGGCCGGAATAGACGCTGGCCCCCTCGATGCCGATGAACACCCAGAGGGTCACCAGCATGGTGCTCTTCACCTGCTCGAGGATGCTGCCGAGCCCGGCGCCCCCCTCCACCGTCGCCTGGCCCATGCCGCGGAAGGCGGCGAGGAAGAGGTCGAAATTGAAGGCGACGACGCCGATGACGACGAACACCAGCAGCGGCACCAGCTTGGCGATCGTGGTGACGACGTTGACGAATGCCGCCTCCTTAACGCCCTTCAGAACGAGTGCGTGGATCGCCCACAGCGCCAGCGAAGCGCCGATGATGGAGATGATGTTGTTGCCGTCGCCGAAGACGGGGGCGAAATAGGACAGGGCCGAGAAGATGGCCACCGCATAGGCGACGTTGCCGAGGAACGCGCTGATCCAGTAGCCCCAGGCGCTGTTGAAGCCGATGAAGTCGCCGAAGCCAGCCTTGGCGTAGGCGTAGGGGCCGGCGTTCAGGTCCGGCTTGCGCAGCGCCAGCCCCTGATAGACGAAGGCCAGGGCCAGCATGCCGATGCCGGTGATCAGCCAGCCGATCACGATCGCGGCCGGCGAGGCCGCGCGCGACATGTCGCTCGGCAGGTTGAAGACCCCGCCGCCGATCATCGAGCCGACGACGAGGGCGATCAGCGGGACCAGCGTCAGCTTGCCCGCGGCCGGTGCGGAAGAGGATGAGATATTGCCGAGGGAGACATCTGCCGCGGTGTTGGCCATTTCGGTGCCCCCCGTTGGCGCCGCCGGTCGGGCGGCGTCGTGGTCCTTGATGGAGCGCGTCTGTCTCGGGTCGCCACCCTGAGCGAAGCGCAGCACATCAGCCACAGGGCGGTGGATGAAGTATTTTACCGTAGGTTACGGGGATGCACGTTCACCACGGCCACCAGTCACGCTGAATTTATTACAAAATGATGTCGGATCGTTTGTAGCCTCCGAGAGCTTGATGGTCATTCGAATGCAGTTGCCCGCGAATTTGCGCTATGTCAAAAAGCTTATAATTCGCCTCGCCTATACTCCGGCAGGAGCGGGCTGACAAAGTCCTTCCCAGTCACTGGCCCGGCAGGGGCAACTTCCGCCTCTGCGCGGAAGGCCTGCCGTTAGTGGCAGCCTCTCTCCGAAAAAGACGCCCTTTTCGACTGACATTCGTCGTCCAGTGCAACGATCAGATGAGGTGGCAGCCCTGGCAGCCGACCAGCCCCTGCACCGAGGTCGCGACCGAGCCTCCGCCGTGCGGTGTGACGCCGGGGCGGCATCGCCGTGATCGAGGAGGTGACATGATCCCAATCCTCACGGCCGTGGGCTCGCTGATCCTGGGCATCAGCCTGATCCAGCTGGCCAACGGCTATATGGGCACGTTGATCGGCATCCGCCTCAGCGCCGGGCAGATCGACCCGGCCGTCATCGGTGTCGTCACCTCGGCCTATTTCGCGGGCTATGTGACCGGCGCCCTTCTCTGTGATCGCCTGATCCAGCGGGCAGGCCATATCCGCGCCTTCGCCGCCTTCGCCGCGCTGGTGGTGGGGTCCGTCCTCGGGCACGCCCTGTATTTCCATCCGGTACCCTGGGCGGTGCTGCGGGCGCTCACCGGCTTCGGCTGCGCCGGCCTCTTCGTCGCCACCGAGAGCTGGCTTGCCGCCAAGGCGACCAGCGCCAACCGCGGGACCGTCTTCGCGACTTACATGGTGGCCACCTACGCGACCTTCGCGGGCAGCCAGTTCGCCCTCAATCTCGCATCCCCTGACGAATTCACGCTGTTCGCCCTCGCCGCGATCCTGATCTGTGCCGCCCTCGTCATCGTCGCCACGACGCGTGCCGAGCAGCCGGTGATCACCACCGGCAGCCGGCTCCGGGCCGGCGAGCTCTTGAAGGCGGCGCCGGTCGCCGTCGCCGGGTGCTTCGTGGCCGGCCTGATGACCGGCTCGTTCTATGCCCTCGTGCCGGTTTACGGGCAATCGAGCGCGTATTCCCTGCTGCAGATCTCCTCCTACATGGCGCTCGCGATCTTCGGCGGCCTCCTGCTGCAGCTTCCCATCGCCCGCCTGTCGGACCGCTTCGACCGCCGCCTAGTGGCCGGGCTCGCCGCCCTCGCCTTCGCCGTCGTCGCGCAGCTGATCGTGCCTGGTCCGCACACCTACTGGTTCCTCCTCTGCTGGCTGCTGCTCGGCGGCTTCATGTCAGTGATCTATCCGGTCTGCGTGGCGCATGCGAACGACCGCATGTCGGCGGAGCACGCCGTTTCCGTCAGCGGCCGGCTTATCGTGATCTCCGGCGCCGGCTCGATTCTCGGGCCGCTGCTGGGCTCCGGCGTCATGTCGGCTTTCGGTATACGTGGGCTGTTCGACTACATGGCCGCGGCGGCGGCGCTCTTCGCCGTGTTCGCGGTGACCCGGGCCATCCGGGTGCGGTCGCCGCCGTACAAGAGCCGCCGGCCCTTTCTGCTGGTCCCCGGCATCTTTGCGCATGATCTCGCGCGGGCCTCGGCGGAGGCACGGACCGGCATCCCCGTTGCCGCCAGCGAACGGCGACCGAGGATTGGCGGCTAGATGGGTACCGGTGAGAACGGTGTTGGCCAGCCCACCCCTTCCCGTGCATCAGTTCCTCATCCTCGACTTTCGGTCCATGCCCAGGTTCCATCCGCTGCACACTCCAGAATGGCGTCATATCGCTCCCGCGACTGACCGATCTCGCCATTGTTGATGTAGGCGATCGAATTCTCAGAAAGGATCTGCAGCGCCTTTTCGAGCTGACCGGCGGTCAAGATGTCATCGACCCTGTCGAGAAAGACGAACCTCGGCTTCAGTACGACAACGCGGGCGATCGACAGAAGCTGCAGTTCTCGCAGCGAAAGCAGCGTCACCCAGTCCTGCTCGGTATCCAGCCCCCCGGCCCGGGTCACCACCTGATCGAGGTCCAGCGCGGTCAGGAGCGCGAGAAGCCGCTCGTCCGCGGCCTTGTGGTGATCCGCGTCGCGCAGCAGAAGCTGCCGGAGCGTGCCCGGTGGCAGGTAGGGTCGCTGCGGGAGAAAGATGAGGTCGTCCGCACCAGGACGGAGTATGCGCCCCTCGCCTGGCATCGGCACCCCGGCGGTCGCCCGGAACAGCGCCAGCCCCGCTTCCTGGTTCGATCCCGTCACCAGAACACGGGTCCCGCAGGGGACCGATATCGAGAGGTCCTTCAGCAGGGGATCGACGCTGATCGACGATCTCAAGGTCAGGTGCTCGTAGGCCAGCCTGTCCCCAGCATCGGCAATCTCGACGGCCGCCGCCGCGTCGGCCCGCGATTGCTCGATAGCCCCCATCAGCGAGCTGAGCCGCGCGACGACGGCCGCGAAGGAGGACAGCGACTGGAACTGGGTGACGACCAGGGAAAACGCGGCGACGAGCGCGGTGAAGGCCATGGCCGACTGCGTGATCACGCCGAAATCGATCTCCCCGGCGATGAACGCCGGGGCGACGATCAGGGCCGGGATGATCTGAATCATCCAGTTGTAGCCCGTGGTGAAGAATCCCAGGTTGCGATTGACGGCGATGATCCGGCGCAGATTGCCGACCAAGTCCTCGAGCCGCTGCAGCAGCCGCGCCGTCTGCCGGGGCTCATGGCGTTCCAGCATGATGGACTCGGCATTCTCCCGAACCTGAATCAGCCCGGCACGGAAGCTGGCCTCCTTGTCGAGCTGATTGTAGTTCAGCGTGATGAGCGGCCGGCCCAGCACGATCGCCACATAGGACCCACACGCCGCGTACAGGACGGCGACGGTGAACAGAATGGGGGTGATCGACCACAGCACGCCGGAGAAGGCCAGGATGGTGAAGCTGCTGTTGAGCGCCATGAGCACAAAGGAAAGGGTGGTGACGGTGAATGCGCGGACATCCTCGGAAATCCGCTGGTCGGGGTTGGCGAGTTCACCGGACCGGCCCAGGTGGTAATAGGTCCGATCAGCGAGATAGAGAGCGATCGCCCGGCGGGTCACGAACTCGCGCCAGAGCAGCGCGAGGCGCTCCTCGGCGAAACGGGCAATGACCGCGACCACGGTGGAGGCGGCGAACACGCCGACATAGAACAGCGCCTGCCGGATGAACTCGGCTCTGTCGCGATCCGCGATGGCCGTCATGAAGTGCCGGCCGACGAAGCTGTTGGCGACGTTCAGCCCATTGACCGCGCACAGTAGAGCAACGAGCCCCGCAAATATCAGCTTGGCTTTCCAGCCGACCTCGGAGCCGAAGAAGTTTCTGACCGCACGAAGGAACCGTGCGGCAATCACCTTGAAGCGAACCTTCCCCTGGTCCATTCCGGCTCTCCGGCAAACTCAATGAGCCGCGCCCGGGACCGCAGGCTCGCGCGGTACGGGACGGCTGCGCCATGGAACGGGTCTGGCCGGCAAGGCATCGCTCCATTCTGCCGAGAGCCAACACGCCGGGTGCCGAGACAGGCAGCTTATCGTGTCCGCACGCGGGCATTTTTGCGCCAGAGCAAAGTCGTCACTTCCCCTGCGGCCTATCCTTTGACCGGCTCGTCACCGCCGGTGGCCGGCCAGAGGAAGGGATATGACGCGATGGAGGCCCGGTCCGGCGAGACCCGCCAGCCCGGGGCATCATCGCCATTGGCACGACGACTGATCCTGCGAGGCCCGGCCCGCTTCGACAGACGAGCCGACCCGTGAGACATTTCAATCCGGAGAGATCGATACAGGACAGGAGAAGTTCATGGCGAACGCACTGTCGGAGAAGGAACGTTCCCTGATCGATGCCTATTGGCGAGCCGCCAACTACCTCTCGGTCGGGCAGATCTATCTCTACGACAACCCGCTGCTGAAGCAGCCCCTGAGCAAGGAGCATATCAAGCCACGGCTGCTCGGCCATTGGGGAACCACGCCGGGCCTGAACTTCATCTACGCCCATCTGAACAGGCTGATCCGGAAGCACGACCTGGACGTGATCTACATCACCGGTCCCGGCCACGGCGGGCCCGGCCTGGTGGCGAACGCCTATCTCGAGGGGACCTACAGCGAGGTCTACCCGAACATCTCCGCCGACGAAGCGGGCATGAAGCGCCTCTTCACCCAGTTCTCGTTTCCCGGCGGCATTCCCAGCCATGTGGCGCCGGAGACCCCCGGGTCGATGCATGAGGGCGGCGAGCTCGGCTATGCCCTGTCGCACGCCTACGGCGCCGCATTCGACAACCCCGACCTGATCGTCGCCTGCGTCGTCGGCGACGGCGAGGCGGAGACCGGGCCGCTGGCGACCAGCTGGCACTCCAACAAGTTCCTCAATCCGGCCACCGACGGGGCGGTGCTGCCGATCCTGCACCTCAATGGCTACAAGATCGCGAACCCCACCGTTCTGGCCCGGATCAGCCATGAGGAGTTGGACCACCTCTTCCGCGGATACGGATACACGCCGTATTTCGTCGAGGGCCACGATCCGGACACGATGCACGAGCTCATGGCCGCGACCCTGGACACCGTCATCGGCGAGATCCAGCGCATCAAGTCCGATGCACGGGAGAACGGGTTCAAGGAACGCCCGCGCTGGCCGATGATCGTGCTGCGCACGCCCAAGGGGTGGACCTGCCCGAAGGAGATCGACGGCAAGCGCACCGAGGACTACTGGCGCTCACACCAGGTCCCGATGGGCGAGATGCACGAGAACCCCGGCCATGTGCACATCCTCGAAGAATGGATGAAGAGCTATCGGCCCGGGGAGCTGTTCGAGGATGGCGGACGGCTTCGCGCCGAGCTGGCCGAGCTCGCCCCCAAGGGCACGCGCCGCATGAGCGCCAACCCGCGCACCAATGGCGGCCTGGTGCTCCGGGATCTGAGGCTGCCGGATTTCGCCGATTACGCGGTCGAGGTGCCGTCACCCGGCGCCACCACCGCGGAGTCCACCCGGGTCATGGGCCGCTTCCTGCGCGACGTGATGAAGCTGAACATGGAGGCTCGGAACTTCCGCCTCTTCAGCCCCGACGAGAACAACTCGAACCGCTGGCAGGATGCGCTCGAGGTCACCAACCGCGCCTGGGTCGCGGAGACCCAGCCATGGGACGACCATCTGGCCCCGGACGGGCGGGTGATGGAGATGCTGAGCGAGCACCAGTGCCAGGGCTGGCTCGAAGGCTACCTGCTGACCGGCCGGCACGGGTTCTTCTCATGCTACGAGGCGTTCATCCACATCATCGATTCGATGTTCAACCAGCACGCCAAATGGCTGAAGGTGTGCAACCACATCCCGTGGCGGCGGCCCCTGTCATCGCTCAACTACCTGCTGTCCAGCCATGTGTGGCGGCAGGATCACAACGGCTTCAGCCACCAGGATCCCGGTTTCATCGACCATGTCGTCAACAAGAAGGCCGAGGTCGTCCGCGTCTACCTGCCGCCCGACGCCAACTGCCTGCTGTCGGTGACCGACCACTGCCTGCGCAGCCGCAACTACGTCAATGTCGTCGTGGCCGGCAAGCAGCCGGCTCCCCAGTGGCTGACGATGGACGAAGCGATCAGGCACTGCGCGGCGGGGCTGGGGATCTGGGAATGGGCCAGCAGCGATCATGGCAGCGAGCCCGACGTGGTGATGGCCTGCTGCGGCGACGTGCCGACGCTGGAGACGCTCGCCGCCGTCGATCTGCTCCGGACCCATGCGCCCGAGCTGAAGATCCGCGTCATCAACGTCGTCAACCTCATGAAGCTGCAACCGGCGAGCGAGCACCCGCATGGCCTGCCCGACCGCGATTTCGATGCGCTGTTCACCACGGACAAGCCGATCATCTTCGCGTTCCACGGCTATCCCTGGCTCATCCACCGGCTGACCTATCGACGGAACGGCCACGGCAACCTCCATGTGCGCGGCTACAAGGAGGAAGGCACCACCAGCACCCCGTTCGACATGTGCGTGATGAACGAGCTCGACCGGTTCCATCTGGTCGGTGATGTGATCGACCGCGTGCCGGGGCTCGGCGCGCGGGCGGCCTACGCCAAGCAGGCGATCCGCGACAAGCTGATCGAGCACGAGCAGTACATCTCCCGGCATGGCGACGACATGCCCGAGATCACAGGCTGGTCGTGGGGACGGACGAAGGCTGCCGCAGCCGGGAGCTCGACGGAGGCCGACAACGTCTGAACCCGGAGGCGGCCTTGAACACGTTCGTGATCCGGCATGGGGAAACCGCGTGGAGCCTGAGCGGGCAGCATACGGGCACGACGGACATCTCCTTGACCGAGAACGGGCGGCGACTGGCCGAACGATTGCGTCCCGTGCTGGGCGAGGAGGTGTTCGCGCTCGTTCTCGTGAGCCCGATGCAGCGGGCCCGGGAGACCTGCGAGCTGGCGGGACTCGGCCGCCAGGCCGTGATCGACCCCGACCTGGTGGAGTGGAACTACGGCCAGTATGAGGGGCTGACGCCCGGGCAGATCCGGGCGAAGGCGCCGGGCTGGCTGATCTTCCGGGACGGCTGCCCCGGCGGCGAGGCCCCGGAGCAGGTCGGCGCCAGGGTGGACCGGGTGGTCGCCCGGTCCCGTGCGATGGAAGGTGACGTCGCGCTGTTCGCCCATGGGCATGTGCTGCGGGTGCTGGCCGCGCGCTGGCTCGGCCTGCCCCCGCAGGCCGGGCAGCACTTTCTCCTCGGCACGGGGACGCTCAGCGTGCTCGGCGACTATCGCGGCGTACCCGCGATCCGGATCTGGAACGGACCTCTCGGGACCTAGCCGTTTCCGACTGTACTCGATGCCGTACGAGACAAGAGCCAAGGACCGGGCGGCACCCGCGTCCCGCGGAGGAACGAGGCCATGGGCAGCAACGGGAAGGTGGCCAAGCCGACAAAGCCAAGCGTGTCGGCGACCGACAGGATCATCGAGCAGTACGGATGCGGCCCGATCCGGCTGACCGGCACGGGGGACGCGCTCTATGAACGCCACCTCCTGTTCGACAGCCTCGTCGACCCCGCGGCAGTCGGCCCGCGCGAGCGGTATGAGGCGATCGCCCGGTCTGTCCGGGACGTTCTCTCGCAGCGGTGGCTACGGACGGAGCAGACCTATGACCGCGAGAATCCGAAGCGGATCTACTACCTCTCGATGGAATTCCTGATCGGACGCTCCCTGTCCAACAACATCGCCAACCTCCTGCTGAACGATGTGGCGCAGCGGGCGGTCGCGGAGAAGGGCATCGACCGGCTCGCCGTGCTCGAGCAGGAGCCCGACGCCGGGCTGGGGAATGGCGGCCTAGGTCGGCTGGCGGCGTGCTTCCTCGACTCGATGGCGACGTTGCAGCTGCCGGCGATGGGCTACGGGCTTCGCTACGAGTACGGGATTTTCCGGCAGGCCATCCGCGACGGCTGGCAAGAGGAGCAGCCGGACAACTGGCTGCGGCGGCCCGATCCCTGGGAGGTCGCCAGGCCGCAGGAGCAGGTCGAGGTCAGGCTCGGCTGCTCCTTCGAGGTGCGCGGCGGGTCTCTCGCCATCGTCACCGGCCGGCCGTCGAGCCTGCTCGGCATCCCCTTCGACCGACCGGTGGTGGGCTATGGCGGCAAGACCATCAACACGCTCCGGCTCTGGGCCGCCGCGGCGCCCGACGCCTTCGATTTCCAGGCATTCAGCGCCGGCGAATTCGTCGGCGCCCTGGCCGAGCGCCTGACGGCCGAATCGCTGACGCGCGTGCTCTATCCCGACGACTCCACGAGCCTGGGTCAGGGGCTGCGCTTCGTTCAGGAGTATTTCCTCGTCAGCTGTTCGCTGGCCGATCTGGTGCGGCGCTTTCGCCGTGGCAACGCCGATTGGAGCGCGCTGCCGGACAAGGTCGCCATCCAGCTCAACGACACCCACCCCAGCCTTGCCGTCCCGGAGCTGATGCGGATCCTGCTCGACGAGGCGCAGATCGGATGGGACCTCGCCTGGAACCTGACCCACCGGACACTGGCCTACACCAACCACACGCTGCTGCCCGAGGCGCTGGAGAAATGGCCGCTGCGGTGGTTCGAGCTGCTGCTGCCGCGACACCTGGAGATCATCCTCGAGATCAACCGCCTGCTGCTGGCGGAGGTGCGGGCGCGTTTCCCCGGCGACGAGGGCCGTGTTCAGCGCGTCAGCCTCGTCGAGGAGGGCGGCGACCGCAAGATCCGGATGGCCAACCTCGCGATCGTCGGGTCGCACAGCACCAATGGGGTCGCGGCCATCCACTCCGACCTCCTGCGCACCGTGACGGTCAAGGATCTGGCGGAGACCTTCCCCGGGCGCTTCAGCAACAAGACCAACGGCGTGACGCCGCGGCGCTGGCTGCTGCTGGCCAATCCGGGCCTTTCGGAGGTCCTCACCGAGGCCATCGGCGACGGCTGGATCATGGATCTGTCCCAGCTGGCGAAGCTCGAGCCGCTCGCCGAAGACCGGGGCTTCCGCAGCGCTGTCCGCGCCGCGAAGCGCGACGCCAAAGCGCGGTTTTCCGACTGGCTCAGATCGACATCCGGCATCGCCGTCGACCCGGACTCTATCTTCGACAGCCAGGTCAAGCGGATCCACGAGTACAAGCGGCAGCTCCTCAACGCGCTGCGCGTCGTCGTGCTCTACAACCGATTGCGGCAGGATCCGGGGCTCGACATGGCGCCGCGCACGTTCCTGTTCGCGGGCAAGGCGGCACCCGCCTACCATCTGGCCAAGCTCATCATCAAATTCCTCAACAGCCTGGCCGCCACGCTCGATGCCGACCCGGCGGTCCGCGGCCGGCTCAAGGTCGTGTTCCTGCCCGAATACTGCGTGTCCCTGGCCGAGCGGCTGATCCCCGCCTCCGACGTCTCGAACCAGATCTCGACCGCCGGCTACGAGGCGAGCGGGACCAGCAACATGAAGTTCATGATGAACGGCGCCCTGACCATAGGGACGCGCGACGGCGCGACGATCGAGATGGCCGAAGCCGCGAGCGAGGAGAATTTCTTTCTGTTCGGGCTGACCGCGGACCAGGTGTCCGGCAGCCGCGGCTGGTACAACCCGTATTGGCACCATGACAACGAGCCGGACACTCGTGCCGCGCTGGACCTGATCTTCCAGGACCATTTCAGCGGTCCGGAGCATGGCATCTTCGAGCCGCTGCGCGGGACGCTGCTGACCGGCGGCGACCACTACATGCACCTCGCCGACCTGACCGCCTATCTCGAAGCGGATCGCAAGCTGCTCGAGCTCTATGCCGATCCGGAGGCATGGACCCGAAAAGTCGTGGCCAACCTGGCCGCTTCCGGCAGGTTCTCCAGCGACCGGACGATCGCCGAATACGCGACCGGAATCTGGGGCGTGGAGCCGTGCATCATCCCGTAGCGATGCCGCCTTTGATAGTGCGCGCGGCTCGACCGGCAGTTCATCCGCCCCCGACTTCGCCGGAACCCAGCAGGGCACGGGCGTGGCGGGCGATCATCAGGTTCTCGTCGGTCGGGATCACATAGGCGGCCACGCGGCTTCCGGCGGTGCTGATGCGCGGCCCGTGCCGGCGGTTGGCCGCGTCGTCCAGCTCCAGCCCCAGCCAGCGGCAGGCCTGGCAGATCGCGGCGCGGACCGGCGCGGCGTTCTCTCCCACGCCCGCCGTGAAGACGATCCCGTCCAGCCCGCCGAGTGCGGCAGCCAGCGAGCCGATATGGCCCGCGACGCGGTAGCAGAACACGTCGACGGCGAAACCCGACTGCGGGCTGTCGCTCGCCAGCAGGTCGCGAAAATCCGATGAGTGACCGGACAGCCCGAGCATGCCCGACCGCCTGTAGAGGAGGTCCGCCACATCACCGGCGGCCATGTCTTTCTGCTGGATCAGGTGCAGCACCACGCCGCGATCGAGATCGCCGCAGCGGGTTCCCATCGGCACCCCATCCAGGGCGGTGAAGCCCATCGTCGACGCCATGGATTTGCGGGCCAGCAATCCGCACAGAGAGCAGCCGTTGCCGAGATGAGCCACCACGACCCGGCCATTCGCGATCTCCGGAGCCCGGTCGGGCAGCACGGAGGCGATGTACTCATAGGAGAGGCCGTGGAAGCCGTAGCGGCGGATGCCCCCGTCGTAGAGCGCGCGCGGCAGCGCGAAGGCCTGGGCCACTTCGGGCATGCCGCGGTGGAAAGCGGTGTCGAAGCAGGCCACCTGCGGCAGGTCCGGCCGGAGCGCCATGGCAGTTCGGATCGGCGCGATATTGTGCGGCTCGTGCAGCGGCGCGAGCGGGATCAGAGACTCGAGGTCGGCCAGGAGGGCCGGCGTCACACGCTGGGGCCGCGAATATCGAAGCCCGCCATGCACGACACGATGGCCCAGGGCTGCGAGGCTTCGGTCGCCGAGGATCCGCCTGGCCCATTCGATCAGAGCCGGCAGCGCGTCTGCGGGACCAGTTGCCGGCGTGTCCCCGAGGTCAGGCGGGTCGAGCGCCGCGCCGTCTGCACCTTTCCCCCTGGTCGATGGCCGGACTCCGATCCCGTCCACCTGACCGGACAGGATTGACCGGTCGTCCTCGTAGAATGTGATTTTCAACGAGGACGAACCGGCATTGATCACGCCGATGAGGGCCGGTTCCGTTCCTCTGTCGATCGTGCCAGTCGACATCTTCATTGACGCCGTCCAACCGCCGAACCGGACCAGAGCGGCAATTCGCTTACCGCGCCGGCGTCACCGATGCGACCTCGGCTTCGGCGAAGGAGATCTGCACCATGTCCCCGACCTTCAGCTCGTTCAGCATCTCCTGAAGCTTCGGCCGCTTGACGTAGACCGTGCGGATGCCCCCTGCCGGGCCGACGAACATGACCTTGTGCTCCGCGGCATTGAGGCCCACCACCTGGGCCGTGATGCTGGTGATCCGCGACGCCTGCCCGGCAGGAAGCTCGCCCTCCTCCGCCCGTGCGACGGTCGTGGTCTGCTTCGCCATCGGCACCGAGCCGACCGCGGCCTTGGTCACGTCGATGGCGACGGCCTCGTAGCGGCTGACATCGACACGATCGCCGGGCTTGACCTGGGGAAGATTGACCACTTCGGGCGCGACGTTGAACGTCGCCACCCGGCCGTCGCTGTCCTTGAGCGTCACTGTCCGCTTCTCGAGATCGACCGACTGCACCGTCGCCGTCATCGTCGTCAGCATGTTCTCGGCGGCCCCCATCTGGGCGGCGGCAGGAGGCACGGCGAACAGGGCGAGCAGGGACGAACACAGGATGGCGCAGCTCAGCGTCCGCGCACGGGTCCGCGATCCGGTCATGGCGACCTCCCAGATGTTGTCATCGAGACGATGGCCGAAGCCGAAAACGAGCCTGCCGAAGACGAGCGGCGCAGCAAGGTTGCGTGCGGGTAGCTTCCGGTAATTTGCCTGTCGCCGCCGCTTCGGGACAGCGCCGCCTGACGTGCGAGGGATTGTCGGAGCGCCTTGCGACAGGCGTGTATGCTGACCCGCCCGATCCCATCACTCTCTTAGTTTCTGGAGGATCGTTTCGATGTCAGCCTCCAGCTCCTTCACCAGCGCATGATATTCGCTGATGGTCTTGTCTTTGGTCGGGCAGCGGGTCATGAGCTCCTCCAGCGTCTCGACCGCCAATTGATGATCCTCGCACAGGGAGCGGAAGGTCTCGCTGTGTGCGGCCAGGCGGCCGATCAGCTGCGCTCTCTCCGGAAATCTGTTGATGGCCCTTTGCATTGGACCGGCAGCCCCATTCCGTGGCTGCAGCACCCGGACCGATCAGTCACTGTCGTCCGCCAGCCACCTTCGGTAGCATCGAATCGGAAGCGGACAACCGGGAGTATTTTACGGTATAGTTTGGGCTGGTCCCCAGGGAGGCGACCGTATCATGGCAGCGTCAGGCCAACGACGCTCCGGCGCGGTTGTTTGTGGCCAAAGCAACGAAGCCGAGCGGAGCGTCACAACTCAGCCCGGAATAGCGTCATGGGTCCCGTGTAGCCGAACCAAAGCCGCGGGACCATATGACTGCCGGGCAGGTGTGTATCGGAGGGCGGCAGGATGATGCCGGCCCTTGAAGCGGCTGTGCCGCCGGAGGAGATTGTCCGGGGCGAGGTCGAGCGCATCCTGGCCAGCACCAGCTTCAGCGCCTCCGAACGGAACCGGCGCTTTCTCCGCTATATCGTCGACGAGACCCTGGCCGGCCGGGCCGACCGCATCAAGGGCTACAGCGTCGGCGTCACCGTCTTCGACCGCGACACGGCCTTCGACCCCCAGCTCGATCCCATCGTCCGCATCGAGGCCAGCCGGCTGCGACGATCGCTCGACTACTATTATGTCACCGACGGCAAGGATGACGAGATCTGCATCTCCATTCCGAAGGGCAGCTACGTCCCGGCCTTCACCACCAAGGATGCCACCGGCCAGCCGGCCTATGATCCGCCGCTCCTGGCCCCGAGTCCGGCGCCCGACGCCGCGGTCCGGATCGATGCTCCTGCCGCGATCACGCCCGCGGTAGAGCCTCCCTGGCGCATGCCCGGCCGGACGCAGCTGTGGCTGGGCGCGATCGCAGCCGCCCTTCTGCTGGCGGTCCTGCTGTGGCGCCTGGACGCCCTGCCTGGGCTGACCGCCGGCAGCGCGTCCAGGCTGCAAGGGCCGGCGGTGGTCGTCACCCTGCTGCAGGAAGGCGATGATGAGGCCATGCGCCTCCACCTCGGGCCCGGCCTGACCCGCGAGATCATCGCCG
>Ga0207426_1001219_pt1 | contig 22698 bp, 26 predicted proteins | sample AraplaMF_Cvi_mMS_FD_184265 | JGI IMG/M metagenome (GOLD analysis project Ga0207426, IMG submission 184265) | Arabidopsis root microbial communities from the University of North Carolina, USA - plate scrape MF_Cvi_mMS (SPAdes) (version 2) | ecosystem: Host-associated > Plants > Roots > Endosphere... | reverse complement strand
CCGCGTTCGATGGTGATCCGGTCGTCATTTACGACCCAGACACCGACGAGCCGGTCGTGCCGCCCGACGATCCGACAGGCGACGAAAACGATGACGGTTCTGACGGCACCGACGGAACAACGGGTGGGACGGACGGGACGGATCCCACTCCTGGCCCGGGCCGTGTCAAATATGTGATCGAGTCGGTACCTGTTTACGTGGTCAACGAACGGGTCCAGTACCTCGGCCCGGACGGCAAGCTCATCACCGAATCGCTGCGGGATTTCACGCGGATCCAGATCGGTAAACGGTTCGTCTCGCTTGACGCGTTCCTTCAGGCGTGGAACGAGACAGATAAGAAGCAGGCCATCATTGACGAGCTCGAAGGACATGGCGTGCTGTTCGACGAGCTCGCCAAGGAAGCCGGCAAAGATCTCGATCCGTTCGATCTCGTGTGTCATATCGCGTTCGGGCAAAAGCCGCTGACACGGCGGGAGCGCGCTGAGAAGGTCAAGAAGCAGGACTATTTCGGCAAGTACGGCGACACGTCGCGCAAGGTGCTACAGGCGTTGCTCGACAAATACGCGGACGATGGCATTGAAAACATCGAACGCATCGAAGTCCTGCGGCTCGCGCCCTTCGACCAGCTGGGTTCCCCGGTCGAGCTGATGAAATCGTTCGGCGGCCGGGCACAGTATGAAACAGCGATTCGCGAGCTCGGACGCTCGCTTTATCAATAACGTTTGACGGCTTCACTCATGACGATCAGCTCCACCTTTATCAAATCCGTGCAGGACATCATGCGGCAGGACGCCGGCGTCGATGGCGACGCGCAACGGATCGCGCAACTGACCTGGCTGCTGTTCCTGAAAATTTTCGATGACCAGGAAGCTGAGCTCGAACTGATGCGCGATGAATATACGTCGCCCTTGCCAGAGCGGCTGCGCTGGCGTAGCTGGGCCGCTGATGCGGAAGGCATCACGGGCGACGAGCTGCTGAGCTTCATCAACACGGACCTGTTCCCGTCAATCAAGGCGCTGAACGTGGATCCGCAGCGCAACGCGCGCGGCTTTGTCGCGCGTGAAGTGTTCAGCGACGCGTACAACTACATGAAGTCAGGTCAGCTGCTGCGTCAGGTGATCAACAAGATCAACGAGGTCGATTTCAACAATCGCGCCGATCGCCATCTGTTCAACGACCTCTATGAGCGGATCCTCAAGGACCTGCAAAGTGCGGGTAACGCCGGCGAGTTTTATACGCCGCGAGCCGTGACGCAGTTCATGGTGGATCAGGTCAATCCGCGCCTCGGCGAGCGGATTCTGGATCCCGCCTGCGGCACTGGCGGCTTCCTTGCGTGCGCACTCGAACACCTCAAATCTCAGCGCAAGCGCGTCGAGGACGACATCGTCGTGCAGAACGCGATCAATGGTGTCGAAAAGAAGCAGCTGCCGCATCTGCTGTGCGTCACCAACATGATGCTGCACGGCATCGAAGTGCCGTCGCTGATTCGCCACGACAACACGTTGTCTCGACCACTGGCGGACTACGGCACCCGCGACATGGTCGACGTGATTCTGACCAATCCGCCGTTTGGCGGCACCGAGGAAGGCGGCATCGAAGGCAACTTCCCGGCCGACGTGCGAACGCGAGAAACCGCCGACCTGTTTCTCGTGCTGATCATTGAACTGCTCAAGCACAAGGGTCGCGCGGCGGTGGTGCTGCCGGACGGCACGCTGTTTGGTGAAGGCGTCAAAACCCGTATCAAGGAAAAGCTGCTAACCGAATGCAATCTGCACACGATCGTGCGGCTCCCGAACGGCGTATTCGCGCCGTACACCGGCATCAAGACCAATCTGCTGTTTTTCACGAAGGGTACACCGACGCAAGACGTGTGGTATTACGAGCATCCGTACCCGACCGGCTACAAGAGCTACTCCAAGACCAAGCCGATTCGCATCGAAGAATTCGCTGCGGAAAAGGCTTGGTGGGGTAGCGAAACGGATGGCTTTACGAGCCGTGTAGAGAACGAGTTTGCCTGGAAGGTCAGCATCGATAGCCTAAAGGCCAACGGCTACAACCTCGATCAAAAAAATCCTCATCGGGGCGACGAGATCAGCCACGATCCGGACGAACTGCTTGCACAATACCAAAGGCTGACCGCAGAGGCGCAGGCGCTGCGTGACCAGCTCAGGGGCATTTTGGCGAATGCAGTGGAGGGGCAGGCATGAAGCTCGCCGAAGGATTTGAACTGCTGGCGACCGCGCCAGATAGTGTCGCGCGCCTCCGCGAACTGACACTGAGCTTAGCCGTGCGAGGCAAGCTCGTACGGCAAAATCCAAGCGACGAACCGGCAGGCGCGTTACTCAAAGAAATGCGCATAGAGAAGGACCGCCTAATTGCTGAGGGAAAGATCAGACGTGACAAGCCGCTGACGGAGATTGCTGATGAGGAAAAGCCGTTCGCGTTGCCGGATACTTGGGAATGGATACGCCTTCATGACCTCTTGCCAGAGTTCCAAAATGGAGCGTCGAGTCGAGGGGACAAGAACGGCATACCCACTACCGTATTGCGGCTAGCGGACATCAGGCAGGGCCGCATCAACCTTGAAGACACGCGGGAAATTTCTATTGCTGCTCGCGATGTTGACAAATACAACCTTGTTGCCGGAGACATCCTGGCTATCCGCGTTAACGGAAGTGCAGATCTTGTCGGCCGGTTCATCTTAAACGAGGCCAACCTTTCTGCGATCTATTGCGACCACTTTATCCGGATGCGAGTCAACGGGGCGTGGGTATTGCCGGCATATCTAGCATTGATTGGCGACTCGCAACTTGTCCGGAGCACGATCTCGAGCTTGTTCATAACGACGGCAGGTCAGAAGACGGTAAATCAAGGGCACATTGGTTCGCTTCTCATTCCTTTGCCGCCTTTGAACGAGCAGCGTCGTATCGTCGACAAGGTGGATGAACTCATGTCGTTGTGCGACGAGCTCGAAGTACGAGGACGGCTTCAGGCAGAGCAACATGCTCGGTTGACCGCGACGCTGTTCGACGCGCTGGCCGCGAGCGAATCGCCGCACCCGCTCGCCGAAAACTGGGCCCGCGTCGCCGCGCATTTCGACCTGCTGCTCGACCGACCCGAGGCGGTCGATGCGCTGGAGAAGACCATTCTGGAGCTGGCTGTGCGTGGGCTGCTGCTGCCAACAGACGAGCGCAACGGAACGACTTCACTGTTGGATGAAACGACAACGGCAACCTTTGTCGAGCAAGCAGATGGAGCAGCCGATGAATCGCCAAACGTTGCGCCTTATGAGATTCCGTCGTCTTGGTCGTGGATCAAATTCGGCGAGATCATGTGTGATTTGCGGTACGGCACATCTGCGAAATGCGACTATGAGGTTAAGGGGACCCCTGTACTGCGCATTCCGAACCTCAAAAATGGTCGAATTTCGACCGATGACCTCAAGTTCGGAGCGCTAACCCCGGAAGAGGCCGCGCGGCTGTCGCTTGTTCCAGGTGATTTGCTTCTTATCCGTTCGAATGGCAGCGCAACGTTGGTGGGTTCTGCTGCGCTGGTCGGAGAGGAATGTCGAGATTTCGCATTTGCAGGCTATCTGATGCGGATTCGACTTCGAGAGGAAGTCGCTCTGCCAACGTACATTCTGCTGGCATTGGAGACCGAGGGGGTTCGAACTCTGATAGAGGGTCCGATTCGAACTACCTCGGGTGTTAAGAACATTAACAGCACGGAAGTATCACGATTGCAGTTTCCACTTCCCCCCTTGGAAACACAGCGCCGCATCGTTGACCGTGTCGATGGCCTGCGTCGTCTCTGTGCCGACCTGCGAGAACGCTTATCTGCACGCCAGACCTGCCAGGCGCATTTCGCCGAGGCGCTGGTCGGGCAGGCGGCGTCGACCGCGCCATTGGTGGGCAACACAGACGACCTGGCAGCGGCCGCCTGAGAGGGTCGGCGGCGGCCGGACGCTGCGTCGTCGGAGGAGGCGGATGCGGGTCCGGTTGACGCCCGCCCGCTGGCGGCTGCCGGGCCGCTCCGGAGCGGTCCGGCAGCTATTGATAAAAACGGTTATCAAATAGTCTGCTGAAAATGTATGTTGACGGGCAAAGTCCGGTTTTGCCCGGTTTGCCCGTTTTCGGTCTTTTCCGGCTGAACCTGACCCGGAAATCAGACGCGCCAGAGCCAGTCGCCCTTCGCACCCAAGATGCCCCCTGCCACAAGGCCCTTCACGGCTTCTTTGGCACGCGCCTTCTTGTGCTTGGGCTGATCGCACAGCATCCGCTCGGCCACGAGCGCAATGGCTTCATCCAGGCGGATACAAGGTCGACCTTCCGGCGCGCCATCCTTCCCGGTCTCAAGAGAATTGCGCAGCGGCTCGGCCAAGGTATCGAGCGCGATCTTTTGGTTCCCGCCAGTGGGCAGCTTCGTCCGTTTCACGGCTTGCACCGATTCATCCGGCACGACCACGCAGCTCGTGATCGAATCGCCACAGTCATCGTTGCCAAGGTCCACGACAAGCAGCTTGAACGGATGAGCCGCGCCGGTCTCGTCGTCCTTCGACTTGGCAACGATCCACTCGCGACGGCTGTCGGTCGCATTCACCTCGATGGCGCCATCGAGCGCCGCATGAAGACTCGAATGCCCCCGCAGTCCTTTCGTGGCGTCCTTGCCCGTGTGGTGGACCACCAGGACCAAGCCGCCGAGCAGGTTCTGCAGGCGCTTGGCGGCGGCAATGATGTTGCCCATATCCACGGACGAGTTTTCATCCGCACCAGGCGCAGCACGGTTCAGCGTGTCGAGCACAACCATGCCGCCAGCGCCACCGGCGCTTTCGATCGAGCGAGCGAGCTCGGCCACGCCCGCGCCGTCCAACAGGTCGAAAGGCGCGGTCATGAAGCGCAGACCGTCAGGCAACGGCTTTTCGTGGTGCTTGGCCCACGCTTTGACGCGCTTGCCCATGCCAGCCTCGCCTTCCAAGGCGCAGTAGATCACCGGGCATTGCGCGACACGACGTCCGAACCATTCCGAGTCGCCACCCGACACGGCGGCAGCAATGTCGAGCATCAGAAAGGATTTCCCGCTTCCGCTCGGACCGAACAGCGCGGCCAGACCTTCGAGCGGCAACATCCCGCGCACCAGCCACTTCATAGGAGGCGCGTTCGCAAGGTCAGCAGCAGAGCGAAGCGGGAAACGCATAGTCGAAGGCGGACTGCCAGGCTCGCGATGCTGCTCGGCCTTCGCCGCTTTCACTTCGTTCGCCCACATGACCAGGGTGCCGATCGTCGCGACGTTCGTCGTGCGGCCGAAGCTTTCCCACTCTTTCTCACACAGGCCCGGCTGATACATCAGCTCGCCGTCCTCCGTCACGCGATCATCCTTCGACGACCAGCGATCCCACAGCGCGAGCCACTCGTCGTCGCCGTTGCCCTGGTGATGCAGGATCATCCCGAGTTTCAGCCAGCGGGCGCGATTCCATTCATCGCCATTCGGGTCGAGATGCGTCAGCAACTTGCTTTTGACAAGCTCCAAGGTCCAGCGGTTATTCGGCTGCTTCGACTCCAACAAACGGAAGTTGTTGTCGTTGATGGCCTCAGCCGCTGCCGGCATCGACGTTTCGAGGGCAGCGACCGCCAGATAGGCGTCGGGATTCAGGTATCCGTCGCCAAAGTACGCGCCGGACTTGTACTCGGCTCCCTGATTTTGCACGGGGCAATACATGGCATGTTCCGGCTCGAGCGAACAGGGATCGAGCGCCGCGTCAAACAGCGGCGCAATCGCGAGAACCACCGCGCTGTGTTCCTCACGCGACATATCGCGTTCGCTAGGAATAATGATCCGAAGGCGAGGCGCTTCCGGCGTGTGAGAGCGCGTGGTATGCCATACGTAAGCGAAAGGCGCGAGCGCATCGCCACGGATCAGAGCAGCGAAGAGTTCCGCCGCTCCCTTATCGAAATCGAGCGTCAATGCCGAGCGAGCCTTGAAGGATTCGCGGTTGCGCTGGTTTCCTTCGAAAGTGCCGAACACAATGAACGGATCGCTTTTCTTCGCTTCGCCGCGCTCCTTAGTGCTCAGCGCCATGAAGTCGCTATGCAGCATGGAGCTCTGCGCCGGTTTCGCGACGAACTGCTTCAGCGCCTCGAAGCTAATCGGCTTCACGGGGCGGATAACGCCAAGGTTTCCCTGGCCGTGGACCGCCGACAGAAGGCGCTCCGGCTGGATCTTCAGAAGGTGATTTGCTACCATTGGCTTTGGTATATAAGTTGTACTTAACACCCCAGTGTCCAGGCAGATTCCGGGGGTTTTCTTTGTTAGTTCATGATCGTCCGTCGTATTGGTTACTGGCCGGGGTTTTCCTCTTCAAACTTGATGCGAGCGTGAACCGCGTAGTCGCTCGCGGCGGCGTTCATGAATGCCATCACCAACACACCGGTATTGGCGTCGCTGATCTCATATCCCTCGGCGCGCGCTTTCGCGACGGCGTTGAGAGCGGCGAGCAGGTAGGACTCGGCGGTCTGGCAGGCCTGATAGATGATTTCGGTGTAGGAAAGGCCACTCATGCCGCGACTCCCGTCAGGCGCTCGACGGAATCGGCGGGCCACAGCAGGAGGCGGTTGGGACCCTTCGTAGGGATCACGCCGAAATAGGTGCCCGTCGCGTGATAGCGCTTGCGGATGGTCTGCGCGCGAAGGTTGAGGCACGCCGCGAGTTCGGCGGTAGTGAGAAAGCGGATAGGAGGTTTCGGGTTCATCGGTTTACCTTAGTTTTGAACGGTGAACCGATTAGATCCTGCGCACCCTCCCACCTGGCAAGCGCCACCCACCCACCCATTTACGTGGTGGGTGGGTCAGCCGGCTCATTCGCCGGCGCATCCGCGATGTAATCACCATCGCGCAGGGCCTGCCAATCATTATCGAACGTATCTTTTGAAGCGCCGCTTTTCGATAGAACCTTCCAGACCTCGGCTTTTACGCCGCCTTTCCCTTTCGGCGGCACAGGGAGGGCGGTCGGCTCTTTGCCGAGAGAACGGATAGTTTGCAAGATCATCTGCTGACGAGGCGGCAAAGTTTTCTCTTTGCTTTCGTTGCTAACGGGTGCGGCGCGCGCCTTTTTTGATCCGCCGCTGCCAATTCCAGCCGCCTCCATCCATTCATCAATCCACCTGTCATAAGGGATACCCTTCGTGCGAGCGACGTCGAGCCACTGCGCCAGCGTACGGATACGCGGATCCGTTTTTTGGATTGCCGTGAATTCGGCTAAAAGCTCGCGATGGGCTTCTGGATTGGCAGGAGTGCCTTTCGGGTCCTTGTTCGGGTTGATCCCTGATAGCAGCAGCGCGGCTTGCTCTGGTTCGACGCAGCTACGCGCCCACCAGCGCGAAGCGTGCATCAGCTCGTCCCACCAGATCGCACGAGCGGGATCGGGACAGATCGTCCGCTCCAAGTCGGGAGCCCCGCATTTGGCACATTGAGAGGTGTCCCACTCGGGCGAGTCGTCAGGGAGAGAAGCTTCGCCGGTATTGCCGCACTCGGCGCAGTGATAGCGGAACAGGACGTCAGTCATCGAAGTTCGGCGAGGACAAAGTATGAGCGGCAGTTGTACGGGACTGTCGTACCCGCCAGGGTCGACGCTCTAGCGGCCGCCTCGGGTTAGAAATGATAAAGGGCGCCGAAGCGCCCTTGTCGAATCGATGCAGCGTTGCATCAGGCCGTCGCTTCGGCCGGTTCTTCTTTGTACTGCCAGCCCTTCTCGGTCTCGCGCATGATGATCGTCAGAACGCGTTCAGTCACATTCAGCGCTTCTACCAGATCCTTAACCTTTTGATTTCCGCCAGCGTGCTCCATGTATATGGCTCGCATAGCAAAGTCGGCGAGCTTAGGCAGCGGGACTTGCTTCTTCTCCCATTTCGCTACGGCCTGATCGCTCAGGCCCATCAACTGGCCGACCGATGCTTGGGACAAGCAAAGCGCCTGGCGCAGATAGCGAAATTCCTCCGCCGTAAGCGGGGAGCTTTTGGTAGTGAGACCGAGACAGATCGCCTCGATAAGACCGTCTAGATTGTGGATCGACACACCGGGACCGTAGTCGGTGTCGTGCTCTTCGTATCCGTTCATGAGAACGATGTTGGTCAGGCCACCATCAGTAAAGTTGTACATCCTTCACTCCTCATCTTCTTCTTTTGCGAACGTTGTAATAATTACCGTTCGAGTATCAGTGATGCTTTTTAGCGCAGCAATCACTTTAATTTCTTCGCCGCCGCAGTCGTATTCAATTCTGCACTTGACGTCCCCGTTCGGTTGATGCTTCGGAGGGCGAACGATCTGTCCCTTACGCAACGTTGCCAACACCATCGATTTGGTAATTTCGCGCTCTGCCATCTTCTCGTTGGCATGCTTGGTAAAAATTACATTAGCCGTGTTCTGCGAAATTTCGTGGATCAGATTTTCCCAATCTCTGTTTGTCGGCATTTGGACTATAAAAATTATAGGTAGTTGCTTGCTCGCGCACAATACATATTTTGTCATATCCATCTGACGTTTGGACGGGAACCACACATTCCAATGCCGACGACGGGCCTAACCGCGCCACGCGAGGAAGGTAAAGCGATGCCAGCTCAGTCCGAATATTGTCAGCTTGGGGTATAGCCAAATCTGACTGTCAGATCGGCCCCGAAAGATCGTCATGATAGGGTCATTTTCGACATTTATTGACACTACCCACTAAAGGTCTAGAATCTATTCTGACACACGCCGATCCATCGGGATCAACATAACGGGGGAAACCATGCACCGAAGCAAAGAACAGGCGGGCAAAGGCAAACGGGTCGGATACGTGCGCGTGAGCTCGGCGGAACAGAACACCGAACGGCAGCTAGAGGGCGTGGAGATCGACAAGGTATATACGGACAAGGCGAGCGGCAAAGACACGAATCGGCCAAAGCTGACGGAGGTCATCGACTATCTGCGAGACGGTGACACGCTCATCGTGCATTCCATGGACCGCCTGGCGCGCAACACAGAAGACCTCCTGCGCCTCGTGCGAGAAATCACGGACAAGGGCGCGACGGTCGAATTTATCAAAGAGAAACTGACGTTCAACGGCCAGGCCGACGACCCCATGAGCCACCTCATGCTGTCGATGCTCGGCGCCTTCGCTCAATTCGAGCGCGCGCTGATCCGCGAGCGCCAACGGGAGGGCATCGCCATTGCCAAGGCCAAAGGTGTCTACACGGGCCGCAAGCCCGCGCTGACGGCTGAGCAGGCCGCGCAGTTGAAGGCGCGCGTCGCGGCAGGGGAGGCGAAGGCGCACGTCGCCAGGGCGTTCGGCATCAGCCGGGAAACGCTGTACCAATATCTGCGTAGCTGATCCCGACTGCAGTCGGACAGGCAGGCTGTCCGCGCAGGCTGCGAGTGGCATCGGCCCGAGAGTAAAGGAACTGCGCGAAAAGAACGGCCTGCTTGTGCAATGGGAGCCTGTAAAATCGGGCCCGAAACTTATAGGGCTACGCTTCGAATTCGAGCCCCACCCGCAGGGCAGATTGTCGTTCTAGCCCCTGCGGCCGCAGGGCGTCAGCCCGAGCAAGCCGTGTCGCGCGCACGCATGATGTTTTGACGGCTCGTATCAAAATCGCGCGCCACCTGCGAAACGCTCGCCCCCGATGCCAGCGCGGCTAACACGGCGGCTTACTGTTCGGCGTTGAGAACAGACGGACGGCCAAACTTCTTTCCTTCTTCGCGTGCGCGTTGCTGGCCCGCAGTCGTGCGCTCAATCAGCAAGTCGCGCTCAAACTCAGCGACAGCGGCAATCACGCCCATCGTCATTTTTCCGGCTGCGCTTGTCAGGTCGATGCCGCCAAGCGCGAGGCAATGAACCCGGATGCCGCTAGCGTCGAGCCGTTCGACCGTGGCGCGCACGTCCATCGCGTTGCGGCCAGACGGTCCAGCTTCGTCAGATCAGTACGTCGCCGCGCTCCATTCGCTCCAGCAGCTTCCGGAATCCCGCGCGTTCCGAAGCGGCCACGCTGCCCGACACGCTTTCCTCAATCACTCGGTGCGGCTCGATAGCAAACACTGCCGCCTGAATCTCGCGCACGACCAAGCCCCCCACCGCCATCGGACCTTGGTGACGCGTCTTTATAGATAAGCCGCCTCACCTTAGCTTGAATGAAAAAATAACAAATACCACCGCCATCGGACCTTGATGACGCGTCTTTATAGATAAGCCGCCTCACCTTGGCTTGAATGAAAAAATAACAAATACCACCGCCATCGGACCTTGATGACGCGTCTTTATAGATAAGCCGCCTCACCTTGGCTTGAAGGAAAAATAACAAATACCACCGCCATCAAACCTTGATGACGCGTCTTTATAGTTAAGCCGCCTCATTTCGGCTTTAAGGAGAAGATGATGAATACCGCAGAAGGGTCATTGCGTTTTCTGGTCGAGAAATGGTTTGCGCCAACTCTTTCGACCCCGGTTCGGGTAACGCAATTCAGTCGCATGCCTTCGAATCGGCGACGCTATGTCGAGGTACTGCGCCCTACAGACTCGGTTACAATTTTTTTCTTTCGGCACGACGACCGTACCTGGCGTGTATTCCCGCCAACGGACGAAGTTTTAACGATGCGCGCTTACTACGTGTAGTAGTAGTTTGATTTGATAGCTGTATTTACCAATTTTTATAAAGATAGACATGAAACCATATTTTCAGAAACTGGCGTTCGTCGCAATCGCGCTCATGGGTGTTACGTCACTCGCGCATGCCGAATATTATCAATATTACTCGTGCGATCTTGTATGGGTTCAGACCGGCCTGCTCTATGGTCAGGGCTATATCGAAACGCTTTGCTATCAACTGTAGGGCAAAGCGATGTGTAGCCTTTTTCATTATCGCCATGAGGCTGAACATGGCTCATAAGGCTGCTGACTACTCCGCCACTCAGCTGATTCGGATTGGGCCGCTTTTCGGACAGAGTCGTTTAACAACTGTCTGCTGGCCGTTTGGAGGTGTTTGTAAATAGCCGGACGGCGCTTGATTGCCGCGCCGATTTCCTCTCAACACTGCTCGTGTTTAATGCATACCCTTGCAGCATGCGCATCAGAACGAGCTCTTTTTATACTAGGAGGTTTAATCTCAAAACAACGCAACAACCATCCGATCTAGGATGACTTCACATTCGAAACGTACCAACCCTGTAATAGCCACGGAGCCATTTGGCGCGACTCGAGCGCAGTATAAAAAACGCGTCGAGCTACGTCTTTTCCAGTGGAATCCTTTACTTAACGGAGCAACCTCATGACTCTCATTGTAAACAAATACCTTACGGTTGGCGAAGGCGAAGACGACGTCGACACCGGTATTTTTATTAAAAATGGCGACTTTCTCGATATCTCTGCCTCTGGAACGATTTGGGCTGGTGTGTGGTTCACAGGAAGGAATGGACCAGAAGGATGGGTAGGATCGTACGCCGGAGCGGATAGTCCGCTTCCGGGATTCGCGCCCTTCTCGCTGCTCGGCAAAACCGCAGAAGACGGATACTTCCCCATCGGAGACGGTCTGCGACGCCAGTTTCTGAATAGCTCAGTGCCAAATGAAGGTACTCGCCTCTATTTGAGCATAAACGATAATGTACACGGGAATGGCAACGGGGCGTTCCAATGTCACATTCAAGTTTGGCGTTAGATTGATTATTTCCTGATTTTGTGTTTGTCACAAGAGGATAGTCATGCTTGAAGCAAGTCTGTATTGATAATAAATATCAACGAGGCGGCAGCGAATTTCGTGCCGTGCCAGCGGTCGGCACGGTGCGCCGCCTCCGCTTCGCTAAAATCTCTGCATTAGAAAAAGGGGGCGATCGTGCCATGAAGAGGCTCCCTTCCCTAGGCGAGACGTTTGGAGAAATTCTTTGCGGAGCGGACACTTCAGCATTAAAGCTAGCATTTAAATAGTTAGGCGGTGTATTAAATGTATGCTTGATTTCGTCGTAGAAATAATTTCCTTGCAACGGCTAACGCGTGTTTAATTGATTGACGGCGTTGCATGACGGGAAGTAGGTGAAAGCCCTAACTACCTTTCTTCGTTTCTCCTACGTCTTTCTCTATGAGGCCCAGTGAAGTTGAGCTGCGGCCTTCTGGGCCTGCTCAGGGTGCAAAACTGAGGCGGCTATTCGAACGCGCGACTGTGCATGAAGCACAACTCACCGGAGAGGGTGCATGAATCCTTTTAGCCGAGTAAGAACAATCGTATCTCAGACGGTCCTCGTGTTTGCAGCGATGATTGGTGGAATCGGTGCGCCCTACGCCGGCAGTTTAAAATTTCACGAACAGGCGGGGGTGCGAGAGTCGACAACTCGAGAGTCGACAATTCGCCGATCTCAGCTCGAAAATGCACGTCCTGCAAGCTTGCCTGGCAACGATGCGTTTTTTGCGGGCGGCCCGCTGGGACAAGAGCGGCTTGTACACAAACTTCAGGGGCAAGAGCAGCGTGTACTTAAAAAACCCCAGCCTCGCAAGGAGGATGAGGGGCGGGCAGCTAAGTCTGAGCTTTTTAATGAGGCTTGGTCAGGTAAGCCTGTAGCGGCCAGGGCGCTTGAGGCGCTCCGCCAGCAACCACAGCCTGTGCTCAATCTTCAGCCTCCCAAGGATGAGGGTTCGTCCGCTAAGTATGTAGGAGAGGGTGGCGCGCCCGCCCGGGATGCAGATCCTCAACATCAACTCTTTCAAAAAATGTACGCCAATGACAGATTCGCCGGGAAACAGTTGCTCGACCTCGTTGTCAGGAAGGCCGGTGGTCTCACTTCTAATGAAACCGTTCAAGCTGAGGTGGTTGCCAACTCGTTGCATAAAATCGTAACTTCTAAAGAGGCTGTGTTAGCGAACCCGCCGGAGAATGCAGAGGCGTATCTCTCCACGCTCGTTAGAAACACGTACAACGATTTATATAGAGCGCGCACGAGAGGACCTATTCAATATGAGGGTCAGTTGCCCGCGCCCGAAGCGGATGATGATCACCCGTCGTCAAATTCGTACGAGGGCATCCTAGCCAAGGTAGGCGACAAAAGCGCCTTCGGAGCCGATCCTGCCGACAAAGTCGAACAAACCCAACTGCTTGAAAAGGCAAACCGGGAGCTCAATCAGGTGTTGTCGAAAAGACAATTGCACGTAATGGAAGAGTATTTGAAGGGATCGACTGTTATAGAAACGGCAGATTCATTGGGTCTGAGCCCTCTTACAGTGAAAGACTATCGAGCTCAATGCGAACTTAAAATCGAGAAATACAGACAAAGTTGCAAATAAACGAGCTTATCCTTAAGGTAAGTTATGGCGGGAGCGGGTTTCCGGCCGCGCGGCCCGAGACGTTCGAGTGCTCGGCCGCCGCATTCAGACGGCCGGCGCCCCACCCGCAAGCATCGCCGCCAGATCAGAACAGAAGCCAAACGATAGATCACCGAACTGGTAAATTCCACGCTCGACAAGATGGTTGAGCGCGCGCCGCGCCATCGATTTTCGCCGCGATAGTCCGCACGGGGAGCCGCTCCGCGATAACTGGCGCAGCACCATCTTCGTGCATGCGCGGAGCGCTCTAGCTAAAAAATTAGGGGCGATTCATCGACATCCGGATGCTCGCGTGTCACTTGCTGCATTATCGCGATTATTTAATTAATTTGTCCTCGTAATAGAAGCGCGACAGTCGAATTTCTCAGAGAGAAACTGCCCATGCTGGGAATGCTCGCCGCGTTCGCTCAGTTCGAGCGCGCGCTAATCCGAGAGCGCCAGCGTGAAGGAATCGAGCTGGCGAAGGCCAAAGGTGTCTACAAGGGCCGCAAGCCGACATTGACCGCCGAGCAGATCGGGCAGTTAAAGGCACGGGTCGAAGCCGGGGAATTTCTCGGCGACCACCATTCCGAGACCTTGGGATTCGGGCTCGCTCTCGAGGGCGTCAACAGCTTTGGTAACCGAATTGTCGTTGCCGAATTTCTTTTTCAGCACATCTTTCAGCCCGTTGTATCCATCCACGATGGCTTTCTTTGCAACATCGCCAGCTGCGCTGTTAGCTCCCGCAGCGAGTGCGGCGACGATGGCGGTGGTGATGGGATCCAGATCCATAACGGTTGCTCCATTCAAAAGCGTTGAACATGGCATCCGACATTTTTGAGGGCGCAATCAAGCCCTGTAGGCGCATACCCGATTCGAATGTTATGGACCATCGGCCCGTAATATTCAAAACGAGAAGTGGAGGTTTTCAACCGGCTGGTTTCTATTCCGCACCAAATCGTGCAAGCTAGGACGGTCCGGTTTGGCCCGATTTCGCCGGTTTCGGGGCGAAATCGGGGCAACAAGCATTTACCGTCCGCTTCTTCGCCGACATTGACCGCCGAACAGATCGGGCAGTTAAAGGCACGAGTCGAAGCCGGGCAAGCCGGGAAAACCGCGTCTGCCGTCTCCAAGGCGCTCGGGGTCAGCCGGGAAACTTTGCACCCGATACCTACGGGCTAGCTAAGCTGGGCGGGGTTCTCGACGATGCGAAGGCGCCCGACTGATGCGCCAGCTGCGCGCAAGAACAGGCTCAACGCCACGCTCACCTTGCGCAGAGCATCAACGTATTCTGTTCGCCCCGCGTGCCGCTCGACGCCGAGCCATACCGAAACCCCGGTTGGATTGAGTGGGGGATTCAGATTGTTTACGTGGACGGCGGACGCCTGTACGTTGGCGCGATCCAGCGTAAGCCGGGAATGGACGTCGAATTCCACGGCTAACCCCACGGCGCGCCATGCAAGAGGTACACGATGTGAACGACATCCACGCCGTCAACACATCGACGGACGCCTATCGAATGGCACGCCCGGGGCACGGCAGGGACCGGACCACGGAGCTGGGCGGCGTTTGTCGCGAACGCATCGCGCGCTGATCCGCGAGGGGATACGGAAGGTGAATTGCACATCGCCATGTCGGCGGATGGAGGCGACAACAAGCGCCATTACTGGACTCGAGTTCTTGCCAAAAAGTAGCGCTTACCTCGTATAAATACCGTCGGTCCGATTGGCCCGTTTTCGCCCGCCCCCCTATAGGAGGAGCGGGCAAAACCGGACCGGATGTCAATTGCCTGGAAGGACCGAAAACGGGCAAACCGGGCGAAACCGGACCAACCTTCCCTCGTTCGTCGCGCCATCACTTCGAAGTGGTCAGCCTCGTCCTTGCTCGCCTGAGCCAACACCTTCGCTGCCTTCTGTTCTTCGGGCGTGCCGGGCGTACGGCCCTCTAGGCCGTCTATGCGGCCTATGATTGCGCTCGCGCAGTGCCAAGTCTGCCCGCCCTCGCGCGGTGGCTCGCGCTGGTTACGACTTCACGTTCATTGACCGTTCGGGCTCGCCGGGTCTAGCGCCGCCCCCGTACACCACCTTCTCCGGCAGCGTCAGTTCTTGGATCAGGAAGTCGATCTGCGCGTGGACGTGCTGCATGTCGCCTTTGAGCGATAGCAGCGCCTCGCGCATCAGCTGGCGCATCCGCTCGGCTTCCTCCTTCAACACGTTGCGCATTTCTTCGCGCGCGTATCCGTCGATCAGCGTGGCGAAGGCTTGGAGCTTCTTAGGATCAGCTTCGAGCTCGATCATCTTCGCTAGCTCTGTCACTTCTTCAGGTGTTAGCTTCATTTTGTATGCTCCAGTCCCATTCCTCCCCTAGGAAGGTCAATTGCAGCTCGCGCTGCTGCGTGAATCTGCGCATGCGGGACTCTATCCGCACACCTTTCTCGTACAACCGGTGGCGATACTGCGTCTGCCAATACGCTTCGCGCAGGTAGCGGTCGTCGCGGCAACCGTCACAGTTCTCCAGAATCTCCAGCTTCACTTTCTGCCTTGGCTTCGGCATAGCGCGCCATGTGCAGTACGCTTGCTGGAAGTCGCCGTTCAGATGCTGCCCGTGCTTCAGTGCGACGATATGCTGCTTGATGCGCCGAAGCACATCGAGCGACACGCCGATGTACACGCGCTCGTCGCCCGGGATCTGGATCAGGTATACCGCGCTGGCAGCTTTCATCCGCGCCACTTGCCATCAGGCGCTCTGTTCGTGCGAATGTCGGCAACCTCCGACGCGGGCAAACTCAACTCGTATGCGATTTGTTCATCCGTCATGCCCTGCGCGGTGAATCGGTGGATGCAGCGCGCCCGCGCCTGAATGAACGCGAGCCATGCCGGTGTCGTTTCGACCTCAGTTTTCATCCGTCCCTCCCCTATCGGTGCTGCAGCTTTTCCAGAACAAACAGACGGATACTGTTGTGTCGCCCGTCGGGCCGAGCCTTTTCGTTTGCTACCGGTTCCTACCGCAGACAGCTTAAAACGAAACGAGCCTTGGACGCTGCCGGGGTCGCTATGGTTTTTCGACCCCCGGCATACCCGCTTTGAAAATCGAAAAGGGTCCCATCGCGCTACGTGGTCGCGGACAGGGACCGCGAAAAAATTTTCAAAAAAAATTTTGGGCTGCGAGCCCCTGTTAAGGGCGATTCTCGCGACGGAATCGGCAAGACTCGCCGGCGTCATCGGCGCCGGCCGTGCCGTCGATTCCCTATACAGGTATCGCGCGCACGCGCGTGGCGCCTTCCAGACGCACCTCTACAGCGCCCGTCTGATGGCCTCACCGGCACGTTGCTTTCCCACGACGGGGCGTCAGCCAGTCGTTGACATTGCGTCAACTCAACTCGGATACTCAACTCATTTACTCAACTCATGAGGCTGACATGATTGTTCTAGTCGGGGCGGAAAAAGGGGGCGTCGGCAAATCAACCATCGCCAGCAATCTAGCCGTTCACCTTGCTCATAACGGCGTGGACGTGGTGCTGCTGGATACAGACGGGCAAGCGACGTGCGCCCGATTCATCGAACGCCGAGACGAAGCCGGCATAAGCCCATCGGTGCCGTGTGTCCAGCGCACTGGCGACGTGGCCACGACGCTGCGAGACTTGGCGCGCCGCTATCAGGTCATCGTCGTGGATGCCGGGGGCCGCGATTCACGCGAAATGCGTTCGGCTATGGCGGTGGCAAACCTGATGCTGGTGCCGACGCGCGCCAGCCAAGCGGACCTTGAAACTCTCCCCAAAGTTAATGAGTTGATCGGCCTGGCGCGCGGGCTGAATCCAGAATTAAAAGCATCGGCTGTGCTGTCGATGGCTCCCTCTAACCCTGTCATTCGCGAAGTAGAAGACGCTCGCGAACTGATGGCGCAGTTCGATCAGCTTGAGTTGGCGGACACCGTCATTCGCGACCGCAAGGCTTACCGCGACGCGCTGCTTAGTGGACAGGGCGTGGTGGAGCGAGATAACTCACAAGCACGCGCCGAAATCCAGTTGCTGGCTCAGGAATTCTTCGAGCTAGAGCCGTCGATTTGAGTAGATGATTAACTCATTGGAGTTGAGTGAATGAGTAAGTTCAAGATTCCTGGCAACGCCACGCACGCCAACAAACCAGCAACTCGCGAAGAATTCGTTTCCGGCGCCGCACTTGTGCAATCACAGGCCGGCAGGCGACCGCCCAAGCCGGTGCGCCTGAATTTGGACCTAGACCCCGAGTTGCACCGGCAGCTTAAATTGCGGGCCGTCGAAAATGGAATGACCATCGCGCAGCTTGTGCGCGGCCTCATCGCGCAGGAAATTGGCTTGCCTGCGCCGAATTGATCGAGCGGGGCGCCCTCTAAGAAGTCGTCGACAGCAAACTGGAAGCCTTCTTCATCAAGCCGAAGGAGGTTGACATCTACTGCAAGACCGCAGAACGTCAGGTAAAGGTGGCGCGGCTTCTGGCCGATATATCAGGCATTGGCGACGATGCCCAAGAATGGGCGGCACGTGGATACGAACGAAGCGCGGCGCTGAGAATGGCTTGCCGCCTGTCCGTTAGGCGATTTGGGATGTGTGACAACGAAGAAAGAGAAGCGAAATGAAAAACGCAGTACGGGGAATCGTGGCGCTGGCGGGGCTGGCGGTGTTCGGGGTGGCGCAGGCGTCGAACTGGATAGTCATACGGGAGACGTCCAATCCACAATTGTCCATCGACGCACAGTCGATTCGAAAGCTGGCCGATGGTTCAGTCACGGTCTGGGTACAGCAACGCTATCCGGCGCCGAAAACTCTGGCTAATGGCGCTGCTTATACGTATTTCATGGCCCATAACCGTTTCTTCTGTCAGAACCGGCAGCTTTCGATGGGCGAAATCCATTGGTATGCAGCAAATGGAGCATCAGTAAAGACTGACTTGGATGACGGGACAGTGCGTGACGTCGCGCCGGATTCTACAGCGGAATTTTTGCTCGATCTTGCATGCGGGGCAGCAGCCAAGTTATCGAGTAACTAATGATTGGCCATGAACGCAGCGAAGCCACGGGCTGTGAATGGCTGGCCATGCGTCCGCTGGATGATTTCAACAACGAAGAGTGAACAATGAAAAAGGCGATACGGGGAGTAGTGGTGGCGCTGGCAGGACTGGCCGCGTTTGGTGTAGCGCAGGCGGCGAACTGGATGCCTGTTGGTGCAACCGATCCGAATGGAGGGGTATTTACCGTTGACCAGTCGTCTATTCGACTCGAACCGGACGGTGTGGTGCGCGCATGGTTTCAGGTCGAATTCAGCACCCCTCAGGCCGCTTCTAACGGAAAGACGTTTTCAAGTGCGAAATTCATTGATCGCTTCTACTGCAAGACAGGCATGCTCTCACGTGGTCCCGAATACAAGTTTGATAGCCAAGGCAACAGCATCTCAGCCATTGCCACCTATGATCCGCCAACAGATGTGGTGCCTGGCACGATCGGAGAGACACTATTTAACTACGCTTGTACGACTCGCAGGATAAGAATGAAGGCCGATAGCAAAGCCAGCAATGAGTGAATTTATGGCAGTGCAACAAGCTGAAAAAGGACGGCGGACAGGTCAAACATCGCGATGTGGCGTTATGTCCGCTAAACACGGCCCGGAGGCGGGCAGGTTTGCTGCAACCAATGCCCGCCGATTCATTCAGTTTGGGAAAACGACCGGGGTATGAAATTCTTTGTTGAGGACGTGTACGACGAGTCCGCCGACCCGGACGCCGAACTCTCAGAAGGAGACACGCCCACGTTTTTCGTTACGGTGGTCCCGTACATTGACCGTGACGACATGGGCGCGGGCGCGGACGAGCTGGACCCCGGCCAATGGGCGGACATGGTCCAACAATATTCGCTAAAACAAACGGGCATCGAGCCGCGAGACTGAAGAATCGGTCATTCTGCGGCCACGTCCCCGAGGGCGACACTTCCGGGCGTTCTCATGCCTCAGTACACCTCCACGAAGTCCGGGAACACGCCTGTTTCCCTTGCGGCCTGCTCGACGGCCTCCGGGCTATCGCAACCGCCAACCGCGCCTATCTCCTCCCCTCCCGCGCACAACCGGCCCGACCACTGGCCCGAGGGCGCACGGTAGATGCGCAGGGTAATGGACCTGTCTTTGTCGTGTTCCATTGTTCTAGCTCCTAGAGCAAGCGGCACAGCATGCCTACGGCTAAGGCGGGTACACCGTGCGAGTCAACGGGTAAGGTGCGAACTCTGACAAATTCCCGGTTAGCCTTGCACCCTATAGCACGTCAGAATAGATTGCCCTGCTGGGCCGGGGTAAAGCTAAATTCGAGTCCGGTTACCTTGCGGCCTCCCGGCTTTGTCGGTTTCCAGTCAATCGCTACGCCGTTCTTAGCTACCAACTCGTCCACGGCAGGCTGTACAACGCGGCGGCGGAGTTGCGCAAAGTCCTTGCGGCACGAATCCGGCACGTCTAAGGCGTCGCAGAACTCGTCATAGCTGATACGCACTAGGCCGGTTTTCTGGAACTGGGCTAGGACCTCCATGAGGCGCCAGCTATACATAGACCTAAGCTGCGCACCGCTCGATAGCTTGTACTTAGTGAACTCCCGCTCTAGCCCGAGCAGGAACGGAGCTATCTTGCCGTGGAACCTAACCGTAACGCATGCCTCCCCGGGCGGATAGTCGTTCTGTGTCGTGAACGGGACCTCGATAGGCACCTCTACGATTTTGCCGCGCTCCCGCTTGCGCTCCGACAGCATGACGGTGCATTTCATAAGGGCCGAGGCGGAGCTTTTTAGCTCGCTATAGGCGGACTTCTCGCCAACCTGCGGGTAGTGCTCAAGGTATTGCGCCACGCTTACCCGGACCTCCCACCCACGCAACTCCACGCCGTCCGTACCGGGCAACTGGGCCTGATGCAGCAATATCTTTTGCTTGGAGTCGCAGAGGGCGATAGCCAGCGCGAGCAGGCGTTTAACCGGGAGGCTCATCTTTTGAGTACGGCGGACAAGCTCGTTTTTGATATGGACGTAGCGCCCGTCTGTGTCTTTGTCTTGGGTGTCCAGTGCGTCGCTCATTCTGACAAATTCCCGGTTAGTCTGACACGTACAAGAATGTCAGGATTCTATCTCTGACACGCTCTAGGATGCAAGACTAACCGGGAAAATGTCAGGCTAACCGGGAAAACGTCAGGATTTACCGGGAATTTGTCAGAAATCACCGGGAATTTGTCAGAATACCTCCCCGCAAAGCCTTACTGGGTAACGGTTCCAGCAAGCTAAAAGTTTTTAAAAAGACTTAAAAGTATTTCTAAAAAGGACGCCCTGTGGATAAGTACCGCCCCGGCTATCCCCGTGCTGGACAAGCCCCCTGTCCACAGGCCGATAAACCCGGCCTATGGACAGCCGCTACGCGGTCCGGGACTTGACCACACTTGAGGCTGACGCGGCCTACGGCCTTGCCTCAATGAGACAAATGGCCAAGTCAAAACCGGTCTCCAAAAAGTGCTGCTTTCATCAGAATGATTGTCTTAGTCCTGTCGAACGGACGGGCGAGCCTATACCATTCGTCTGTTTTTGCCGTTTACAAAGAATATTGACGAAGTCACCAGGCCTGGTAGAGCGAGAGACCGCTAACAATGAAAAAGCTACTTTCGGAACGCGATATTTGCACCAAGTACATCACGCCCGCCTTAGGTAGCGCTGGCTGGGACTTGCAAACGCAGCTACGTGAAGAAGTTGCCCTGACCAGCGGACGAGTCATCGTGAAGGGTAACAAGGCCAAGCGCGACGAAAAATCCATCCGACGCGCGGACTACGTGCTGTACTTCAAGCCAGGCATCCCGCTCGCGGTGGTCGAGGCCAAGGACAACAACCACACGGTGCGTGCCGGGATTCAGCAGGCGCTCGACTATGCCGCGATGCTCGACGTGCCGTTTGCCTTTTCCAGCAACGGCGATGGCTTCCTCTTTCACGACAAGACCCTTCACGACGGCGAACTCGAGCGTGAGATCGCACTCGACGCGTTCCCCTCGCCGGACGTCCTGTGGCAGCGTTACCTGAGCTGGAAGGGCATCGCGTCGAGCGTCGAGCCGGTCTACGCGCAGGACTATTATCCGGGCAAGCCGGCGCGCTACTACCAGCTGAACGCGGTGAATCGCGCAATCGAGGCGGTCGCAAAGAAGCAGTCGCGTATTCTGCTGGTCATGGCGACCGGCACGGGCAAGACCTACACTGCCTTTCAGATTATCTGGCGTCTGTGGAAGGCGAAGGCGGCCAAGCGCATCCTGTTCTTGGCCGACCGCAATATCTTGGTCGACCAAACCAAGACCAACGACTTCAAGCCCTTCGCTGGGGCGATGACCAAGATCGAGAATCGCACCGTCGACAAGTCCTACGAGATTTATCTGTCGCTGTATCAGGCGGTGACGGGCACGGAAGACGCGCAGAACATCTATCGGCAGTTCAGCCGCGACTTCTTTGATCTGGTGGTGATCGACGAGTGTCATCGTGGCAGCGCCGCCGAGGATTCGGCGTGGCGCGCGATCCTCGATTATTTCGACTCCGCCATCCATCTCGGCCTGACCGCGACGCCCAAGGAAACGACCGAGGTATCAAACATCACGTACTTCGGCGAGCCGGTCTACACCTATTCATTGCGTCAAGGCATCGAAGACGGCTTCCTCGCCCCGTACAAGGTGATTCGCGTCGATCTCGACAAAGACTTGGGCTGGCGGCCGACCACCGGCCTGGTGGACAAGCTCGGCCAAGTTGTCGAAGACCGGATCTACAACCAGTCCGACATGAACCGGTCGCTGGTGCTCACGCGGCGCGACGAGGCCGTCGCGAAACGCATCACGGAGTTCCTGAAAGCCACTGACCGCATGGCTAAAACGATCGTGTTTTGCGAAGACATCGATCATGCCGCACGGATGCGCCAGGCGCTCGCCAATGCCAACCCCGATCTCGCCAGTGCCAACTCGAAGTACGTGATGCAGATCACCGGCGACAATCAGGAAGGCAAGCTGGAACTCGATAACTTCATCAACCCGCGCCGACCCTACCCAGTGATCGCTACGACGTCGCGCCTGATGACGACCGGCGTCGACGCCAAGACTTGCAAGCTGGTGGTGCTCGACCGCACCATTAAGTCGATGACCGAGTTCAAACAGATCATCGGGCGCGGTACACGCATCGACGAAGAACACGACAAGCTGTGGTTTACCATTCTCGACTTTAAGAAGGCGACCGAGCTGTTTGCCGATCCCGCGTTCGATGGTGATCCGGTCGTCATTTACGACCCAGACACCGACGAGCCGGTCGTGCCGCCCGACGATCCGACAGGCGACGAAAACGATGACGGTTCTGACGGCACCGACGGAACAACGGGTGG
>Ga0207426_1001218_pt1 | contig 22703 bp, 19 predicted proteins | sample AraplaMF_Cvi_mMS_FD_184265 | JGI IMG/M metagenome (GOLD analysis project Ga0207426, IMG submission 184265) | Arabidopsis root microbial communities from the University of North Carolina, USA - plate scrape MF_Cvi_mMS (SPAdes) (version 2) | ecosystem: Host-associated > Plants > Roots > Endosphere... | reverse complement strand
CTATTACCGGCATCGCGGCGAGAAGCCCGTTGTCGCGGTCATCTTCACGCACACACATACCGACCATTGGGGCGGTGCACGTGGTGTGCTGGAGGAAGATGCGCTCGCCACAGGCCGTGTGCCGATCATTGCGCCGAACCTGTTCATGGAGCATGCGGTCTCCGAGAACATCATCGCCGGCCCCGCGATGCTGCGCCGGGCGCAATACCAGTTTGGTCCGTTCCTCGCCAAGGGCGTGCGCGGGCAGGTCGACAACGGGCTCGGCAAGTCGATGGCGGCAGGCGCTGTCGCGCTGCTGCGGCCGACCGACCTGATCATGGCGACCGGTGACAAGCGCGTCGTCGACGGTGTCGAGTTCGAATTCCAGATGGCGCCGAACAGCGAGGCGCCGGCGGAGATGCATTTCTTCATCCCGCGCTACAAGCTTCTGAACCTCGCCGAGAACTGCACCCACAATTTCCACAATTTGCTGCCGTTCCGCGGTGCCGACGTGCGCGATGCGCTGGCCTGGTCGAAATACCTCAACGAGGCCTTGCGTCTCTGGGACGGCAAGGCGGAGGCGATGTGCGGCCAGCATCACTGGCCGGTGTGGGGAGCCAAGCGTATCGGCACGATGATCCGGCAACAGCGCGACCTCTACAAATTCGCGCATGACCAGACCATTCGCCTGATGAACCATGGCCTCACGGCAACCGAGATCGCCGAGACGATCCAGCTGCCCAAAAGCCTGGACGGCGCGTGGCACAGCCGCGGTTATTACGGCCATATCCGGCACAATGTGAAGGCGATCTACCAAAAATATCTCGGCTGGTACGACGCCAATCCGGTCAATCTCGATCCGCTGCCGCCGGTGGAGTCGGGCAGGAAGTATGTCGAGTACATGGGCGGCGCCGACGCGATCCTGACGCGGGCACGCGCGGATTTCGATAAGGGTGAATTTCGTTTCATCGCCCAGGCGCTCAGCCATCTCGTCTTCGCCGACCCCGACAACGCGGCTGCACGGGCGCTGCTTGCCGATACGCTGGAGCAGCTCGGCTACGCCGCAGAGAGCTCGACCTGGCGCAACGCCTATCTGTTCGGCGCGCAGGAATTGCGCCAAGGCATGCCGAAAACTCCGCCGCGCCCGCCAATGCCGCGCGAGACGCTGGCCGCGCTGCGCACCGAGCAGCTATGGGACGTCCTGGCCATTCGCCTCAACGGGCCGAAGGCGGAAGGCAAGCACATCGTGCTGAACTGGAGCTTTTCGGATACCGGCGAAACCTTCGCGCTCAATCTGGAGAATTGCGCGCTGACCTATACCGAAGGCGTGCAGGCCGAGAACGCCGATGCCAGCTTCACACTGGCGCGCGCGACGCTTGACGAGGTGATCGCGAAGCTGACGAGTTTTCCGGAAGCGGTCGCGGCCGGGAAGGTGAAGCTCGCGGGGAATCCGATGAAGCTCGCCGAACTGATGGGGCTGATGGACGAGTTTCCACGAATGTTCGAGATCGTCGAGCCGAAGCGAGCGGTGGTCGTTTGATTTTCTTCCTTCTCCCCTTGTGGGAGAAGGTGGCGCGAAGCGCCGGATGAGGGGTCTTTATCCGCGGGGATATTTTTCACCGCGGAAGCAACCCCTCACCCAAGCGCGTATGCCGGCCTGTTCTTGAGCCCTCTCCCACAAGGGAGAGGGCGCTGCAACTGGCAGGGGCGTACACGGATTACTCCGCGCTGCTCACCAGCTTGATCCGCGGCGCGGTGGCCTCGGTCAGGCTGCGATAGGCCGCGAGGTAGTCGAGCGCCATCCGTCGCGCGGTGAAGCGCTTTTCGAACTGCTTGCGGATGGCGGTGCGGTCGAGTTGGGCGAGGCGGTTGACGACGCCCGCGGCGCTGATGATGTCCTCGACAACGAAGCCGGTCAGGCCTTCGTCGATGATCTCGGGGACCGAGCCACGGTTGAACGCGATGACCGGCGTGCCGCAGGCCATCGATTCGATCATCACGAGGCCGAACGGTTCGGGCCAGTCGATCGGCAGCAGCAGGCCGAGTGCGCCGCTGAGGAAGTCGGACTTCTCGTGGTCGCTGATCTCGCCGATGAAGTCGACCAGCGGATTGCCGACGATCATCGGCTTGATCAGCTCGTCGTAATAGTCCTGGTCGGCGCGATCGACCTTGGCTGCGATCTTCAGCGGGATGCCGCAATGCATCGCGATCTTGATGGCGCGATCGACGCCCTTCTCCGGCGCGATGCGGCCGAGCACGGCGAGATATTCCTGCTTGGCCGGCTTTGGCGTCAGCAGGTTTTCCGGCAGGCCGTGATGGATCGTCGTCACCCAATTGGCCTGCGGCACCGGACGCCGCTGCGCGTTCGAGATCGAGATAACCGGCATCTTGGAGAAGGTGTTGAAGACAGGCTGGTGCTCCGGCAAATCGAGCCGGCCATGGAGCGTGGTCAGGAATGGCGTCGGCTGCCGGTAGAACAGCGACCACGGATAATAATCGAGATGGAAGTGGAGGAAGTCGAACTCCTCGTCGTCACATTTCTGCCGCACGCGCTCCAGGAGCACCATGTGCAGTGCATTGGGATCGCGCACGGAACCGTCGAGGCGAAGCGCTCGCGGCCATAATGCGTCCAGCTTTGCCGACGTCTGCGAGTCGCCACTGGCGAACAACGTCACGTCGTGTCCCAGAGCGACCAACTCTTCCGTCAACCAGTGCACCACCCGCTCGGTGCCGCCATACAGCTTGGGTGGAACAGCCTCCGTTAACGGAGCTACCTGCGCGATGCGCATCTCACCATCTCCTCTGCCATCATTTGATTGTTGAAACCCCCGCCGTGTGTCGGCACCGGCATGCCAGCAGGGGAACGTTCCCGCAGTTGCGAAGTTCCGTTCAACGAACGTTACTTATTCGACACATCTCGCTCTCGTCTCGAAGCTGCCATCACCTCTTCGCAGATCGTCCGCATCCGCATGTCGTGATGATGTTGCCCGGGAACCGAGGCAAGCTGGTCGATGTTCAATCGGTCAGTACAACAATTGAAAATTGTAACGACGGGGTCGTAGTCACATGGATCATCTTTCTGGATACGCGCGCAGGCCATTTGCCTTTGTCTTGCGCTATCTTAAGCGACGGCTCGCGTCGCATCTGGTGATCCTGACCGCTGTCGTGGCAGCCGTTGCCTGCTCCGTAGGCACGCAATACGGCGTCAAATCTCTTGTCGACGCACTGTCAGCAGGACCTTCGCATGGCGGTGGCGTATGGCTGGCATTCATTCTGCTCATGTCGCTGATTGCCGCCGACAATTTCCTCTGGCGCATCGCGAGCTGGACCGCGAGCTTCACCTTCGTTCGGGTCACGGGAGACTTACGGCGTGACATATTTCGTCATCTCACCGGACACGCGCCGAGTTATTTCTCCGACCGTATGCCCGGCATGCTGACGAGCCGGATCACCGCGACATCGAATGCGGTCTTCACCGTCGAAAACATGTTCGTCTGGAATGTGTTGCCGCCGTGCATCGCCACATTTGCGGCGATCGGACTGATTGGAACCGTCAGCCCCTATATGGCGCTTGGGTTGACCGTTATCGCCGGCGGCATGGTGATCGCGATGTTCCGCCTGGCCGCGGCCGGCAAGCCGCTGCATGACGATTTCGCCGACAAGGCGGCAGCCGTGGATGGCGAAATGATCGATGTCATCAGCAACATGCCGCTGGTCCGTGCGTTTTGCGGCATCGGCCACGAGCACGAACGTTTCGACGCGACCGTCAACCGGGAACTGACCGCGCGGAGCCGGAGTCTCCGCTATCTGGAAAAGCTACGGTTGTTTCATGCCGCCGTCACGGTGATCCTGACGATCGCCCTGATGGCCTGGGCGGTGACGCTCTGGCAGCAGGGCGAGGCGACCACTGGCGACGTCGTGCTGGTCTGTACGCTCGGCATCTCCATCCTGAGCGCGACACGCGATCTCGCGGTGGCGCTTGTCGATGTCACCCAGCATGTGGCGCGGCTGACCGAGGCGATCGCGACATTGCTGGTGCCGCACGAGCTGCGCGATCACCCCGACGCCGAGCCGCTGGTGAAGAGCGGCGCTGCGATCGCATACAACAACATCACCTTCGGCTATCCTGAAGGCGAAAAGATCTTTGAGCGCTTCAGCCTGCGTCTTCAGCCTGGCCAGCGCGTCGGCCTGGTCGGTGCGTCCGGGGGCGGCAAGTCGACCCTGTTCACGCTGCTCCAGCGTTTCTATGATGTCGACGAGGGCAGCGTGACCGTCGATGGTCAGGACATTTCCATGGTGACGCAGCAGAGCCTGCGCGAAGCGATCTCGGTCGTGCCGCAGGACATCTCCCTCTTCCATCGATCGATTCGCGAGAACATCCGCTATGGACGCCCGAACGCAACCGACGACGAGGTGCTGCGCGCGGCGATCGCGGCGCGCTGCGATTTCATCGACAGCCTGCCGGAAGGACTCGACACCATGGTCGGCGACCGCGGCGTGAAAATGTCCGGCGGCCAGCGCCAGCGCATCGCGATCGCGCGGGCCTTCCTCAAGGACGCGCCGATCGTGCTGCTCGACGAGGCCACGGCCGCGCTCGACAGCGAGTCCGAGGAGGCGATCCGCGAAGCGCTGACGCGCCTGATGCGTGGCCGCACCGTGGTCGCGATCGCGCATCGTCTGGCGACGCTGCGCAATTTCGACCGCGTGGTCGTGCTCAAGCATGGCAAGATCATCGAGGACGGCGCGCCCGACCGCCTGATGCAGGGCCAGGGTCCGTACCGCGAACTGGTGACGCAGGAAATGAGCCGGCTCGCGAAGTTCGCCGCGTAAACCCAACAGTTGCGTTGCGTTGGTCGCGTTCGAAAAACAAGCCGCAGGGGAGCAGCTCATGGCAGCCGAAGCCGCAACCAAGATCGTCCCGGTCACGCAGACGATAGAGCCTGTCGCGGAACAGGCGTTCTACATTCCGATGACGGGGCCCGCCGCGCGGCCCCGTCGTTCCCTCAAGCACGATGACACTTTCATCGTGCTGGACAGCCACGGCGACATCGGCGCCTCGGCCGGTGGCCCCGACGGCCTGTTCAATCACGACACACGCTATCTCGCCCGGCTGGAGCTCGTGCTCGACGACCTCCAGCCGCTGCTGCTCGGTTCGAATTTGCGCGACGACAATTCCGGGCTGACGGTCGATCTCACCAACCCCGACATCTACCGCCAGGGCCGCATCGTGCTGCAGAAGGACCTGCTGCACATCGTGCGCACGATCTTCCTGTGGCGCGGCACGGCCTATCAGCGCATCGGCGTGCAGAACCACGGCGACCGGCGTGCCAGCTTCGAGCTGACGCTGCTGTTCGACAACGATTTCGCCGACCTGTTCGAGGTCCGCGGCGAGCGGCGTCCCCGCCGCGGCACCGGCACCAGCAAGCTGCTCGGGCCGACCGACGTGCTGTTCGAATATCGCGGCCTCGACGACGCCGAGCGCGCCACGGGCCTGCATTTCGATCCGCGCCCGACGCGGCTGTCGGTGAACGCCGCGACCTGGCAGCTCGAGCTCGATCCGCACGAGGCGAAATCGCTGTTCGTGGCGGTGTCGTGCAACCGGCCGGTGACAGAGAAGCCGGCGCGCTTCTTCCGCGGCCTGCTCGCCCATCGCCGCGAGATGCGGCAGTCCACGATCGGCGCGGCCAGCATCGAGACCTCCAACAACATCTTCAACGAGGTGCTGTGCCAGGCGATGGCCGACCTCAACATGCTGATGACGGAGACGCCGCAGGGGCGCTATCCCTATGCCGGCATTCCCTGGTACTCGACCACGTTCGGCCGCGACGGCTTGATCACCGCGCTGCAGATGCTGTGGGTGGACCCGCGCGTCGCCAAGGGCGTGCTGCGGCGGCTGGCGCAATTCCAGGCCAAGGCGGTCGATCCTGCCAACGATGCGGCGCCGGGCAAGATCCTGCACGAGATGCGCGGCGGCGAAATGGCGGCGCTCCGCGAGGTGCCGTTTGCGCAATATTACGGCAGCGTCGATTCGACCGCGCTGTTCGTCCTGCTCGCCGGCAGCTATTTCGAGCGCACCGGCGACGAGAAGACGCTGACCGAGCTGTGGCCGGCGATCGAGGCAGGGCTCGCCTGGATCGACGGTCCCGGCGACCCTGATCAGGACGGCTTCGTCGAATATCAGCGCGCCACCGAGAAGGGTCTCGCCAACCAGGGCTGGAAGGATTCCTACGATGCGATCTTCCATGCCGACGGCCAGCTTGCGGAGGGCAACCTCGCACTGGCGGAGGTGCAAGGCTATGTCTTCGCCGCGAAGCACCTTGCGGCGCGCTGCGCATTGAAGCTCGGCAAGCCTGATCTGGCCAGGAAGCTCGAGGCGGAGGCGAAGACCTTGGCCGAACGTTTCGAAAAGGCGTTCTGGTGCGAGGAACTCGGCACCTATGCGCTCGCGCTCGACGGCAAGAAGCGGCCCTGCAAGGTGCGAACCTCCAATGCCGGGCAGGTGCTGTTCAGCGGCATGATCCGCGAGGATCGCGCGCGGCTGGTTGCGGCCGACCTGATGCAGCCGCATTTCTTCTCGGGCTGGGGCATCCGCACAGTTGCCGTCGGCGAAGCCCGCTACAACCCGATGTCCTACCATGACGGCTCGATCTGGCCGCACGACAACGCGCTGATCGCGCTCGGCCTTGCGCGCTACGGGCTCAAGCATTCGGTCGCGCATGTCTTCAAGGGGCTGTTCGACGCCGCGACTTATATGGACCTGCGTCGTTTGCCCGAGCTGTTCTGCGGCTTCCGTCGCGAGAAGCGGCGCGGCCCGACGCTCTATCCGGTGGCCTGTGCGCCGCAGGCCTGGGCGAGTGCGACGCCGTTCACGCTGCTGGAGGCGGCGCTCGGCATCGAGTTCGACGTCGCGCGCGGTGAGATCCGGCTGCGCAATCCGCATCTGCCGGCCTTCTTGCACGAGGTGATCCTGCGCGACCTGCGCCTCGGCGAATCCAGCGTCGATTTGCGTGTCAGCCGCCACGGTGACGACGTCGCGCTCGAAGTGTTGCGGACGCGCGGCCAGATCCAGGTCTCGATCGTGCTGGCGCGCTGATCGCCGGCGAGGAGGGTGCATGCGTAGGATCGGAGCGTTGGTGCTGAGCATGGTGGTCGCAGTTGGCTTGACGGCCACCGTAACCCGAGCGGCTGAGGAGCCGCCCGCCGTCGTGCCGACGACGCCTCCCAGCGAGGCGAATGTGCCGGCGACGCAGCCGCCGGCCTCGACCGTTCCGGTCACGCCGAAGGACGCCGCGCCGCCGCCCTCCGTCACCATCATCGGCGCCAGCGATGCGCACGGCGTGCTCGGCCGTGATGTCCGCAGTGCCGCCGATGAGGACATGGGCCGGATCGTCGACGTCATCGTCGACCGCACCGGGCATGTCCGCGCCGCCGTGATCGACTTCGGCGGTTTCCTCGGCGTCGGCAGCCGCAAGATCGTGGTGGACTGGAGCGCGATGCGGTTCGGCAAGATCGCCAACAAGAAGGACAGCATCACGCTGGAACTGACCAAGGCGCAGGTGGCCGCCGCGCCGGAATACAAGGAAGACACGCCGATGGTCGTGCTCGGCGCCTCCGGCAGCCTGCAGCCGCTGCAAGCGATTCAGTGAGGACGGGAGGGCAGACCGCCTGTGCTCGTGTTGAAGCCGAACCGCGCAGATCGAGAGGCGCCTGTTGAGCAGGACAATCTCGCAGTGCCGCCGCCGGCGGGCATGCCGGCACCGTCGCGCCAGAGCCTGCGCGGCCTCGACTGGTTCATCTTCTTCCTCGCCGATGTGCAGACCGGCTTCGGCCCCTTCATCGCGGTCTACCTGACGACGCAGAAATGGACCCAGGTCGAGATCGGCCTGGTGCTGTCGATCGGCGGCATCGTCGCGCTGATCGGGCAGATGCCCGGCGGCGCCATCATCGACGCCGCGAAATCCGAGCGGCTGGTGGCGGGACTGGCGATCGCGACCATCGGCTGCTGCGCGCTGGCCTATGCCGCGATGCCGATCTTCCCCGTGGTGGTGGCCGCCGCGACGCTGCATGCGGCGGCAAGCTGCGTGCTCGGACCCGCGATCGCGGCGATCAGCCTCGGCCTCGTCGGCCCGCTGGCGATCGGCGAACGGCTCGGCCGCAACGCGCGCTTCGCCTCGCTCGGCAATGGCGTTGCCGCCGCGGTGATGGGCACCGCCGGCTATCTGCTCTCGAGCCGATCGGTGTTCCTCGTCACCTTCCTGCTGGCGATCCCGACCTTGATCGCGCTGTCGCGGATCCGCGAGGAAGAGGTGGACATCGCGCGCTGTCACGGCGCGATGCCGCGCGATGCGGAGGCCGCCGGCGACACGAATATCTGGCACCTGATCCGGCAAAAGCCGCTGATCATCTTCGCGCTGAGCGTGATGCTGCTGCAACTGGCGAACGCCGCGATGATGCCGCTGATGGCGAGTGCGGTGACGGCGCGATCGAGCCAATGGGCGACGGTGCTGGTTGCGTTCTGCATCGTGGTTCCGCAGGCGATCGTGGCGTTGCTGTCGCCGACGGTCGGACGCAAGGCGCAACTCTGGGGGCGGCGTCCGCTGCTGCTGATCGGGTTCGGCGCGCTGGCGATCCGCGGCCTGCTGTTCGCGACGGTGCGCGATCCCTATCTGCTGGTCGCCGTGCAGGTGTTCGACGGCATCACGGCTGCGGTGTTCGCGGTGATGATCCCGCTGATCGTCGCCGACGTCGCCTTCGGCAGCGGACACTTCAATCTCGCGCAGGGCATCGTCGGCACCGCCACCGGGATCGGCGCGTCGTTGAGCACGGTGCTCGGCGGCTATGTCAGCGACAAGTTCGGCAATGCCACCGCCTTCATCGGGCTGTCATGCGTCGCCGCGACCGGGCTGTTGCTCATCCTGTTCGTGATGCCGGAGACGCGACGCGCGGGCCTGCTCACGCCAAAGGAAATGGCCGGCTGAACGAATTCAGCCGGCCGAAGCGGGTGTCGAGGAAAATCAGCCTCAGGCGTCGAGATTGTGCAGGCGCTGGCGGTTGCGCAGCACGATCTGGCGGGCGCCAGAGAAGCCGAGAATGCCCTGGGCGTGAAGCTGCGACAGCGCGCGCGACACGGTCTCCAGCGTGAGGCCGAGATAGTCGCCGATGTCGCGGCGGCACATCGGCAGCGCCATCATGCCGGCGACCGCGAGGCGGCGATCCATTTCGAGCAGGAAGGTCGCGACGCGCTCCATCGCGGTCTTGCGTCCGAGCAACAGCATGTGGTCTTCGGCATGGCGCAGCTCGCCGGCGGTCATGGCCCAGAGCTGGCGGGCGACCTGCACGTCGGTGCCGGCTGCCTTCTCGAGGCTGGCGCGCTTCACGAGTCGGACATGGGTGTCGATGATGGCCTCGGCGGCGAGGCGATGGGCCGGACCGGATTCGAGGCCGAACACGTCGCCGGGAAGGTGGAAGGCGCCGATCTGGCGGCGGCCGTCGGAGAGGAGCTTGTAGCTGCGCACCGCGCCGGACACGACCTGATAGACGTACTCGGCCGGCTCGTCCTCGCCGTAGATCTCTTCGTCCTTGCGGTAGGAAAATTCGGTGGCGATCAGGCCGACATGACCGGTGATCGCGCCGAACTGGTCGGAGACGGGATGGGCGGGGGCGATCTTGCCGCGAACCTGCGTGGTGATCGCCGGGGTGTTGAGCGTCTGGGTGAGCATCTGCGCCATCTCCGTTGTGATGACGCCGTGGTACGCGGTATCGGGTGCTTCGAAAATTTCGCGAGATATCTTAAGGGGCTGCCCTTACGTAGAATCCCGTAGGTCAGTTTCCCCGGCGGGCCTGGATGGCATGACGGATGCGTTTGACCAGGTTTTCGTCCAGAAGCGGCTTCAAGATCACGTCCTTGACGCCTGCGGCCGCCGCCCGGGCCGAGATATTCCCGTCGGGATAACCGGTGATCAGAATCACCGGGATGCTGCCGTCGGCCTGGCGCAGCCGGCCGGCCAGCTCGATGCCGTTGATGTCGGGCATCTTGTAATCGATCACGTAGCAATCCGCGCCCGGCGCGCCGCCGGCATTGAGCAGGGCGGTCGCATTCCTGAAGGTCCGCACGGCAAAGCCGTCGGTTTCCAGCAGGAACTGTAGCGAGCCCAGCACGGCGGCATCGTCATCGACCACATAGACGGTGGGCTTTGCCGAATGTGCCATTGGGGGCCGCGGGGTATGCGAGCCGATCTCGATCATGCCGGCTTGGCTATCACAGCCAGGGAGGCCGAACTTGACTTGCCTCAAGCCGGCCAGGTCGCGGAGCTCAATCCTTCAGCATGCCGGCCCGCATCGCGAGGCGAACCAGCTCCGACAGGCTGTTGGCCTGCATCTTGGTCATGACGTTGGCGCGGTAGACCTCGATGGTGCGCGGGCTGATGTCGTATTCCCGCGCGATCAGCTTGTTGGAGAGGCCGGCGATCAGCCCTTCCATGACCTGGCGCTCGCGCGGACTGAGCGATGCAACGCGGGCCGCGATGTCCTGCGAGATCGCCTCGTTCCTGGCGGCCGGCTCGGCCTGGCGGATCGCGGTCTCGATCATGGTGGTGAGACGATCGTCCTCGAACGGCTTTTCGAGGAAGTCGACGGCTCCCAGCTTCATCGCCTCGACCGCGAGCGGCACGTCGCCATGCCCGGTCATGATCAGGATCGGGAACGGGCTCGCTTGCGTCTTCATCCGCTTGAGCAGCCCGATGCCGTCGAGGCCGGGCATGCGCACGTCGGAGACGACGCAGCCGAAGGCGAGGCCGGGCAAGGCATCGAGGAAGCTCTGCGCGTTGTCGAACAGCGTGACGCCGAAGCCGGAGGACTCAAGCAGGAAGTTCAGCGAGTCCCGCATCGCTGCGTCGTCGTCGATGACGTAGACATGTCCCTTGGTCGTCATTGATCAGCTCTCGTCGGCTGCCGGCAGGGTGAAGCGGAATGTCGCGCCGCCCGATGCGTTGCTCTCGGCCCACATGCGGCCGCCGTGAGCCTCGATGATCGAGCGGCTGATGGACAGACCCACGCCCATGCCGGTGTCTTTGGTGGTGAAGAAAGTCTGGAACAGGTTCGGAAGGACGTCGTCCTGGAAACCGGAGCCGGTGTCGGAGACTTCGACCTCGATCATGTCGTCACCGACGCGCCTGTTGGCGACGACGAGCTCGCGCCGCTCCGATTGCGCCATCGCCTCCAGCGCGTTGCGGAACAGATTGACCAATACCTGCTGGATCTGAACGCGGTCGGCGAGCACGAGATCGGCATCGGGATCGAGGCTGAAGCGGAGCTGCACGTTCTGCTCGCGCGCGCCGGCAAGTCCGAGCGCGCCGGCTTCCTCGATCAGCTTCGACAGGCTCTCGACCCGTTTCTCGGATTCGCCGCGCGAGACGAAGTCGCGCAGGCGGCGGATGATCTGGCCCGCGCGCAACGCCTGCTCGGCGGCGCGATCCATCGCGCTCTCGATCTTCGGCGTGTTCGGATCGGTGCTGCCGGCGAGCAAGCGCCGCGATCCCTTCATGTAGTTGCTGATCGCCGCCAGCGGCTGGTTGATCTCGTGGGCGAGCGCGGAGGCCATCTCGCCCATCGCGGTCAGCCTGGAGACATGGACGAGCTCGGACTGCAATTCCTGCAGCCGCGCCTGGGTCTGCTGGTGCTCGGTGAGGTCGCGCACGAAGCCGGTGAAATAGGGCTCGCCGCCGGACTGCATCTCGCCGATCGACAGGTGCATCGGGAAGGTGGTGCCGTCGCGACGCCTGCCGGTCACGATGCGGCCGATGCCGATGATGTGGGGATCGCTGGTCGAGCGATAGCGCGCGATGTAGCTGTCGTGGCGGGCGCGGTCGGGCTCCGGCATCAGGATGCTCACGTTCTGGCCGATCGCCTCCTGCTCGGACCAGCCGAACAGTCGTTCGGCCGCCGTGCTGAACAGCTGCATGATGCCGCGGCCGTCGATCACGATCATGGCGTCGGGAATGGTGTGCAGGATGGAGCGGAGATGGGTCTCACGCGTGCGCAGCGCTTCCTCGACCTGCTTCTCCTCGTCGATGTCGAGAAGAATGCCGCTGAGATGGCGGGCGGCACCGGCATCGTCCCGGATCAGGCCCGCGCGGGCCCTGATCCATTTGCCGCGGCCGGAATTGCCGGAGATTCTGAACGAGACGTCGAAGCCGCCGCCGTGCCCGGCGACCTGTTTGATCGCATCCTCGACGCGCGCGCGATCGTCGGCCTCGAGGCGCGACAGAAAAAGGTCGTAGCTCGCAGGTTGGCCGCGCTCGATCCCGAGCAGCATCCGCGCGGTTTCCGACCACTCCAGCTCGCGCGTCGTGAGGTCGAGATCCCAGGTGCCGACGCCGAACCCTTCGATCCGGACCCGGAAATGCTCGCCGCGACTGTCGTCTGGCGGATGCGTTACACGGGTCGGCGACAATCGATGGCTCCTTGTCTTCTACGGCGGGTGCGCCGCGAACATCGCCGCAATTTCGCCCATGGGCGGGCCGGAGGCAAGTTCGGATCGCTGATTCCATTGGCGGATTTCCTGCCCGGCCCCGCACGGCGATTTGATCTACCTCATCCTGCCCCCGTCACGGCGAGGCTAGATTCCGCGCCGGTTCATAGCTGTGCGGAGACATCCGATGACATACGCGACCGTGATGGTTAGCCTGGCGCTCGATCAACCCAACGAGGCGCGTCTTCAAGTCGCGGGCGAACTCGCCGAGCGATTTGAGGCGTCGATCGTCGGCGTTGCCGCGGGGCAGTTCGCGCCGCCGCTGTATTTCACCGACGGGGCGGAAGCCCAGAGCCTGATCGACCAGGAGGAGGCCTCGATCAAGCAGCGCCTTGCCGATCTGGAGGCACAATTCCGTGCTGCGACCAAGGCGCGAGGCGGTAGGGTGGAATGGCGCAGTGCCATGGATTTCCCGGCGCGATTCGTGCTGGCGCAGGCGCGCTGCGCGGACATCATCGTCAGCGGCGGGCACAGCCCCGCCTTCTCCGATGCGTTCGCGCTGGCGAGCCCCAGGGATCTGGTGATGCAGGCCGGCCGCCCGCTGCTCGTCGTGCCCGACAAGGTGAACTGGCTTGACTTGCGCAAAGTGTTGATCGCGTGGAAGGACACGCCGGAGGCGCGGCGCGCGGTGGTCGATGCGCTGCCGATGCTGCGCAAGGCGAGGGACGTCACTGTCGTCGAGATCCCGGAGCGCGACGACGATCGGTCCGCGGTGATGGCCGGCGTCACCGACGTTGCCGCCTGGCTCGCCCGTCACGGCATCACGGCGACGGCGCGTGTTTCAGAGGCGGTGCGCAACAAGACCGCTGCTGCGCAACTGGAGCAGGTCGCCGGCGATGCCGGCGCCAGCCTGATTGTCGCGGGCGCCTATGGCCATTCGCGCTTTCGCGAGTTGATCCTCGGCGGTGTTACCGAATACCTGGTCACGCAATCGGCGCGCAGCGTGCTGCTGTCGCACTGAAGGCCGTCCCGGCGAAACGAAGATCGGAGGACGCGCCGTGTACAAGTTTCTCGAAGAATGCGTCGACGGCTACATGACGCGCGACGTCAGGACCGTGCAGCGCGATCAGGACCTGCTCGCGCTCAGCGAGATGTTCGAGACCGACGATTTCAACTCCTACCCGGTCGAGGATGACGGGCAGGTGGTCGGCATCGTCACCAAGTTCGACATTCTGAAATGCTTCGCCTTCGGTCCGAGCCAGATGCTGCCGCGCTACCACGACCTGATGAACCGCAGGATCGGCGACGTCATGACGCCGGAGTTCATCTATGTCAGCCCTGATACCCGGCTGACGCGCGTGCTCCAGATCATGGTCGAGCATCGCATCCGGAGTATCATCGTGCTCGACGGCGCCGCGAAGCTGGCCGGCATCATCGCCCGCGAGGATGTGATCAAGGCGCTGAAGGCGACGACGGGGGCGTGAGATCTTTCTTGTAGATGGCTCTCATAGGGTGGGCAAAGCGAAGCGTGCCCACGCCTTTGCCCAATTGATGCGAAGACGTGGGCACGGCGCAAGTGCGCCTTTGCCCCCCTACGATTCCGGACTCGCGGGGCAACCCCTCACCCGAGCGAGCCTGTAGCGCGGTCCTCGCTGCCCTCTCCCGCAAGGGCAGAGGGCACATCAACTGGCTCCGCAGAAATACGGGCTCCTCAAAAGTCTCGTCCAATCCCCAGAACTCAAATGCATCCCTTGATTTCAATCAATTCCCCGCGAGGGTGAATGTGGTTTCTGGCCCCGTGTTCTTTCGAAAGAGAATCCGCATGAGCCAGCCCTCCATCTCCAAATCCATGACGCCAGGTGAAAGCGGTCTCGCTGCAATGTTCGCAGTCACCGCCTTCCTCTGCGTGATCGCGTCGGCCAAGGCGCTCGATGCGCCGTTCGCCTTCCATGCCGGGCTCAGCGCGGCAGCGAGCCTGGCTGCGGTGTTCGTCATCATCAACCGCTACTTCGATCGTCCAGCGGTGCTGCCGCCGGCGGAGATCAACGGTCGCCCCAACTACAATCTGGGCCCGATCAAGTTCTGCTCGGTGATGGCGATGTTCTGGGGCATCGCGGGTTTCCTCGTTGGCCTCATCATCGCCTCGCAACTGGCCTGGCCGGCCCTGAACTTCGATTTGCCCTGGACAAGCTTCGGCCGCCTGCGGCCGCTGCACACGTCCGCGGTGATCTTCGCCTTCGGCGGCAACGTGCTGATCGCGACCTCGTTCTATGTGGTGCAGAAGTCCTGCCGTGTCCGCCTTGCCGGCGACCTCGCGCCCTGGTTCGTCGTGGTGGGCTACAATTTCTTCATCCTGATCGCCGGCACCGGCTATCTGCTCGGTGTCACCCAGTCGAAGGAATATGCCGAGCCGGAATGGTACGCCGACCTATGGCTGACCATCGTCTGGGTCGTTTATCTCCTGGTCTTCCTTGCCACCATCATCAAGCGCAAGGAGCCGCACATCTTCGTCGCGAACTGGTTCTATCTCGCCTTCATCGTGACGATCGCCGTGCTGCACCTCGGCAACAACCCGGCGCTGCCCGTCTCGGTGTTCGGCTCGAAATCGTACATCGCCTGGGGCGGCATCCAGGACGCCATGTTCCAGTGGTGGTACGGCCATAATGCGGTCGGCTTCTTCCTGACCGCCGGCTTCCTCGCCATCATGTACTACTTCATTCCGAAGCGTGCGGAGCGGCCGATCTATTCCTATCGCCTGTCGATCATCCATTTCTGGGCGCTGATCTTCCTCTACATCTGGGCCGGCCCGCATCATCTGCACTACACGGCGCTGCCGGACTGGACCCAGACGCTCGGCATGACCTTCTCGATCATGCTGTGGATGCCCTCCTGGGGCGGCATGATCAACGGCCTGATGACGCTGTCGGGCGCGTGGGACAAGCTCCGCACCGATCCCGTGCTGCGCATGCTGGTCGTCTCCGTCGCGTTCTACGGCATGTCGACCTTCGAAGGCCCGATGATGTCGATCAAGGTGGTGAATTCGCTCAGCCACTACACCGACTGGACCATCGGCCACGTGCATTCCGGCGCGCTCGGCTGGGTCGGCTTCGTCTCCTTCGGCGCGCTGTACTGCCTCGTGCCGTGGATCTGGAACCGCAAGGGTCTCTACAGCCTCAAGCTCGTCAACTGGCACTTCTGGATCGCGACGCTCGGCATCGTTCTCTACATCTCCGCGATGTGGGTGTCCGGCATCCTCCAAGGCCTGATGTGGCGCGCCTACACTTCGCTCGGCTTCCTCGAATATTCCTTCATCGAGAGCGTCGAGGCGATGCATCCCTTCTACATCATCCGCGCTGCCGGCGGCGGCCTGTTCCTGATCGGCGCGCTGATCATGGCCTATAATCTCTGGATGACCGTTCGCGTCGGCGAACAGGAAGTCCAGATGCCCGTCGCGCTTCAGCCGGCGGAATGAGGAGCCTTCCATGTCGTTCTGGGCACGTCACCAAATCTTCGAAAAGAACTCGATCGTCCTGATCGTCGGCATCCTGCTGGTGATCGCGATCGGCGGTCTCGTCGAGATCACGCCACTGTTCTACCTCAAGAGCACGATCGAGGCGGTCGACGGCGTCAGGCCGTACACGCCGCTGGAGCTTGCGGGGCGCAACGTCTATGTTCGCGAGGGCTGCTACCTCTGCCATTCGCAGATGATCCGCCCGCTGCGCGACGAGGTCGAACGCTACGGCCACTTCTCGCTTGCGGCCGAGAGCATGTACGACCACCCGTTCCAATGGGGCTCGAAGCGGACCGGTCCGGATCTTGCCCGCGTCGGCGCCAAATATTCCGACGACTGGCACGTCACGCATCTAACCAACCCACGTGCGATCGTGCCGCAGTCGGTGATGCCAGGCTATCCGTTCCTCAGCGCAACGGAAGTCGATTCAGATACGATCGCCGAGCACATGAAGACGCTCAAGGCTGTCGGTACGCCCTATACCGACGAGCAGATCGCCAGCGCAGGCGCCGATCTGAAGGCCCAGGCCGACCCTGATAATGCCGGCGCCGATGCCTTCAGCAAGCGCTACGCCAAGGCCGTCGTCCGCAATTTCGACGGCAAGCCCGGTACGCCGACCGAGATGGACGCGCTGATCGCCTATCTGCAGATGCTCGGCACGCTCGTCGACTTCAAGATCTACAACGAGAAAGCCAATCTTCGCTGAAAAGGCACGAACGATGAAAGCCATCCTGACACTCGACAATCTCGCGTCTGGCCTCGTCACGACGATCTGGACGCCGGTGTTCGTTGCGATCTTTCTCGCGATCATCGCCTACGCATTATGGCCCCGTAACAAGGCTGCGTTCGACGAAGCGGCACGCCTGCCGTTGCGGGAGGAGTAAGAGATCATGACCGATCATCATAGCGACATCGATTCCGTCACCGGCAAGTCCACGACCGGACATGAATGGGACGGCATCAAGGAACTCAACACGCCCCTGCCGCGCTGGTGGGTGATCTCGTTCTACCTCACCATCGTCTGGGCGATCGGCTACTGGATCGTCTATCCGGCCTGGCCGTTGATCGCCAGCAACACGACCGGCCTGTTCGGTTATTCGTCGCGCGCCGACGTCGCGGTCGAACTCGCCAACCTCGAGAAGATCCGCGGTGACAAGATGGCGGTGCTGGGCAAGGCCTCGCTCGCCGACATCGAGAAGGACCCGGCGTTGCTGGCGCTCGCCCGCGCCAAGGGCAAGACCGTGTTCGGCGACAATTGCGCGCCGTGCCACGGCTCGGGCGGTGCCGGCGCCAAGGGCTTTCCGAACCTGAACGACGACGACTGGCTGTGGGGCGGCACGCTCGACCAGATCATGCAGACCATCCAGTTCGGCGCGCGCTCGGGCCACGCCAAGACGCATGAAGGCCAGATGCTCGCCTTCGGCAAGGATGGCGTGCTGAAGCCGGACGAGATCGTGACGGTCGCCAATTACGTGCGCTCGCTCTCGGGGCTCTCGACCCGCAAGGGCTATGACGCCGCCAAGGGCGAGAAGATCTTCGCCGAGAACTGCGTCGCCTGCCATGGCGACGGCGGCAAGGGCAACCCCGAGATGGGCGCCCCGAACCTGACCGACAAGATCTGGCTCTACGGCTCAGACGAAGCCACCCTGATCGAGACCATCAGCCAGGGCCGCGCCGGCGTCATGCCGGCCTGGGAAGGACGGCTCGACCCCGCCACGATCAAGGCGATGGCGGTCTACGTCCACTCGCTGGGCGGCGGGAAGTAGGACTCGTTGGCTTGTGGCCGAAATTAGTCCAGCGGCAGCGGCGCTCTCTCCGTTCCCTCCCTCCTTATGGGGGAGGGGCAGGGAGGGGGGTGCCACACGGGGATTCTTTCCGTTGCACTCCTGCCTTCGGTGCACCATCGACGACCTTTTGCTGGGCCACCCCTCTCGCTAGCCCTGCCCACAGGGGGGAGGGAACGCAGCTTCGTTGCGGCGCCAGCCTGGTCTCCATCGAGACTTTGTCACGCAAACGCGCGCACAAAAGCGCCCCCGTTTGAGCTGGATCAATCGGCGCGGTGGTGCCGGGTCTAGGTTCAATCGCACCACTTCGAGAAGTTCTAACGCGATGAACAAGACCGTGAACCCGAACGAGCTCACATCGGAAGACGATTATGGGCCGCTCTACGCAGCCCGGAAGAAAGTCTATCCCCAGAGCACTTACGGCACCTTCCGCCGGATCAAATGGGGCCTGATGGCGTTTTGCCTCGGCGTTTACTACCTGCTGCCGTTCGTGCGCTGGAACCGCGGCCTCGGTGCCCCCAGCCAGGCGGTGCTGATCGATCTTCCCAACAGCCGCTTCTATTTCTTCTTCATCGAGCTGTGGCCGCAGGAAGTCTACTACTTCACCGGCCTCCTGATCGTTGCCGCCGTCGCGCTGTTCCTGATGAACTCGGTCGGCGGTCGCATCTGGTGCGGCTATCTCTGTCCGCAGACGGTGTGGACCGACCTGTTTTACGCCGTCGAGCGTTTGGTCGAGGGCGACCGCCGCGAGCGAATGCGGAAAGACAAGTCGGCAAGTGCGCTGACCCTCAAGCGCATCTCCGAGATCGCGCTCAAGCATGCGATTTGGCTGATGATCGCCTGGTGGACCGGCGGCGCCTGGGTGCTGTATTTCAACGACGCGCCGACGCTGGTGAAGGAGCTCGTCACCTTCCAGGCGCCTGCCATCGCCTATATCTGGATCGGCATCCTGACCGCGACGACCTATGTGCTCGCCGGCTTCATGCGCGAGCAGGTCTGCACCTATATGTGCCCGTGGCCGCGCATCCAGGCCGCCTTGACCGACGAATGGGCGCTCAACGTTACCTATCGCTACGACCGCGGTGAGAAGCGCACCTCGGTGAAGAAGGCGGCCGAGCTGCGCGCGCTCGGCGAGCATGTCGGCGACTGCGTCGATTGCTATCAATGCGTCGCGGTCTGCCCGACCGGCATCGACATCCGCAACGGGCCGCAGCTCGAATGCATCCAGTGCGGGCTCTGCATCGACGCCTGCGACAACGTGATGACCAAAATCGGGCGACCGAGGCGGCTGATCGGCTACGACAACGACATCAACATCCAACGCCGCCAGGAAGGCAAGGCGCCGGTCTATCGCATCGTCCGGCCGCGTACGATCGTCTACAGCGCGATCATCGCGGCGGTCGGCGGCATCATGATCTACGTGCTCGCCACCCGCAGCCTGCTCGACATCAACGTGCTGCACGACCGAAATCCGGTCGCGGTCAAGCTCAGCGATGGATCGATCCGCAACGCCTATACGGTGCGGCTGCTCAACAAGAGCGGCTATGATCGCGTCATCGCGATCGACGCTGAAGGTCCGTCCAACCTGACCACGCATGTCGTCGGTGCCGATTCCGTGACGCCTGACAGGCCGATGATCGTGATCCCGCGCGATACCACCAGCGAGCTGCGCCTGCTGGTCACCGCGCCCGCGGAGAGCAATCCGGAGAAGTCGATTCCCGTGCACTTCCACGTCATCGACATCGGCCTTGGCGAAGTCGCCACCGCCACCGACAATTTCGTCGCGCCGTAAATTCAGGAGACTGCCATGGCCGCCAAGCCGCTGACCGGGACGAAAGTGTTCCTGATGCTGGTCGCCTTCTTCGGCCTCGTGATCGGCGTCAACGTCACCATGATGAAGCTCGCGATCGCGACGCTCCCGGGCACCGACGTCGACAGCCCCTATGCCGCGGGCCTCACCTATGACCGAGAGATATCAGCCGCGCACGACCAAGCCGCGCGCAAATGGCAGGTGAGCGCCCATATCGAGCGACGCGCCGATGGCGCTGCCACGCTGCAGGTCGATGCCCGCGACGCCAGGGGCCAGCCGATGAGCGGGCTGAAGTTCGGCGGGCGGCTGGAACGGCCGACCGACAAGCGGTCCGATCTCCAGGTCGAACTGTCGGAGGCCGGCATCGGCATCTATCGCGGCAATGCGGCTTCCGTCCCGCCGGGCCAGTGGGATCTCGTCATCGAAGGTGAGGCGCGGGGACAGCGCGTCTTCATGTCGCGCAATCGTGTGATCCTGAACTGAGGGAATTCGTCATGCAGGTCACGCGGGATTTTTCGCACTATGTCCGGACCGCGGGCGAGGGCATCAGGCATATCGATCTCGCCGTCGAGGGCGTTCATTGCGCCGGCTGCATGGCCAAGATCGAGCGCGGCCTCTCCGCCATCCCCGATGTCACGCTGGCGCGCGTGAATCTGACCGACCGCCGCGTCGCGCTGGAATGGAAGCAGGGCACGCTCGATCCTGTCAGCTTCATCGACCGCCTCGAGGAGCTCGGCTACAAGGCCTATCCGTACGAGACCGAAAGCGCGGAGGAGACCGAGGTCGCGGAATCGCGCTTCCTGCTGCGTTGCCTCGGCGTCGCCGCGTTCGCCACCATGAACGTGATGATGCTGTCGATCCCGGTGTGGTCCGGCAACGTTTCGGACATGCTGCCGGAGCAGCGCGATTTCTTCCACTGGCTGTCGGCGCTGATCGCGCTGCCGGCGGCGGCCTATGCCGGCCAACCGTTCTTCCGCTCGGCCTGGCGCGCGCTGTCGAACAGGACGACCAACATGGACGTGCCGATCTCGATCGGCGTGTGCCTTGCGCTCGGCATGTCCGTGGTCGAGACCATCCACCACGCCGAGCACGCCTATTTCGATGCGGCAATCATGCTGCTGACCTTCCTGCTGGTCGGCCGTTTTCTCGACCAGAGCATGCGGAGGCGGACCCGTGCGGTGGCCGGCAATCTCGCTGCGCTGAAGGCGGAGACTGCGGCCAAGTTCGTCGGGCCAGACGAGATCTCGCAGGTCCCGGTCGCGGCGATCCATCCCGGCGACATCGTGCTGCTGCGGCCCGGCGAGCGTTGTGCGGTCGACGGCACCGTGATCGAGGGCCGGTCGGAGATCGACCAGAGCCTGATCACCGGTGAGACGCTCTATGTCACGGCCGAACAGGGAACGCCGGTTTATGCGGGGTCGATGAACATCTCCGGCACGCTGCGGGTGCGGGTTTCGGCGGCGTCCGAGGCGACGCTGCTTGCCGAGATCGCCCGGCTGCTGGACAACGCACTTGCCGCGCGTTCGCGCTATATGCGGCTTGCCGACCGCGCCTCGCGGCTCTACGCGCCGGTGGTGCACGCGACCGCGCTGATCACCATTCTCGGCTGGGTATTGTCCGGTGCGAGCTGGCACGATGCGATCGTGACGGGCGTGGCGGTACTGATCATCACTTGTCCCTGCGCGCTCGGGCTTGCCATTCCGACCGTGCAGACGGTCGCTTCGGGTGCCATGTTCAGGGCGGGTGTACTGCTCAATTCGGGCGATGCGATAGAGCGTCTCGCGGAGGCCGACTACGTCATCTTCGACAAGACAGGCACGCTGACGCTGCCCGATCTCGACGTGACGAATGCGGGCGACATCCCCGCCGAGATATTCACGCTCGCCGGGCGCCTCGCGTTGTCGAGCCATCATCCGGTTGCGGCTGCGGTCGCGCAGGCCGCGGGCGCGACGTCGCCGATCGTCGGTGCGGTTGAGGAAGCCGGGCAGGGCGTGCGCGCCGTGGTGGAAGGTGTCGAGCTTCGGTTGGGGCGTCCGTCGTTCTGCGGCGCCGAGGCGCTGATCGGCGGCGTGATACTTGACCCTGAAGCCTCCATCGTGGCCTTCAGCAAGGGCAGCGAAAGTTTCATTTTGTCGGTGCGTCAGGGACTGCGGCCGGATGCGCAGGCGGTGATCGCAGCGTTGAAGGCCCGCGATATCGGCATCGAGATCCTCTCCGGCGACCGTGAGCCCGCGGTGATCGCTGCGGCACATGCACTTGGTATCGCCGAATGGCGCGCGGGCGTGACGCCGGCCGACAAGATCGCGCGGATCGAGGAATTGAAGCGGCGCGGCGCTAAGGTGCTGATGGTCGGCGACGGCATGAACGATGCGCCGTCGCTGGCGGCCGCCCATGTCTCGATGTCGCCGATCTCGGCCGCGCATCTCAGCCAGGCCACCGCCGATCTCGTCTTTCTCGGCCGGCCGCTGGCGCCGATCGTCGCCGCGATCGATGCCGCACGCAAGGCGCTGCATTTGATGCGGCAAAATCTCTGGCTCGCGATCGGCTACAATGTGCTCGCCGTGCCGGTGGCGATCAGCGGCGTGGTCACGCCCCTGATTGCGGCGGCGGCCATGAGCGGATCGTCGATACTGGTGATGCTGAACTCGCTGCGCGCCCGCAGCGCCGCGCGGGAGATCATGTGATGGAGATCCTGGTCATCTTGGTGCCGCTGGCGCTGATGCTCGGAGGCGCCGGTCTCGTCGCCTTCCTCTGGTCGCTCCGCAGCGGCCAGTACGACGATCTCGACGGTGCCGCCTGGCGCGCGATTGCGGACGACGATCCGCCGCCGCAGGAAGCGCCGGCAAAGCGCTGAGAGCGTCCATCGAATTGCCACAGGCCTTGCGGATCGTCAGTGGACCGCAGTTGAAAGGCCCTGCCAGTGGTGTCCGCGAACGATCTGGAAACGGCGCTCGATCAGGTTCGCGCTGGTGCGGCGGGACCGGTGCCGGGCGTGTTCGGGCCCGACTCCGTGACATGGCGGATCGACCGGGAGGCCGTGATCTTTCTCGGCGCCGGCCGAGCGCTCCTGCTGCAACTCGGCCATCCCTGGGTCGCGGCCGCCATCGCCGAGCATTCCAAAACCTTTGCCGATCCGATCGGACGCTTTCA